>ERZ772772.2928-NODE-2928-length-9917-cov-3.149361_pt1 | contig 9917 bp, 8 predicted proteins | sample MGYA00511484_ERZ772772 | MGnify/ENA primary metagenome ERZ772772 (study PRJEB29015, sample SAMEA2737913) | human oral metagenome | biome: human oral; feature: human-associated habitat; material: dental | place: China | collected 2088 ... | reverse complement strand
CGCTCTGCCATTTCTTCTTTCATGTTGAGCAATTCCATTTTCTCGTCTAGTTTAGTGATAAACTCACGAACTGAAATCTTCTCGTCATCTTCTTTACCAGCATTCATAGCTGCACGAAGAAACTCAGCATTGGTAATTCCTGGAATTTCTGATGGGTACTGCATGGCAAGGAAAAGTCCCATACGCGCGCGTTCGTCCACTTCCAATTCAAGGATGTTTACGCCATCAAACAAGACTTCACCTTTGGTAACTTCGTAGTTAGGATTCCCCATGATAGCGGCAGAAAGAGTTGATTTACCAGTACCATTTGGTCCCATGATGGCTGCAACCTCTCCTGTTCTTAGGGTAAGGTTAACCCCCTTGAGAATTTCTTTTCCTTCAATTGCGACATGAAGGTCTTTGATTTCTAATACAGACATACTTTTTTCCTTTCTTTGATTGATTTTTGCTCTCTCTAGTATAGCAAAAAAAAGCCTAAATGGCTTTTATTTTGATTAGAATTGTTCTTATTTATGTTTTTTATTTTTCCAACGCTGGCGCACTTCTTCACGGTAAGATGAATTTCCGATAAAGCGAAGAAGATTCAGTAACGGTGTACGATTAGGGCCTAAAACTTCAATAAGCTCCGCTAATAACTCTACACCAAAAAGCAATCCTATTACTAACAGTACTCCACCCACTCTACTTGAAATATTAAGCAAAAGTGAAATTGTCGCAAAAATAAGCGAAATACCATAAATCACAAGAACCGTTCCTCTATGGGTCAACCCTAAAGAAAGCAAACGGTGATGCAAATGGCCTCGATCTGGCTGATAGATTTTTTTCCCGGACAGCTTACGACGAACAATCGCAAGAAAAGTATCAGCAATTGGCACCCCAAGAATAATCATAGGAGTTACAACTGCAACAGCTGTCGCATTTTTCAAGCCTTGTAAAGATAATACTGAAATCATAAAACCAATAAAAAGCGCCCCCGTATCGCCGCCATAAATAATAGCGGGATGATAATTGTAAGGGAAGAATCCTGCAATGGCAGCAACCAAAACAAAAATCGTCAAGGTCAAAAATAAATTATGATCAGGCAAGAAGAAATAAGAGACGATCCCCATTGTTAACAATGAAATAATCGATACGCCACTCACTAAGCCATCTAATCCATCCATTAAATTCACTGCATTTGTAATAGAGACTATCCAAATAATCGTTAAGATAAAAGACAACCACGGTGGAAAGAAAAGATGAGGCCCACCAAACGGGAATTTAAAATCATTCAAGCGAAAATCTGTCAAGAACCAAATCAGACTTGCAGCAATAATCATTCCTATCAATTTAGGGAGGGGAGCTAACTCTTTCACATCATCAATTAATCCCGTCAATGCGATTGTACCCCCACCAACCACGACGGGCCATACATATTCAAAATAAGTCTTGCCATGTAAAGATACCTGGACAATCATGGGCATTAATATCAAAGTTGCAATCGAAAAAGCACTGACGACTGCCAAACCACCTGCACTAGGCATGGGCTTTTTATTAATACGGCGAGCGTTGGGATAATCTACTGCATCAATTTTAAAAGCTAAAAGACGGACTAATGGTGTCAAAAATATGCCAATAAAAAAAGTAGCAAGTAAAACGATAATAAATTTTAAAGGGAATGTAACCATATCAGCATTGTACCTTTTGGAGATGTTTGACTGCATCTGTTACAATCAACAAATGCCCATGTTCTTGAAGCAACGCTCGTGTAGTATCTGTGTCTTCTGCATGCTCACGCATTGCTGCTAACAACCAAGCAGGATAAAGTGTCGGTTTATTTTCTATATCCACCAGGATTGTCAAGTAATAATGATTCTCCATTTTATATAATTCAGAAGTATCCACTGGATAGTCAATCGTTTTTGTAAAAGCTATGACATGTTTCAAATCAGCAAAGCGCAAAATATAGTAGATGTACCGTTCTGTTTCCCGTTCTTCCTCAGTGGCGTCCATCTCGTTTGCTTCTGTTTTTTCTAGTAGCTTAACAGCTTCTATGTCCTCCTGACTCTTTTCAAAAATATTTTTTTCTAAAGTCTTCAAAAATTCGTCCGGAGACATCTGAGACAGTTCCTCCATATCCGGCAAGTCAGCTAAATCTTCAAAGTTCAGATTTTTATCCACTTTTGACTTCGTTACAAAAACATCCAACTTATCTGGCTTTGGTGTCACTCGAAAACTCAACATGCCACTGTCTAAAAAGCTCTCTGGCATCTCTAACTCATCTAAAATCGTATAAAAAAATTCTTCTGTTTTTTCCTGAGGCACCAGAAAATCTGCCATTTCCATCCCATGCTCTTCTAAATCTTCTAACCGAATCGTGATCTTAATCGTCGATTCACTTATTTGTTTCATTTCCATTGATATACCTCGCACATTACTAGTCTTTCTATTATACTAAAATCCAGGCTGTTTTTCAAAAATAAAAGTTAAGTCCATAATGAATGACAAAACAAAGAGAGTCGCATCCAACTCTCTTCTCAACTATGCAAATAGGGACTTGAAAATCCAATAGACCAAAAGCAATGCACCAAGACCGATTCGGTATTTTCCAAAAATAGTGAAATCATGCTTTTTAACGTAGTCAGTCAAGAAACGAATCACATACATACTTACACCAAAGGCAACTACCATCGCTACCAATAGTAAAGTGAATTGTCCTAGATCAAGACTGTTACCTTTTAGGATAAATTTGAGTATCTTGATCCCACTAGCTCCAAACATAACTGGAATTCCCAAGAAAAAGGTAAATTCTGTCACAACGGAACGACTAGTGCCATTTAAAAGGCCTCCGACAATTGTTGCTCCTGAGCGACTCGTTCCAGGAAAAAGGGAGAGCACTTGGAAAAAACCAATATACAAAGCCGTTTTATACGGTAATTTTTCTAAATCAGTCACCACAGGCTTTACACCTTGATTGCGTCGCTCCAAAAGAATAAAAACAACACCATAGATAATAAGCATGACAGCCACTGATACAAAATTATGAAAATGAGCTTCAAACCAATTATCTAAGGGGATACCAATGACAACGGCAGGTAGAGAGGCGATCACGACTTTTGCCCATAGTTGCCATGTTTTTTGAATTTGTCGAGGTGTTTTACCTGGTTTAAAAGGATTCAGCTTGTCGAAATATAACACGACGACCGCTAAAATAGCGCCTAATTGAATCACAACGTTAAACATTTCCATAAACGCATCATTTGGTTTTTGATAATGAATAAATTCCTGAACTAAAATCAAATGTCCCGTACTAGAAATGGGCAACCATTCTGTAATCCCTTCAATAATTCCAAATACAACGGACTTTATCATCTCAATGAGAAACATATTTGCTCCTAAACTTACTATATTACTTTTTTAAAAATTATAAAAAACATCACAAAAAATTTCAATAAAAAACTGTGGAGGCAGGAAATTCTTAGAAGGAACCTCCTCCGCCTCCTCCGCCCCCTCCAGAGAAGCCACCACCATCAAATCCGCCAGAGCTACCACCACTAGAAATCGAGAAGTTGCTCGCTGTATCCGCAGTCTGCATATAGCTGTTTAATAAGGTAACACCACTTGCAAAGGAAAGGCTTTGATTAGTAAGAACGAAATCTTCGAGTCCTTGATTTTCCAGATGAATAGCGCGAATTTTCATCACAGCACTAACCCTCTTGGCATAACCAAATAAGGTCGCATATACTAGAAGACGATTCCATAGAACAAGACCCTCAACCTCTGTTTTGTCAAGCTTTGCGATATCACGCAACATATTCGCAAAACTTCGCCACGCAACGATTTCATCCATAAAATCTTCGCTCAATAAGTCCTTACTACGCTTGGTCACCATAGACCCCAATGGAATCCCAATCATGAAAGCTAGTAAAATCCACAAAAAATAGTTCAAAAAAAACTCTCCAAAAAGAAGGCCAAAGCCAATCAACGAAATAAGCAGGAGTACAAAAGCTAATAAATAGCTGAGACATCCACGGTTCATCAATTTCTCTTCTTCTTTATTTAGACTTCTAAAATGCGGATGCAATTTCAGATTTTCCTCTTCTTCTTTTACCTCACTAGCTAATTTATGCAAATCTTTTATAAAAAGATCTCGTTTTTGATTACCTTCTTTACGAACCTTTGTTTCTTCAGCTTGCGTGTGAACTCCTTTTAAAATCTTTTTATCAATTTGATATGTCGCAAACATTGTTGCAGGTTCAACTGAATTACTTTCACCAAACACCATCTCTACAAAAGTCAACTCAAAGTCTGCCATACCTTCATAGTGCATTATTTCCAGCTGATGTATTTTGCCACTTGATACATATCTTATATTACCTCTATCTATCAAATCAAGCAAGGTTGCCTGTACCAAGTTTGAAAAAGATAGACGTCCTTTTTTTCGTTGCACAGGTCCTACCGTCTCAACGTCTACATCATAGAGATTTAGGGCCACTACCATTGGCGGAAGTTCTTGCGGAATCTCATAAAGCCTAGCTTTATTTTCAAACTGTACTTTTTGATATGTTTTCTTAAAGAAGCAAATCAAATAATAAATCGCTACAACAAATCCCACTAAAATTAGTATAGGCACCAGTGTATAAACAAGTAAATGATAGAACTGTGTTTTTTCAATTATTCCTTTTTCTTGTTTCTCAAAAGCTGCTCGTCGATTCGTTACATTGCTATCATTTGCTAAGGTCTGGCTAAAAAGAGATCTGCTCCAAATACCATGCAATTCCAAATGATGCCCTTTGCCAAGAGAGTCAAGCGTTACCTCAAACCCATTTTTAGTTTGAAGTACACTGGGATCTTTTTTAAAAAAGCCAGTATGCGCGACCAAACGAGCACTTGGATCTGGCTGAGCTGTCACAACAAACGAAACATGATCCATCTCAACTTCCCAATCCGAAATCGGTATCCAGTTTAACTCAGCCACATCTGGATATAGAAAGAGTAGATTTTTTAATTTCCAGGTAATAGTGAGTTTAACACGATCACCTTTGTTGCCCTTATTATAAATCTTGAGTTTCTTCCCATCTTCTATCGGAATATCCTCAACACTTTGGGGCTCCTTAGCAAGTCCATTGGTTTCGATCTTGACATCCGGGTTTGATTCGATCTGGAAACCTTTTGGCACCTTTCCGGCTTGGCCTAACGTAATGTATTGCCCATTGTAAGGGTCATCATAAACAAAAGTCACTTCCTCTGTAAAAGTCGCCGTATTATCATAATGAAGCTCTAATTTCCCATCATATCGCTCAATACGGCTATCGATCTCATCTGCCCAAGCATGAAAAGAAAAAAATAAACTCCCTAGAAATAAGAGCGACACTATCATAAATGTCCCTTTTTTCATCTTCATCCCTCCTCAATCGCATTTGGTCTTGCAAGCTATTTGATTTTTACCAATTTTTCATTTCATTATATCATTTTTTTCAAGTAAAGGCTTTCTAAGATTGAAAAGCTCAGTTTTTTCTTGTACAATAAATAGAACTACTTTTTAAATACAGATGGGAGAACTTATGAAAAAAATATTTTTTAGTATTTTATCTTTCATCTTGCTGACAGTTGGCATCCACCAAACTGTTCAAGCAGATGATTATCTACGAATAGGCATGGAAGCTGCCTATGCCCCTTTCAACTGGACACAAGATGATGACTCTAATGGTGCTGTCAAAATCGAAGGAACCAACCAGTATGCAAACGGTTATGACGTGCAAATTGCAAAAAAAATCGCAGAAGAACTTGGAAAAGAACCCCTTGTTGTTAAAACAGCCTGGAATGGGCTCATCCCAGCTTTGACATCTGGAAAAATTGACATGATTATCGCTGGTATGAGTCCAACAGCAGAAAGAAAGCAGGAAATAGCATTTTCAAACAGCTATTATACAAGTGAACCTGTCGTACTCGTTCGAAAGGATGGCGCTTATGCCAAAGCTAAGAGCCTAGACGATTTCAAAGATGCTAAAATCACTTCTCAACAAGGTGTGTATCTATACAATCTAATCTCTCAACTAACTGGAGCCAAACAAGAAACTGCCATGGGAGACTTTGCTCAAATGCGGCAAGCTCTAGAATCTGGAGTAATCGATGGTTATGTTTCTGAACGCCCTGAAGCTTTAACAGCCGAAGCGGCAAATACAGCCTTCAAAATGATTCAATTCAAAAAAGGATTTGAAGTAGGAGAAGAAGATTCCTCAATCGCTATTGGTATGCGAAAAGATGATGCCCGCATTGCACAAGTCAATGCAGCAATCAGTAAAATCAGCTCTACAGATCAAGTAAAACTAATGGATGAGATGATCAAGAAACAACCTGTTGAAGCGGCGACCGATGAAGAAAAACAAAACTTCTTTAGACAAGTTGCTAAAATATGGAAAGAAAACTGGCCACAATTTGTTCGTGGTGCTGGTTTAACACTACTCATATCTATCACAGGTACTATTGCAGGTCTAGTGATTGGGCTTCTCATCGGAGTATTCCGTACAGCTCCGACATCCAAAAACAAAGTACTTGCTGTATTGCAGAAACTATTCGGATGGTTCCTCAATGTCTATATCGAAATCTTCCGTGGCACACCTATGATTGTTCAATCTATGGTTATCTATTACGGAACTGCACAAGCTTTTGGCATTTCTATTGACCGGACCATCGCAGCTATTTTCATAGTTTCGATCAATACTGGTGCTTACATGAGCGAGATTGTTCGCGGAGGTATTTTTGCAGTCGACAAGGGACAATTTGAAGCAGCAACTGCTCTCGGAATGACTCATGGACAAACCATGCGTAAGATCGTCTTACCGCAAGTCATTCGAAATATCTTGCCTGCAACAGGAAATGAATTTGTCATTAATATCAAGGACACATCTGTATTGAACGTTATTTCTGTGGTCGAACTCTATTTCTCTGGAAATACCATCGCCACTCAAACCTACCAATACTTCCAAACATTCACTATCATCGCAATTATCTACTTTGTTTTGACCTTTACAGTGACTCGAATTTTACGCTTTATCGAGCGCCGTTTTGATACTGACAGCTACACTACTGGAGCCAATCAAATGCAGACGGGAGAATTGAAATCATGACAGAAACGATCTTAGAAATCAAACATCTTAAAAAATCATATGGTGAGAATCAAGTCTTGAAAGATATTTCCCTCACCATCCATCAGGGAGAAGTCATCTCCATCATTGGTAGTTCAGGTAGCGGAAAATCAACATTTCTTCGTTCATTCAATCTGCTAGAAAAACCAAGCGGAGGTGAAATACTCTACCGCGGACAAAATGTTTTAGAAGATGGTTATGACTTAACCCATTATCGTGAAAAACTAGGAATGGTATTTCAATCGTTTAATCTCTTTGAAAACTTAAACGTTCTCGAAAATACTATCGTAGCCCAAACCACAGTTCTCAAGCGCGAACGTACAGAAGCAGAAAAGATCGCCAAAGAAAACTTAGAAAAAGTTGGCATGGGACAACAATATTGGCAAGCAAAGCCTAAACAACTATCTGGTGGACAAAAGCAACGCGTTGCGATTGCTCGCGCTTTATCCATGAATCCTGATGCCATTCTCTTTGACGAACCAACATCTGCTCTTGACCCTGAAATGGTTGGAGAAGTTTTAAAAATCATGAAGGAACTTGCCCAAGAAGGTTTGACCATGATTGTTGTAACTCATGAAATGGAATTTGCACGAGATGTGTCACACCGAGTCATCTTTATGGATAAAGGCCTCATTGCAGAAGAAGGCAAACCTGAAGATATCTTCACTCACCCCAAAGAAGAACGCACTAAGGAATTCCTTCAACGTTATCTAAAATAATCAAAAAAACACACGTTCTCTACTCCTAGATGAACGTGTATTTTTTATCCTCTAAAATTAAAATATTCTGTATTTTTAAACAACTATTTAGTGAAAATTACTGGTGTCGTATTTTCTATTGTTCTCTTTCTCAGGGAAATTATTTCTTTATCATCTCAGAGTAAAACGAACATTTTATATAAAACTTTTTCCTCAAAAAATGTTCTTTTTTGTTCGAAACAAACAAAAAGTAGGCCGAAGCCTACCTCTTACTTATCTTCATATTTATCGCGATTTTTATCATAGAAGTCAATCAAACTCAAAGCAGTTTCAAATGAAATATTTTTCACTTGCGCTCGCCCTTGAGCCAAAGCAATAATAGACATTTCACGAGCTGTTGTCTCTTTACTGATACGGTAACCTGTCAATTTCTTCTCGCGAACCCATCCAACGACTGCTTCTACTTTTTCAAAATTCGTTTTTGCCATTTCGTTCTCCTATCTTATTAGTATCGATAACTTATTTTAAAGGTTTTTATTTTGTTTGTCAATAAAAACAACATAGGAAGCGGAAATTAAATATTTCAGAATTTTCTAAAAAATCTTATTTTGCTTTTAAGGCAGATAAAATCTGGGTTCGAATGCTCTCAACACCATCAGGATTTGCTGGTAGAAAAATTGTATTATTTCCCTGTTTGTCTGCAAAATTATTCAGCGTATCTAGGTATTGATTTGTCAAAAGAATAGACATAATTTGCTCTTCTGTAAGCTCTACATTCGCACCTTTTAATTCTTTGATTGAGTCAGCTAAACCATCCACAATAGCCTTACGTTGTTCAGCAATACCAACCCCATGAAGACGATCTTTTTCTGCCTCAGCTTCAGCAGCCGTAACGATTTTGATCTTGTCTGCTTCTGCCAATTCTTGAGCAGCAACACGCTTGCGTTGGGCAGCATTGATTTCATTCATTGACTGTTTCACTTCTGCATCAGGCTCAACTTTCGTAATCAACGTTTTGACAATAATGTATCCATAAGTAGACATTTCTTCTGCCACTTGCTTTTGGACTTCAAGTGCGATTTCGTCTTTCTTTTCAAATAATTCATCAAGAGTTAATTTGGGAACAGAAGAACGAAGCGCATCTTCAATATATGACTTGATCTGAGCCTCTGGGCGCATGAGTTTGTAATAAGCATCTGTAACATTATTTTCATTTACCCGATACTGTGTTGCAACATTCATCGTAACAAAGACATTATCTTGCGTTTTCGTTTCAACAACGATCTCACTTTGTAATAAACGTAATTGAACGCGAGCCGCAATTTTGTCAATTCCAAAAGGCAAACGGAAGTTCATACCGCTTGAACTTGTCTTTTGGTAGCGACCAAACCGTTCAATAATTGCAACTGATTGTTGTCTTACGACATAGATAGAGCTTAATACCGATAAAACAAGTGCAAAAACAACTACTATAAAAATAATGATTCCCATCATCGTTCTCCTTTTTTATACCCATATGTAAGAAGCCAAAATCCCTTGATTTTTACACTCTTAGATAGGTTCAATATTTATAAATTGTATTATAGCACAAGCCTTAAACGAGAGCAAAGAAAAATTTATAAAATTTGAAAAACTTCCTTATATAAACATTTGCATAGAAAAAGTGACCTATTCTATTCATAGGCCACAATCCAAACTTAGGAGAAAGCAGTCGCCTTGCTACATAAATCCATAAGCTAGTCAGCAAATCAAGATAAGTTGACTTGTATGAGATATTTGAAATTACGCCATTTTTTTCTTTATACTTCTTATTTGATCCTCTTCTGACTGCACAGTGATATAAATAAAAATGAGCACTCTACAACCTCTAACAATCCCCCGGATTGTTAGAGCCATCCACTTTCTTGTCCGATTCGGACAGCTTCGGTTCGATTTTCTGCATCAAGCTTAGTCAAAATAGCAGACATATAGTTACGAACCGTTCCATTTGACAGGAAGAGTTTTTCAGCAATTTCTTTATTGGACAAGCCAGCCGCTGCAGCTTGTAGGACTAGCCTCTCCTGCTGAGAGAGAGGGTTCCTGCTGGTCATCA
>ERZ772772.2927-NODE-2927-length-9917-cov-4.710911_pt1 | contig 9917 bp, 12 predicted proteins | sample MGYA00511484_ERZ772772 | MGnify/ENA primary metagenome ERZ772772 (study PRJEB29015, sample SAMEA2737913) | human oral metagenome | biome: human oral; feature: human-associated habitat; material: dental | place: China | collected 2088 ... | reverse complement strand
CTCATCAAAAGCGGCCCCGCCCGCCAGGCCGTGCTGTGCTTTGCGCAAACGCCCAGCCCCGCCGCCTTGCGCGCTGCCGTGCTGGCTGCCGCCGACGCGGCCTACGCCTACACCGAAACCAAACCCAAGGCCAAGCCGGTCGCGCTAACCGGCGTGCGCCTGGCCCTGTCCGCCGCCGCCAGCGCCGCATTGAAAACCGTCTTCGCCCAGGCCCAGGCCACGGCCAGCGGCATCCGCCTGGCGCGCGAGTGGGGCAACCGCCCTGCCAACCACGCCACGCCCCGGCAACTGGCCGCCGCCGCCCAGGCCATCGCCAAGGAAAAAGGCAGCCATATCGACTGCGAAGTTCTCGGCCCCAAGGAAGTGGCCAAGCTCGGCATGGGCGCATTTGCCGCCGTGGCGCGCGGCTCGCATGAAGAGCTGCGCTTCATCGTGCTGCGCTACCAGGGCGCGGCCAAGAGCCAGCCGCCCGTGGCCCTGGTGGGCAAGGGCATCACGTTCGACTCCGGCGGCATCTCCATCAAGCCCGCCGCCGGCATGGACGAAATGAAGTTCGACATGTGCGGCGCCGCCAGCGTGCTGGGCGCGTTCGAGGCCCTGCGCCAGCTGCAACCGGCCATCAACGTGGTCGGCCTCATTCCCGCCTGCGAAAACCTGCCCGGCGGCGGCGCCACCAAGCCGGGCGACGTGGTCACCAGCCTGAGCGGCCAGACCATCGAAGTGCTCAACACCGACGCCGAAGGCCGCCTGGTGCTGTGCGACGCCCTTGCCTACGCCGCGCGCTTCAAGCCCCGCGCCATCATCGACATCGCCACCCTCACGGGCGCTTGCGTCATTGCCCTGGGCCACGTTCGCAGCGGCCTTTACGCCACCGACGCCGCCCTGACCCAGGCCCTGCAACAGGCGGGCGAAGCCGCGCTCGACCCCTGCTGGCCCATGCCGCTGGATGACGAATACGCCGAAGGGCTGAAAAGCAACTTCGCCGATGTGGCCAACGTGGCGGGCCGCCCGGCAGGCTCCGTCACCGCCGCCAAATTCCTGCAACGCTTCGTGCCCGAAGGCACGCCGTGGGCGCACCTGGACATTGCCGGCAGCGCCTGGAAAAGCGGCAAGGCCAAGGGCGCCACGGGCCGCCCCGTCGGCCTGCTCGTTCAATACCTGCTGGCGCAAGCCGCCTGAACGGCAGGCAGCCAGGGCAGCCGCGCATGACGGAAGTGACCTTTCACTTCAACGTGCCTGAAAAAACGGCCTATGCCTGCCGCCTGCTGCGCAAGGCATGGGCCGCGCGCGCCCCGGTTGGCGTGCTGGGCGACGCCGCAGCCCTGCGCGCGCTCGACGAAGCCCTGTGGACCTTCTCATCGCAGGCATTCATCCCCCATTGCGGCGTCTCCGCCCCCGCCCACGTGCTGGCCGCCACGCCCATCGTGCTGGCTACCGACGCTGCCCTCTTCACACGCAGCCAGGTGCTGCTCAACCTGGGCCAGCCCGCGCCCGAAGGCTTTGAACGCTTTGCCCGTTTGATCGAAATCGTCAGCGCCCAGCCGCAAGACCGCGCGGGCGCCCGCCAGCGCTGGAACCACTACAAAAAACACGGTCTGCAACCCCAGGCCCATGACGCGGCCGCCCGCAAGGACTAAACCCGCCCTCCCGAAAAGGCCCACCATGACCGCCCACGACCCCCGCGCCAGCGACGCAGCCATTGAACCCATCCTTGACGACACCCCCGCATGGAGCGAAGCGCCGCCCCCGCAATCCGTGCCCATGCTCACCGAAGTCATCGCCCCCGTCAGCCAGCCCGGCGAGCTGGCCCCGGAACCCGGCGCCCTGCCGCCTGCGCCCGCCCCCGTCTCCGCTCAGGTTCCCGCGCAAGCCAGCGCTCTGGCCGGACAAGTGCTCCAAACCCTGGCCCCCACGCTTGACCTCCGCATCAGCGAAGCCATCGCCCGCGTCCTGCACGAACAGCTCCTGGGCCTGAACGCCCGCGTGCAGCGCGAAGTCGCCGCCGTCGTCAAGCAAGCCGTGGCCGAAGCGCTGAAGCAGCAGAGCACACACGAAACCGCCCCCGGGCAAGACGGGCACGGCGAAAACGCGGATCAGGAAAAGCAAGACTGAACACGCAAGCGGCCTCTTTTTGCTCCTATTTCAATAGCGATAGGTCTTAGTGGAAACTGCGCGGAGCAGCATTTTCACCCCTTTTATTTGCTCTTGTTTTTGATGCACTGCGGCAGCTCAGAAAACCTGCGGAGCCGCACTCCCACCCAGCAGCCGGCTTGCGAACGCGTTTCTGCCAGCAGCCTTCTGCTCCAGCCTCATCCAGGCCAGTGCAGCGGACCGCTGGCGTTTGAATTCGATGACCGCGCCGTCCTCAACAGCGATGCCCGCTTTGCTCTGTCCCGGCGCCTCGCGCATCCTGGCTGACAAATACCTGGCCGCCGCCCGCATGAGCGAAATCGGCCTCTCCCAGTGGGAAGCCTTGGCGCTCATGCGACAAGGCTTCATCCGCGTTTTTTTGCCCAGCGCCGACCGCCTCATCTTCGACCTCTGTGCCACGCCTGTCTCATGACCACCTACTTCGTCAGCCGCCACCCGGGCGCCCTGCAATGGATGCAGGCGCACGGCCCCGCCTTTGACCGCCACCTGTTCCATCTTGAAGAGGCCGACCTGGCGCGCCTTGCGCCCGGCGATTCAGTGATTGGCTCGCTGCCCGTTCACCTGGCCGCCCGCGTCTGCGCCCAGGGCGCGGCTTACTGGAACCTGTCGCTGAACATGCCCGCCCACGCTCGCGAGCAGGAGCTGTCGGCCGGCGAGCTGCGCCGCATGGGCGCGGCGCTGGAGCGCTTTGACGTGCGCAAACTGCAAGCCTGATTTTTCTTCTGGAGCCATGACCACTCGCCCCACTCTCATCAGCCTGCTGGGCAAAAGCAAACTTGACGCCCAAACGGGCTACCGCACCGCCAAATACCGTTTCAGCGACGGCGCCACGAGAGAAGTCCCGTTTTTCGGGCTGGGCCTGATGGACTGCATCAAACCCGCAAGGCTGATCCTGGCCGGCACCAGCGGCAGCATGTGGGATGTGTTCTTCGACCACCAGAAAACCGGCGACGAAGCCCTTTTGCCGCTGATCGACGCCGTGGCCAGCGAAAGCGTCACGCCAGACATGCTGGCCATTCATGAACAGCGGCTGAGCGGGAAATTCGGCATTCCCGTCCAGTGCATCCTGATTTCCTACGCACGCGACGCAAGCGAACAGGCCGCCGTGCTGACCCGGCTGGCCGAAGCCGTGCAGCCGGGCGAAAACATCGTGCTGGACATCACCCACGGCTTTCGCCACCTGCCCATGCTGGCCCTCGTGGCCGCAAGGTATCTGACCCACGTTCGCCGAGTCAGCGTGAAAGACGTCTATTACGGCGCGCTGGAAATGACGCAAGACGGCCAAACCCCCGTGCTCAACCTGGGCGGCATGCTGCAAATGCTTGACTGGGTGGAAGCGCTGGCCGTCTATGACAAAAGCGGCGACTACGGCGTGTTCTCCGGCCTGCTGCAAGCCGACGGCATGCAGCCAGCGCGCGCGCAAATGCTGGCGCAGGCCGCCTATTTCGAGCGCAGCAACAACCCCGTGCAAGCCAGGCAGAACCTCATGGGCGCCTTCAACCCCGTTCAGGCCCACCAGGGCACGCTGGGCCGCCTGTTCAGCGAGCCGCTTGCCCGGAACATTGAATGGATACGCCACGGCGACCGCGCCGACTGGGAACTGGCCCTGGCCGATCGCTACCTGGCACGCAAGGACTATCTGCGGGCAGCCACCTACCTGTTTGAAGGCTTTGTCTCGCGCGCCGTTCGCCAGCAAAGCGGCGATATCACCCGCTTCGACGATCGCGAAGCAGCGCGCAAGCTGGCGCAACAAGACTTGCCTGATGCCAAACGCCTGGCGCGCCTGCGCAACGCCCTCGCACACGGCGTTCGCCCCAGCGACCCGGAAATCAAGCGTCTGCTTCAAGACGAGCAAACACTGGCCCAGGAACTGCGACGCCTGCGCAAGGCGCTCTTCAAATAAATCCTCTCCATTCCTGAAAGAGCGCTGTCATGAGCCACGCCGCATCCAGAAAAATTCTGCTGGCCGTCACCGGCATTTCGCCGCAAATCGTCACTGAGACCTTCTACGCGCTGGGTTGCGAAGTCAAAGAAAACCCCGATGCCTTCATTCCAACGGAAGTGCATCTGATCACCACGCAAACCGGCAAAACAATTGCCGTTGAAAACCTGCTGGGAAAAGGCCAATTCCAAGCCCTGCTCAAAGACTATCCCCAGCTGGGCCAGCCCCTTTTCGGCGAAGACTGCATTCATGTCATTCAAGACGCCAAAGGCCGGCTTCTGGACGACATCAGCACCGATGAAGAAAACACCTGGGCCGCCGATTCCATTACGCGCCTGATGGCCGAATTAACCCGCGATGAAAATGCCATCCTGCACGTTTCCATGTCAGGCGGACGCAAAACCATGGGGTTTTACGTGGGCTATGCTTTTTCATTGTTTGCCCGTCCGGCAGATGAACTGTCCCACGTACTGGTTTCATCGCCCTTTGAAAGCGAAAGGGAGTTTTACTTTCCCCCGGCGAAACCCCGCATGCTCTCCATCAGAAATGGCATGCAAGCCAATACAAAAGACGCCGTCATCACCCTGGCGCGCATTCCCATCGTCCGCCTGCGCCACGGCCTGCCCGAAAAACTCCTGCAAGGCCAGGCCAGCTACAGCGACACCGTGGCCGCCATTCAAAAAAGCATGGATGCGCCCACGCTCGTCATCCGTCTGCGGCAAAAGGAAGTGATTTGCGGCGGAGTTGCTGTTACTCTGCCCCCTATTCTGATGGCCTGGCTAATCTGGTGGGCAAAACGGGTTAAACAAGAAAATACCATGCAAAGCTGGCGCGATTTTGACGAAAACGAAAATTTGCGCGAGGAATTCCTTGACATTTATTCCCGCATTGACAAAACAAAAGCGGCTGATACGCGCAAGCGCCTGAATTCTGGCGATTCAAACGATCCCAAGGGATTTTTTGAGCAGAACAATTCCAAACTGAAAAAAACGCTCACAGACCAGCTTGGCCCGGCTGCGCACCATTACCACCCGCACCCCGGCGGAAAACATGGCAAAACCAAATACGGACTCACCATCGCGCCAGAAAATATCACGCTTGATCTGAATTGAACCCGTCTTTTCCCGCCAACCTGATGCCATGCCGTCGCATGGCATTTTTTTTGCCTGCCATACAGCAAGCTTGCCGGAATTGAAATTCAGCGCTCATTGCGAGATATTCCATCCGGACGATTTATTGCCTCTCCCGGCCTAATCCGTCACGCTGGAAAACTTGCCAGGCATTGCAAGAATCGATCAACTGCTTCATCATCCGTTTTTCATTTATCCAGGCCGCTGCACGCCAATGGCAAACTTGTCAAATATAGAAGCACGCCGCAAGCCACCACACAATCCATTTCCGACCAATCAAATTCCCCAACCCAGCAAGTTTGCCGCCCTTGAAATACGTCAGCAACCATTCCAGAATTCAGCTCAACAATTCATTGCAACGAAACGGCGCCATTCAAACCAGCAGCAAACTTGCCAATATTGAAAGCTACCAGAAGCCGCCGCACAATCCATCCCATCCGATCATATCCAACAGCACAACAAGCTTGCCGCGCATTTAAAAATGCCAACAACCACTCCAAAACCCATATCATTCCTTCCTTACAACGAAACATCGTCCTCCAAACCACCGGCAAGCTTGCCGGATATTGAAATCCAATGAGAGCCAGCACACAATTCGTTCAACAACATGACCCAAGGATCCATCATGCACGCCGCATTTTCCAAAAGCTGCTCGTTCCTTGGATTGCCATCTGATTTCCGGCCTCCTCTTTTGCCACTGCCTTTCCGAAATACTTTCTTTCAACCCGTTTACTTTTGACAGGAGATTCATCATGAACTGGACCACCATTCTTTGCCAAATCGCCATTGCCGCCGTCACTGCCTTGGCCAATGAAGCCGTCAAAACAATTCGTGAAAACGACAAACCCGCCAACTGAAACACTGCCAGGCTTTTCGCCCTTTTCATTGCAAGCTGAATATTGAAAGGAAACCATCATGAGCCTTCCGCAAGCCATCACCATCGGCAAAGCCGCCGACAAAATCTCCCGCGAAATCACCCGCAGCCATGAAGTCAGCGCCGCCCGCAGCGCCATTGCCACAGGCACAGGCGCGGCTCTGGGTGCGGCCGCTTCCGGCGCTCTGGTGGTGACCGGCATTGCCGCAGCGCCCGTCACGGTGCCGCTGACCCTTGCCGCAGGCGGCTTTGCCCTGCTTTGCAGCCTTTTTGAATAAACCTTCACGAAGCATCACGGAACATCACGAAAGGCCCCTGCCGTGAAAACCCAAATCTGCCTCGTCTCCGATCAGGCTGCCGCCAATTTGCTGCCCGCGCTGGATGGATCGCTCCAGGCCGGACGCATCGTTCTTGTCGTCACGGCCCAGATGCGGCAAAAAGCCGAGAACCTGCGCAAGGTGCTGCTCCAAAGCAGCCGCCAGGTTGAGTTTTGCGACATCAGCAATGCACAAGACTTTCACGGCATGCAAAACGAGCTGCTGGAACTGGCCGCCCGCCAGCCGCAAGGGCAGGAAGTGATGCTGAACATCACCGGCGGCACCAAACTCATGTCCATGGCCGTGCAATCAGTGGCCGAACAAGCCGGATGGCGCATGTTTTACGTAGATGTTCATACCGACACCATCATCTGGCTTGATCGCGAGCCAAGCGCGCCACAGCCCTTGCAGCAACACCTGAAACTGCGCCACTACCTGCAAAGCTATGGTTTTGCCCTGAAGGAAAAACCCGACCGCCCCAGCGCCAGCGCCGCCCAGCAGCAGCTCACGCAAACCCTGGCCAGCCAGGCCCATAGCCTCAAAGACGCGCTCAGCTCACTCAACGCCCTGGCGCAAGACGCCGAAAACCGCCGCAGCCTCAGCGTCCCCCTGCCTGGCAATTACCAAAACAACTATCCCTTGCAGCACCTGATTGAGCTGTTTGAAAGCGTTCAGGCGCTGGAGCAAAAAGGATCGGCGCTGCACTTTGCCAGCGAGGCCGACCGCGACTTCGTCAAAGGCGGCTGGCTGGAGCTGCACACCATGCAGGCGCTCAATCAGACGCACGGCGACATTGGCGTGCAAGACAACGCCATCGGCCTTGAAGTCGTGCACGAAGCCACCGGCACCCAAAACGAACTGGACATCGCCTTCATGGCCCGCAACCGCCTGTTTGTCATCGAATGCAAAACCGCCCGCATCGACAAACCCCAGAGCAGCGGCGGCAAGCCGCGCTCCGCCAAAGCCAACGACACCTTGTTCAAGCTGGCCGAAAACTGCTCCCGCATCGGCGGCTTGGGCGCCAAAGGCATGCTGGTCAGCTACCGTGCGCTGAATGATCCCGAAATGCGTCTGGCCAAGGCGCTGGGCATCGCTGTCGTGGCCGGCCAGGAAACAGCCCAGCTGCCCCAAAAACTCAAGCAATGGGTCGGCCACTGAAAGCAGGCCCGAACCGGCCCCAGCCCCCCCGGAAGCACCCCGCCCGAAACCTGGTCACAAGCAGATTTGCGCTGCTGATTTGATAGTGCCAAATCCCGGAAAACTGTGCGATAGAGGCGTTTTCAGGACCTTGGATTCGCTCTCACAAATAGAGCGCTCGAGTCTGCGTTTCTGTATCCGCAGACAGACCTTGAACAGGCAATCGGCGCCGAGACCGCCCGCGCAAACCCACGGTGAAAAAACTTCGCGCCGCCTGCCCACGCAAACACCGGCAAATACCGCCACTTACCGAAAGGAGTCGCCATGCGCTTCACCCCTGCCGCCCGCGCCGCACGCCACAGCCACGCAACCGCGCCGCGCCAACCGCGCCGCTAACCCGCCGCACTGCCATGACCCGCGCCCTCTACCTCGTCGCCTACGACGTGCACGACAACCGCCGCCTGGGCCAGGGGTGCCGCTACCTCAAAAGCTACCGCGTGGACGGGCAAAAGTCCGTTCCCGAAATCTGGCTCACCCCCGCCGAGCTGCACGCCGTTCGCGCCAGCCTGCGCCAGCTCATCAACCCGGCTGAAGACCGCATCCAGCTCATCGCCCTGGACCCCCGCATGAAACCCCGCTGTCTGGGCCGCGCCAGCACATTCAGCGCCCGCCACTTCTGCATCACCTGAACCGCAAGACACCGCCATGACCAGCCTCTTTGTCGATCGCCGCGACGTACACCTTCAGCTTGACGGCGGCGCCCTTGTCTTTCGTGAAAACGGCCAGCGCATCGGCGCCGTGCCCCTGGCCCCCATCACCCGCGTCTTTTTGCGCGGCAACGTCACCCTTGAAGCCAGCCTGCTGGGCAAGCTCGGCGAAGGCGGCGCAGGCGTGGTCATCCTCTCGGGCAAACAAGCCCGCCCCAGCCTCATGCTCAGCCGCCCCCACAACGACGCGCGCCGCCGCGTCGCCCAAGTGCGCCTCAGCCTGGACGACACCTTCTGCCTGGCCTTCTCCCGCCAGCTCATCCAAACCAAAATCGAGCGCCAATGCGAATGGTTTGAACAACTGCGCCACCACTACCTGCACGCCCGCTACGAACTCAGCCACGCCATCAGCCTGCTGCAAGAAAGCCTTCAGAAAATCAACCAAACCAGCAGCCTGGCCAGCCTGCGCGGCGTAGAAGGCGCAGCCGCCAGCGCCTACTTCGCGGGCCTGCGCGCCGTCGTGCCCGAAAGCCTGGGCTTCAAAAACCGCAACCGCCGCCCCCCGCGCGACCCTTTCAACGCCCTGCTCTCCCTCAGCTACACCCTTGCCGGCTCCGAAATCGCCCTGGCGCTGCACGGCGCCAGGCTGGACCCGGCCATTGGCTACTACTACCACCAGCTCAGCTTCGGCAGACACTCGCTCGCTTGCGACCTGCTCGAAACCGTGCGCCCCCTCGTCGATCGCTTCTGCCTGCAACTCGTTGCCCGCCAAACCCTCACCAAAGACCACTTCAGCCAAAGCGCCGCCGGCTGCCTGCTCGGCAAAGCCGGCCGCGCCCACTACTACAACGCCTGCGAGGAATACGCCAACCCCCGCGCCGCAGTATCAGCCACAGCGTGCAAAACCTGCTTCAGGCCATCGCCCTCGCCACCCCGCCCGGCGGCATCCACTGGAGCGGCCTGCCCGAAACCTGGCAAGACGACCCCGCCCTGCTTCCGGGCGACGAAAGCGGCGACGGAAACATCAACGAAAACGGCACCCCGGCCAGCCCGGGCGCTGCCGACGCCATCAGCGGCCCTGACGGCACAGACGAACCCGGCGCCCCGTCAGCCCCCTCAAACCGCAAACCCTGGACTCTCATCTGAAAGCCTGCCGGACAAGCGCCCTTCACATCAAAAACAGGAGCGAATTCATGGGGTCGAAATGCCGCCTCGCGTGCATTCCACTAGGACATCCTGCTATCAATCAAGGAGCAAAAACGCGCATTCCACCCACAGATACCCTGCGCCCGGCCCAGCTGGGGGCCAAAACCAGGCGAAAATACCCCCCGCCAAAAGCCTGAAACGACGCCTGAAGCGACATCTCCCCAACAACCTGTGACCGTCCATAAAGCCCTCTGCAAGCTGTTGTCCCGCAACGGATTTCAGAGGCGGACGGTTTCAGGCCACCCCTGATTTCAAAGGGATTAAGACCCTGATAGAGTCATACCTGAGAGAATCAATCGTTTCAGGCCACCCCTGATTTCAAAGGGATTAAGACTTTGCCACCCATTCGTTCATAGGGCTGGTAGAGAGGTTTCAGGCCACCCCTGATTTCAAAGGGATTAAGACTCTAGATCCATGGCTAAGCCATTTAGCTTTGAGTTTCAGGCCACCCCT
>ERZ772772.2923-NODE-2923-length-9930-cov-9.763342_pt1 | contig 9930 bp, 11 predicted proteins | sample MGYA00511484_ERZ772772 | MGnify/ENA primary metagenome ERZ772772 (study PRJEB29015, sample SAMEA2737913) | human oral metagenome | biome: human oral; feature: human-associated habitat; material: dental | place: China | collected 2088 ... | reverse complement strand
GATGCGTTTTTGTATGTCGGCGCGCAGTATCAGCGCCTCGGCTAGTTTCATTTTCGTCCTTTTTAAAATTTATTTGCCGCCGCCAAGCTGCCTATCCTGGCCGTAGTGCGGTGAATACGGGCCGTAGAGCAAGCATTTGTTGCAGTTTTGGCCCAGCAGCATCGCATCTGCGCTCGCGGAGAGCTTGTATCCCGCGTCGGAGACGGTATCGCCGATCTGTTTGATGACCGCGGAGATCAGCATGCCTACAAGATCGCTACTGCCTCTGCTTGAGTCGTCGCTTACCTGCGCCGAGCCCTCCCAGAGCGTCGCGCCGCTTCGCAGATCCACTAACTTAGCATTGACCGCCACGACGCTTACGCTATTTAGCAGCATATACGAAGTGCCGTATTTTACGACATCCATGTATAGCACGGCGTCCGCGCCGAAAATTTGCCTTAGCTTGTGCGCGGAGACGTTTTGGATCTCGCTCGCCTCGTAAATTCCATTATTTTTGAAGGTCTCATGCACGAGCGCGGGCGAAAATACGTAATACCCCGCCTCGCTTAGCGGATAGATCGCATGAGCAAGCACGGCAGGGCCTGCGTCCACTTCGGTAGTTTCGTTTGTCGGCATCAGCACCAAAATCGATCGCGGCTTAGCCTGCTGAAGCGCCGAATAATCGTAAATTTCAGGCTCGCTTAGAGCGCACGCGTTAAAAAACAGCGCCACGAATACGCTAAAAATCGCTATTTGAGCTTTATTTTTCATTTTTTAGCCTTTTTATTCGTTTTGTCGCCCTGCTTCGTGGCAGCTTTACCTTGCTTTGCAGAGGCCGTTTTGGCGGCTTCGCGTCCGCTTGGTCCTTGAGCTTTATCGGCGCCCGGCTTGGCTGCAGCCTCAGCTTTTTTAAGCGCGGCGGGGTTTGTAACGAAGGTCAAAAACGGCTTTGATTCAGTGAAGGCCTGAGCTTCTTTCTCGAAATTCTCCCTCGCCCTCGCGCCGTTGCCCGCGTTTAGATATAAAAGCCCCAGATGCGAATAAAGCCCCGGCGGGACTTTGAGTCCCTTTTCGTATGCCTTTTGGATAGATTTTTCAAGCGCTTCGATCTGCTCGCCTACGTCGCCTTCCTGCTTTAGATACTGATAGGTCGAGTCCGTGTAGCTGCCGTCCCAGTAATAAATTTGATTCCGCGTCCCGCCGCCGCAGCCGCAAAAGATCACGGCCGCAGCAGCAAGAGCAAGAGCACTGCTCGCTTTCAAATTTAATCCTTATCTCACTTTAAACGCGCCGTTTTCAAGGCCGTTTACGAGATTATTGACCGCTTCGATGATCGCCAGGCTTAGCACCTTGCCGTTTAGCGTCGAATCATAGCCCGCAGTGCCGCCGAAACCTAGCACTTCGCGGTTTGATAGCTCATACTCGCCCGCGCCCTGAGTCGAAAAGACCACCTCGGACGTTCTGACGTCAACGATGTTTAAATTTACTTTAGAATACGCGGTTTGGGTTTTTCCTTTGCCTAAAATTCCAAACAGCTGATGATCTCCAGTCGTCTTGCGGCCAAACTCAGTCACGTCGCCGGTGATAACGTATCTGGCGCCTTTTAGATTTTGTGCGCTTTTGGAGATTGCGCTTTCTTCTTTGATGGCGCGCATATTCGTGCGATCAAGCACCGAGAAGCGCCCGCTTTGCTGTAAATTTGAAATAAGGATCGTCTGCGCTTGGTTGCCCAGTCTATCCTCGCCGTCGGAGAACACGCCGTTGTTGTAAGAGGACTGGTTGTTAAAGCGTCCTACCGACACGGCGATCCGCTCGCCCGAGTAGTTGGTGTTTAGAGTCGCTACCGTAGGGGTTTGCACTACGCGAGAGCTTTCTTTCGCGCATCCGCTAAATAGCGCCAGCACCGAAGCTGCAATAACGGCAGCCGATATGGTTTTTTTGAAATTCATTCTTTACTCCTTAAGAAAAATTTTCCGTATGATAGCAAGAAATTCTTAAAAAAACGGATACGATTTGTTTCAAATTTAATTAATTTGCCTTAAAATACGCCATGTCAAAATCGCGGAAATTTGATAAAGATCGCGCGAACAGCGGCGTCACTTTAAAGTAAGCAAATTTTAAAAGAGGCTTGCCGATGCGAAGCCGCTTTTAAAAAGCTTATAAAAAACCGCGCGCAGCTCTGCCTCAATTTAAATTAAACTCATCCGGTTGCGCTGAAATTTAGGGAAGTTTAAACGATATGTTTTTAAAATTCAACTTATATTTTTGCAAGGTGAAGCGCGCGTACTAAAGCTCTGCTAAATTTCAATTTTTTCAATGAGGCAGTCCGGATCGATCTTAAAAACGATAAAAGTTCAAATTTGAAAGGATCCATATGCTAAAAAGCTACTTTAAAAATTTAGGCGCAGATTTGCGCGCGGGCAAGCCGCTACTACATCCAATTCTGGTGACGGCGGCATTCTTGGCAGTACGCCAGCTTTGCTACTATATAATTTTTCATTTTATTTTCGATCGCTGGTATGGCTGGGATTTCATAGGAAAAGGGATATTCGTATTTATGCTTGAGTTTACGTGTAGCGCCTATTTTATCACTCTATGCACACATTTTTTGCTCGTGCGAAAGATCAGATACTCTTTTGCGCTTATATGGGCGGCGCTTGCCATTTTGCTCGTGACAGCGTGCTTTTGGGGATATTATCGCGTAGATATCGATCATCAAAAAGAAGGTGTGTTTTACTCTTTTTTTCTCGCATCCTTAATCGCCACGAGCATCTATCTTCTGTTTTTATCGGTCGTATGTAAGCGATTTTTGCCGATTATTTACGCAGCGGTATTTGTCTCAAGCTACGCATTGGCGATTTATATCGTTTTTAAGACGGAATTATTTGGATTTTTTTCGTCCGTTCAGGCGCTATTGATCGTTTGCCCTTTGCTATGGGCGTTTTATTTCAAATTTGAGTTCAAAAGAATTTTCGCCTCAGAGGATAAAAACACGCAAATAAACGCACCTGCAAGTGGCGAGGAGTGAAAATTTATCCGCAACAAAATACCACAAAATTTTACTGCCGCGCACAAACGAGTAAAGCGGCAAATTTCACTGCCCGGGAGCACGTTTGACAATGCGACGATTAATTTTCGCCTTACAATCACGCCCGTTTATTTTGTCTGCTTGAAAATAAATTTGTTATAATCCCAAAAATTTAAAAAATCACAAAAGGAGTCGTATGTTTAATATCCTACTGGTCGAAGACGACGAGGCTTTGAGCTCGGCGATAAGAGAAAAGCTGCTTGATGAGGGCTTTAGCGTGAGCTGCGCCTTCGACGGCGAACAAGCAGCAGAGGCGCTGGATGAGGCGCACTTCGATCTGATCATCTCGGACGTGATGATGCCTAAGATGGACGGTTTTGAGCTTAGCAGGTACGTTAGGCGCGACGGCAAGAGCCAGCCGATACTGATCATAACGGCAAAAAGCGAGATCGAGGATATGCAGACGGGCTTTAAAAGCGGCGCGGACGATTATATGAGCAAGCCGATAAATTTAAAAGAGCTCGTGCTGCGCGTGCATGCGCTGCTAAGGCGCGCAAAGATCGCGAACGAAAAGCGGCTACTCATCGGCGGAAGCGAGCTTGACTACGATACGCTTAGCGTCCGCACCGAGGGCGAGCGGATAAGCCTAGCGCCGAAGGAATTTCGTCTTTTGTTTTTGCTGCTAAGCTATGCGGGCAGAATTTTTACTAGATTTGAGATAATGAGCGAAATTTGGGGCTACGAAACGGACAGCGACGAGCGCGTCGTCGATACGCACATCAAAAAGCTGCGGGCGAAATTTGAAAACTCCAAGGATTTTGAGATAATCACCGTGCGCGGGCTCGGCTACAAAGCCGTAAAAAAGGAGCAAGCGTGAAAAAATACCTCATCAGCCTAAAAAGCTTCATCGCATTTTACTCTTCGCTCGCATTCGGCGTGATAAATTTCATCGTCTGCTTCGCGGTTTGCATGCTTTTTTATATAGGCATCGGCGGCAAGATCGGCGGGTTTTGGGACGGAGTGGCGCTGTGCGCGATCATCTGCTTAATCACGATGGCGCTAAATTTTACCCTGCTTTACTTCGGACTTAAAATTTTATTCCGCCCGATCAAGCGGCTACTAGACGCGATCACCGCGATCGCAAACGGCGATTTTGAGGCGCGCGCAGAGCGCAAGCTGCACGGACATCGCACCGATTACGTTTATATGCACGAGCTGGACGAGCTCGTAGTAAACGTCAATAAAATGGCGCAGAAGCTGCAAAAGCACGAGCAGCTGCAAAAGGAGTTCGTCTCAAACGTCTCGCACGAGATGAAAACGCCGATCTCCTCGATCGCCGCGTTAAGCGAGATGATAGAGGGCGGCGTGAGCGAGGAGCGCGCGGTGCGATACGCAGCCTCGATCGGCGCGGAAGCAAACCGCCTAAGCAAGCTCTGCACCGACATGCTAAAGCTAACCAGACTCGATAGCGGCGCGGCGGTGCGCCTAGATGAGACGGTACGTATCGACGAGCAGCTGCGGCAATGCATCATATCGCTGAGCCAAAGCTACGGAGAGCGCGAGTTTGAACTCGATCTAACGCCGCTTAGCGTGCGATCAAACGCGGGACTGTTAAATCAAATTTGGCGAAATTTGATCGAAAACGCGCTTAAGTACTCGCAGCCGAGCAGTAAAATTTTCGTCCGTTGCTGCGCTTGCGATGGCTTTGCACGGGTGAGCATCAAAGACGAAGGCATCGGCATCGCGCGCGAGAAGCTGGATAAAATTTTTGACCGATTTTATCAATGCGAGGAATCGCACAAAGAGCTTGGCAGCGGGCTTGGGCTTAGCATCGTACGCACGGCGCTTGATCTTTTAGGCGGACAGATCGAATACGAAAGCGAACCGGGCGTCGGAACCGAGGCGCGCGTTAAAATTCCGCTTTAAATTTCAGATCAAGACGGCGCGGATGAGCTGCGTCTTGCAATTCGTAGCTCGCCGTAAAATTTTGCCCCACAGGCGAAGTCGCGCCGATGTAAGCTTTAACGATACGGGCCCTGACGGCGCAATCCTGGCCGATGCAATCTTTGATGATACAAGCTTTAACGACGTAAAAAAGCGCGGGCGTGTCGCGCGCCGCATTCACATAAAATTCTGCTTTAAATTTTATATCGATTTGCCGCGGACGCCTCGCGCGCCGCGACGAGGTCGGAATTCTGCTTTAAATTTACCGCGTGCTGCGACTTTGCCGCCCTTTACGACTTTACCGCCCTTTACGACTTTACCGCGCATTACGGCGGGCGGCAGGCTCGCTTAAATTTGCCGCGCCTCACAGGTAGCTGAATTTTGCCTGAAATCTGCCGCCGCTCGCTCGCGCTTTGCAACGGACAGAGAAATTTTGTCCTAAATTTCAAAAGACACATTAAGAACACAATCACCTTATATAATCCCGCCCATAGATCGATCGGGCACGCCTCTAGCGGTCCGAGTCCGGCAAATAATAAAATTAAAAATAAAGGAGAAGCGATGAGTAAGGCCGTACTTCACTCGGTGCTAGCGATAGAGGCCATTTTATGGGGGCTTTTATCGGCTGTGATTATAGGTGCGTAATTTTTACGCTTTGAGCTAGGCCATCTGCCGAAATATTTATAAAATTTACGAAATTTGCGCCCCGCTTCGCATCTGCTGCGAAAAAGGGCGCACCCTCGCTAACTATAAATCAAAATTTTAATCCACCCGCCGCGTGCTGCGTAAACCCTGCTGCGTACAAATCCATACCGCAGGCTAGCCGGTCGCACACAAACCTAGTTGTGCACAAACACATCGCCGCGGATAAAGCAGCTGCGCAACTAAAATCGAATAAAATTTTAAATGCTATGAGCGGACGAACGAGCCTATTTCGCCTCATTTCATCCGCGCCTTTTGCAATATGTACCCGCTCGCAAAACAACTTGCGATAGGAAAATGATTTGAACGGTGCGGATTTCAAGATACGCGACCCGCTCCAAACGCGCGAATTTACGCCTTTGCCTCTAAGCGATTTTTAAAAGCTCTCAAGCTAAAATTTATCCCGATTTGAGATCAAATTTAAACTCAACCCAAGCGGCGAAAATTTCACAAAAGACGCCGCAAGCGGCGAAATCTCAAAGGAGCCTAGCGTGAAAAGATTGATAAATTTCCTGAGGTGCATTTACGCAGACCTGCTTGCAGGCAGAGTGCTACTGCATCCGATCCTGCTTACGGCTGCATTTTTAGCGGCGAAATTCGGCACGCTATATGCCATAGATGAAAAAATTTTAGGAAGCGGCTATGATTTGGGGATATTTGGAGAATTCGCTTATTACATATTTTTCGATTTTGTCGCAGGCGCCTTTTTTATAATACTTTGTGCGCACGTCATCTACGCAACATCCAAAGTCCAATCACTTAAAATTTTACGCAAAATTTTACTCGCGGTGATCTTAGCATCCTGCGCGCTGGGTTATTTTGCTTCAAACATAAACTACCAAAAAATAGGCGTCCTTGAAGCCTTTTTGATCGCCTCGCTAATTTGCATTTGTATCTATTCGGTCGCGATCGAAATATCAAACGACTGCTCAAATGCGGTATTTTGGGATTTTGCCTATGTTCTTAACTACATAGGTGCCTTATTTGTAATATTTCATGCGCAAGCCGCCGAAGTCGTAGCCGCCATTTTAATAATCCTCTGTCCGCTCGCGTGGGCGTTTTATTTCAAATACGAATTTCAAAAATCACTCGCGAAATACGCCGCAAGCAATGATGAAAATTCAGAGAGCAAAGAGCGCGCGGAGAGTTAAATTTACAAAATTCCACCGCAAAGGGCTAAATTTACAAAATTTCGCTCGGGTTAAATTTTAAAATTTACCGAGCGACGCTTTTATCCTTTTATATCTTCGATCACCTCTTCTATGAAACGAGCGGTATCAACTAGCCTAAAGCCCCATACTTTGGGATCTGCGGTGATTTTATTATAAAAATCTTCCAATTCTTTCGCGGGAGATAATTCGCCCAATTTAAACGGGGCAAATTTTACTTTGCCGATCTTTTTTAGATAAGGCAGCAGCTCCTTTAAATCCTTATGATTAAACCAGCGATCCGCTCTAAGAAACCCGCCGTTTTTCGAGCCTGCGATCTTGCTTTTTAAAAAATCGTCCATGCTGGGTGGCTCTTTTTGCAGCAATCTGGTGCAGGCTAGGTGGTACTCGAGCTTTCTGGGCGTTTGATCTACCGCCGAGACAAAGCATGGGTCGCTTAAGCGGTCTTGGATTTTCGCTTTTTAACTGAAGCGCCAATTTGTCAAGCGCTTTTTGGCGGCTCTTTTGAGATCCGTCAAAGACCTTGTTCCACATCTGGCTTGCGCCGCCTTTTATGATAGCAAGGGCTTTTTCGCGGATTTCATCATTTAAAAAACCGATCTTCCAAAGCGAATACGCCAGGGCTGTCCAATAAATCTCGCTATAAAGCTCATCGGTGCAGAAATTTTCCGCCTGCACCAAAACATCTTGCAGTATCGTTTCAACATTTTCGCCGTCCTTGTATCGCTCGGTGATAGTCAAATATATATCGTATCCGTCGTCGCTATCGATAATTTTCACTCCGTCTATCGCCATTTTTTCTCCTTTATTTTGATCTCTTTTCTGCCGATTTCGCTGAGCCGAATTTTATCAAAATTTGAGCGCCTGAAAGACAAATCGCCATTGAAATTTCGCTTTAACGGCGGCGAGCTTTGCTTATAAATATAGCGTCACTGGGTTTTTAAATTTGGCAAGTTCAAATGCTAAATTTACAAATTTAACTTCCAAATTTGAGCGTAAATAGGCGAGGCGCGGTATTTTTTCTTTAGACGAGGCGGAAACGACGGAGGCGAGGGAGCGTATGTAAAAATACGTGACCGAAGCCGACCGAGTTCCCAACGAAGTATAAAGAAAAAAGACAAGCCGTAAATAGCCGCTAGATCGAAATTTGCTTCCGCCAGTTTTTACCCCACACGGCATACGCCGCGCCCTCTTTCTCGTGCTCCTGTAGCCCCGAGATCGCGCGCGCAAACAGAGCTTTGTTCGCAGGCCCCTTCATTAGCGCCTTTAAGCTCTTGTAAATTTTATCCTCCTGATATGACAGCAACCCCGCGACGATCACTCCTAGGCTTCGCTCGCTGATGCCGTAGCGATCGATAAACGCCTCGATAAATTTTATATGCGCGCTCTGATGTTCGGCATCCACCGCCTCAAAGTAGCGCCGCGCGAGCTCGAAATACTTTTCGCTCTTTAGCGCGAGGCCGAAAACTGCGTAGCTGCCGCTCATCAAACACTTTTCGCCGTCCGTATCGGCGTAGAACTCAAATTTGTGCTTTAGCGCCTCGTTCGCGTAAAGCTCAAGCTCCCCGTCCAGCCCGTGCGCGAGCGCGGCGGCGAAAAAGCGGTGCGTGGGCGTGGGCGCAAGGCCTTTGATCGGCAGATAAGTTTTCTGTGCCTTGGAGCTAAACTTTACGGCATAGCTCGCAGCAAAGCCCGCTTGCAGCAGCTTTACGATGAAATTTAGCGCTTTTTTATACGCGCTCGCCGTTTCGTTTTTGATTTTTACTCGAACCTGTGCAAAAACATCGTTTGCCAAGCACTCCGCGTCCGAGTCTTTAAATTTCACAAGCTCGCCCTCAAACTCGCCCGTGCCGTGGTCCAGATAGCTTTGCGCCTGAGCCGAGCCGAAAATCTTCGCCGCGCACTCCAAATCCTTGCGCGCAAGATTCACATCCCAGCTATAGCGCTTAAATTTGATATTCCAAAACGCCGCACGCACGAAAAACGCAAGCTCGCCCGCGTCCACGTTTTGCCGCGTAAAATCCTTTTTGAGCTCGTAATCTTTACTCCAGCCGTCATCGCTGATATCGTAAAATTTCGGCAGGAATTTCTCCTCTTTCCAGCGCCGCAGATTATTCTCTAGCGCGATTATAAAATCCCCCAAAAGTCGCCTGTTTTTGACGTCCTGCACCGCATCAATTACCCGCTCAAGTAGCGCCGCAAGCGCCGTTTCGTCGTAATCCATAAGCGAAAGATCGAAAATGCGGTCCATAAACACGAAAATCTCGCGACCGTCTTTGATCTTTTTATCGCGACGAATGATGAGCTCGTCTATATAATCATCCATTTTGCGCTTTAGCTCGGCTTTTCGCGCAGTGTTTTCAAAGTAAAATTTATGCTCGAAGCTGGGCTGCGCCAAGCTGCTGCCCGCGCCTTCAAATTTGACCGCCAAATCCAGCTTATACGCAAAAAACGGCAGATTTGCTTCAGCCAAAAACTCCTCCTCCACGCTCTTTGCGATAAGTGGGACGATGGCCTCAAACTCCTCGCGCTCAAGCTCGTCTATCTCGGGCGCATCGGCTCTGAAGCTGTCCGCGCCAAAGTCGTGAAGGTAGAGCCTGATGCGCGATCCGCGACACTCCACGCCCAAAAAATTAAAATACCCCTCTTGCACGCGACACCCCGAATACGGCGCCTCGCCCTTGTACTGCGAGCCGAGCTTGTCTCTGATCAGGCGCTTTAGCGCGTCTGAAATTTTGCCCGCTAGCGAAATTTGAGCTTCGTTCATTGACGATCCTTTTAAATTTGAGTTAAATTTAGCGGCAAGGCGCTGCGACTAAATTTAGATCCGATTTTAGCTTCGATTCGGCAAGCACGCCTAGCTCAAAGCCAAAAATTTCCTAACCGTTATACAAAGTATCGTAACGATAAGTGCGATCATCCAGCGCTTTTGAGCTTTTTTACCGATCTTGTGCGAGGTTTTGACGCCCGCGTAAACACCCGCTAGCGAGCCGACACCGAGTAACGCGCCAATCTTGTAGTACACGAGCCCGTGCGCGGAAAGGCTCAGAAAACCCGCGCTTGAGGAAAATATCACGAAAAATAGCCCCGTACTGACGGCCTTTTTGA
>ERZ772772.2914-NODE-2914-length-9940-cov-8.802731_pt1 | contig 9940 bp, 6 predicted proteins | sample MGYA00511484_ERZ772772 | MGnify/ENA primary metagenome ERZ772772 (study PRJEB29015, sample SAMEA2737913) | human oral metagenome | biome: human oral; feature: human-associated habitat; material: dental | place: China | collected 2088 ... | reverse complement strand
CGGTGTCGCCGTAGTAGATGAGGTGTTCGAGCGGCAGGCGTTCCATCAGGGCGCGCACGACGGTGAGACCGCCGACGCCGCTGTCGAAGACGCCAATGGGCAGGTTGCGGGAATCGTTCATGACAAGAAAAGACCGAAAGAGGCAAACAGTGGCGGGATGGCCTGAATGCAGGCGGCGCGACGTTTATCCGGGGCAGTGTAGGACAAATACGCCCCGGCGGCCGGCATCGTGGCGAGCGGGGTCGCCATGATGCTAAGGGCCAGCACGGGCGACACCCCCGCACAAGACAACACGATGCCGCCGCTCACACCGATGGCCAGCATCAAATTATAAATAGCGAGGTTGCGGAAGGGCACGCGCAAGGTCGCTAGCTCAGTAGGCGACACGCCAAACGTGCGACAGAAACGGGCGCTGCCATAGGCGGGGTATTCGAGATAGAAAATGTAGTAGTGGATGGCGGCGGCAAGCGCGGCGCAGATCAGGGAAATGCTGTGCATGGTGTTTGGGGTCAGGTAAGGCTTTCTCTCAGGGTTTCCAGGTGGAGCGGCAGGCGCCGGGCGGCGAAGTGGGCGAGGTAATCGGTGCGACTGCGGAAGCGGCTGTCTTTCTGTGCGAGGTAGTGGCGGATATCCTCTGCCATATCGCGGTCGGCGGCGGTGTTGTCGGTGGCGAGGGCGAGGATGAGCAGGGGGCGGCGGCGGTAGTTACGGTCGAGGCCAAAGGAGGGGCGCAGGCGGAAAAGCGCCGGCAAGCGGCGTTGGCGCCGGTGATGGCGGCCGTGCATGAAGGCGGCCACTTGTTGCGCTTCGCGCGGTGGTGGTAATTGCAGGAAAGGGGTCATGGTTTATCCGGCGCTTTCTGGGCGATGACCATCGCGGCAAAGAGCAGGGCGCAACCGGTGAGCATCAGCGGGGTTACGGTTTCATCCAGCCATAGCCAGCCGGCAAGCAGGGCGAAGACGCTTTCCAGCGAAAGGATGATGGCGGCGGGGGTGGCGGCGACACTGCGCTGCCCCCAGGCTTGCAGGAAAAAGGCGAGGCCGGAGGAGACAACGCCCGCATAGAAGATGTCCCAGCGGCTGTAATAGAGCCGGGCGGGATCAAGCAGGGCGGGGATGCCGTCGCTCGTGATGGCGATGGGGAGGGCAATCAGGGTGGCGACGAACATTTGCATGGTGGTCAGCGCCAGGGCATCGCTACGGCGCACGGCGATGCCGGTATAGATGACGTACAACGCCCAGATGCAGGCGCAGGCCAGAGTGACGCTATCGCCGATATTCCAGCTGAGGGCCTTGTCGTCACTTTGAATGCCGGCGAGACAGCAGATGCCGGCAAAGACAAGGATGACAGCGGTCAGCAGGTACTTGTGCAGGCGTTCCCCCGTGACGAGGCCGAGCAAAGGCACGAGGACGACATAGAGGCTGGTGATGAAGCCGGCCTTGCCGGCGGTGGTGTGGGCGAGGCCCCATTGCTGGCTGTACATGCCGAGATACAGCAGGATGCCGCAGACGATACCGTCGCGTGCCCAGTGGCCCCAGGCGGGCTGGCGGCGCAGGGCGAAGAAGAAGGCAAGGAAGGCGGTGGAGACGGGCAGACGCCAGGCGGTAAAAAGCGTAGCGGAGACGACGGCGGCGCTGTGACGCTGGAAGATAAAGGTGCTGCCGAAAAGGGCGGCGGTGACGAGCAGGGCGAAGTGGCCACGATGGAAAGAGAGACGGTTCATGCGGGACGGGGTTGTTCAAAAACATATTGCAGGCCTTTCAGCCCGGGATAAGTGCGGCCAGTGTCGTGGAAACCGCAGCGCAGATACAGGTGCTGCGCGGCGACATTGGCATGGTGGACACCGAGGACGATGCGGCGGATAGCCGGGATGTGGCGGTCGATATAGGCCCATAACACGGGCGGCGCGAGCGCCAGCGCGGCGATGCCCCTTCCCTGCCACGCGGGATGAATGGACATCGAGCGCAGCAACAGGGCGTGCGGATCGTCGCTGTAATCCGCCTTGTCCGCGCCGGTATCGAGAATGAAAAAGCCGACCGGGACGGCGTTGGCGAGAATACTGACGGGGTATTGCCCGCTGCGAAAGCCGCCAGCGGCAAACCATTCCTGCGGCGCACGGGTGTAGTCCCCCTGTGCCGGCGGCAGGCGGTAAGCGAGGGCGGCATGGTGTGCGGCGATGCAGGGAGTGAGGGTGATGCGGGACATATAGCAGCCGTGCAGAAATTCTGCGGGCATTGTATAGCCTCCCCGCCCCGGTCATGAACGTATAGTCGTTTCAAATAGAGCTGATGCGGTGTTAGCTCGCCTGCTGGGCCCCATACAAATCGCTACGCGATTTGTATGGGAACCTGCCGTACTACTTTGTACCGTCTGCGGCTCGCCGCCTTGCCTCAGTCTTATTTGCAACGACTATATCGTCGCTGGTACAGGTTTCGCGGTGCCCCGCTTACAATGACCGGCGGACATATTTTTCGGGAAAGGAACGGCAATGGGCGGCACAGAGCGGGACGGGCAGGGCGGTCGTCCGTCGGCGGGCATTATGACCGGGCGGCGCATCGCGATCGCCCCGCTGGATGCGACGCTGCTGGCCGTTGCAGGCGGCATCCTGTTCGCCTGGTGGCTACCCTTGCCGCTGTGGAGCCTGCCCTGTGCCCTGGTGTTGCTGGCCCACCGCCTGACCCGATACCCCGCCATCGCCTTACTTACCGCCCTATGGACACTGTCGCCGTGGCAATTCACGGCGCCGCTGCCGGCGGCGGTGGATTGCCGCGCCACCTTTTATATCGCCGACTTCCCGACGCGCGGCTACCCGGTCGGCAGCCGCTTCATGCTGGTAACGCGGCAAGCGGGTGATTGCCCGCTCAAGCCCGGCGACCGCCTGAGCGGAGCCGATTTCTCCCGCCGCCCCTACCGCCTCGGCGAAGTGCTGCACGCGCAAGTGCGCCTGAAACCCGGCGACGGCAGCCGGTTTGCGCAACAGGCGCGGCTGCGCGGGCGGGCGACAGTGCGCGCAGTCACACCGCTGCACGAAAGCGCACCGTGGACCGTGCGACAGCGCGCCGCCCTGGCTTCCCGTATCGACGCCGTCTTCCCCGCCGCGCAGCACGCGTGGCTACGCGCCCTCATCATCGGCGACCGCAGCGGGCTGGATGCCGAAGCGCAAAACCGCCTGCGCCGCAGCGGCACCGCGCACCTCATCGCCATCTCCGGCCTGCATCTGGCGCTCATCGCCGGGCTCATCTACCTTCTCCTGCGCCACCTGACCGCTGCCTTGCCGCCACGCTGGCGGGGCGGCGTGCAGCCGCATACCATCGCCCTGCATGCGACCCTGCTGTGCGCCCTTGCCTATGCCCTCCTGACCGGAGCGGCGCCGCCGGTCCTGCGCGCCTGGCTGATGCTCGCCGTGCTGACACTGTGCTGGCACTGGCCGGGGCTCGGCGGCGGACGGCAGGCGCTCAAACTCGCTGCACTCGCTATCCTGCTCGCGAACCCGTGGCAACTTGGCGCGGCAGGTGCGTGGCTGTCGTTCGCCGCGGTGGCGGTCATCCTTTACAGCGCACCACTGTGGCGGCAACTGCGCCCGCTGTGGCAGTGGCTGGTGTTGCAGACACTGCTCACGCTGGCATTGCTGCCGATTGGCTGGGCACTGTTCGGCGGCATCAGCCTCGTGTCGCTCGCGGCCAACCTGGTGCTGATCCCGTGGCTGGCGCCGGTGCTGGCGGCTTCCCTGCTGGCGCTCTTCTGCCCGCCGCTCGCCCCGGCAGCGTCGTGGCTGCTGGATACCTTCCTGCACGCGCTGGCAGGCTTTGCCGCACCTGACTGGGCGTACTGGCAACCCGCCTTCCAGCCGGGTACCGCTGCTGGCCTATGTGCGACGGTGGCCGTCCTCTGCGCGCTTGCCCGCCTGCGCGGGCGCGAATTCCCGCTGCAAACGGAGACAGTCGCCTCACCGTGGCCACAGCGACTACTGACCCTGCCACTTGCCTGGGCGGCACTCGCCCTCGGCATCAGCCTCGCCGCTGTCCTCCTGCCGCCGCCCGATTACCATGCGCCGAACGGCAGTGCCGTGCATTACCACGGCGGCAAAACCCTGGTGGTGAACGCGGGACTGCGCCATCGCAACCTGGGTCGTGACGATGCCGCACGCTACCTGCTGCCGGAATTGCGACGACACGCACGCAGCCCCGATGCCATCGTCCTCACCGGCAAAGGCCTGCGCCAGACCTCGGCGCTGATTACCCTGCTTACTGCCTACCCGCAGACGCCGGTGTACAGCACCCTACCACTGCCCAACCTGCCCTTTGCCGCCATCTATTGCCCGGCGGACAACGCCGCGGGGCTGGTGTTCACCAAGACCACAACCGGCTGCACCGCCCGCTTCGGTGAGGTGCTTCTGCCCTGAAACAACGTCGCTTGGCACATGCCCCCGACGCGTGCAAGAAAAACCCTCCCCTGCCTTGGGCGGAGGAGGGTTTGGCTAAACCGCGACAGCAATAAATCCCGATAACCACGTCACTTATGAGGTGTCGGGACAGAGAACCTTGCTGGGCAGCGAGTTTTTAGGGTTTATTATCATTCGGCAGAGCGGTGGATTTTTGTTCAAATCCCACCTATGCCGTTCTCATTTTGATAAATCCGGCTAGGCAAGCCGGATATCAGGAGCTCCTAGAAGGTCTTGGTAAAGTCCATATAGACTTTGCTGGTGTCGTAGCTATAGAAGCGGTTATTGCTGTCAATTTTGCTGTACGAGAAGACGAGGCGCGGGGTGATGCCGAAGAAGTGGACACCACGGTGCCAAACGGACAGGTTAGCGTTGTATTCTTTGTCTTCGCGGTCGATGTTGAAGAAATCCTCGCCTTTGGCGTAGCGTTTACCATAGCTGCCCATCAGGCGGGTGGAAACGCCTTTGCCCCATTCCTGTCCCCAGCCGAGACGGGTATTGAAGCGGTCATAAGCATCGCTCGCGCTGCGTGCGCCTTTGTGACTGAGGTCAAGCCCGGCGAACCAGTATTGTTTTTGGTTTGGTGAGTACATCAGGGTATTGTTCAAGCTGATGCGTCTGCCGTCCAAGTAGTCATAGAGTTTGACGTATTTGTCGTAGCTGAATTCGGCATTGGTTTGCAGGCGCCATTTCGGCGTCATCCAGTAGGTGTTGGAGACACTCAAGCCAGCGCTGTTGGAATAGGCATGCAGTTTGTCGTCGCCGTTGCTGCCGCGTCCGTAGAGGCGTTTTTGCACGAACGGGGTGATTTCCAGGTCGATTTTGTTGTTGCGGAAGCCACCACCAGCAGCCACACGTGCGGTCACATCGTTATAACTTTTTTTATTGAAGTAGTAGGTGCCGCTCAGTGAGCCGTGCAGCGAGCTGTAGTAGTTGTCGGTGAGCGACCATTTTTTGTCGGCATCGAAGCTGTAGCTGATGCCGTTGGCTTTTTCCTGCTCACGGCTGCTTTCAAGGGAACGTCCGTTGCCGAGTTGGATGCGTGTGCCTTTCGGGGCGACGTTGTTGACGTTGTTATCGTGAATGTAGCTCAGGCTACCGCTGAAAGACCAAGAATCACCGCGATCAATAGCGGCGATGAAATTGTCCAGGGTTTTGCGATCGGCTTCAGAAATGTTGCTGCTGCGCAGTTTTTGCAGTTGTTCTTTAGCGGCGATCAATTCGTTGTTGCGATAGAGCGCGAGTGCGGTCTGGAAACGCAGTATCCGGTTGTCCGGCAGGTTGGCGATGAGTTTGCGGTAAAGGGTGACGGCTTCGGCGGTACGGCCATCGTTCATCGCAATGATGGCATTGCCCCAGTCGATGAGGGAATCATCTCGGCGACTAGCGTCAACTTTGGCATATAGCGGCAGTAGTACTTTCAGGCCTTCGACTTCGTTGAGACGGATAGCTTCAACCAGGAGTTTTTCCAATTCTTCCGGGTTATTGACGAGCTCTTCGGGCGTGTAAACGATGTCTTCTTTGGCGGCTTGGGCATCACTCGGCAGGGTAGTAGGAGCAGTCGCCTTGACAGCAGGCAATTTCGGCAGGCGTGCGTTTTTGCCAACGTTATCTTCGGACAGGCGGTCATTGCCTCGGTCGATATCTACCGGAAGGGCGCGTGGCGGCGGAGGCGCGTTCTGCGCAACAGCGGATAAAGCTGTGAGAAGGATGCTGGAGACGAGGGTGAGTTGCAGGGTCATTGTGGTTTTTGTGGCCATGTCGATATTCCTATGTAGGCAATGCGAAACGCGGCATTATGTTTCAATTCATAGGACCTACACAAGGGCACCATCGCGCGCGCAGCCTTTTAGCAACGCTTCCTGCTCTTTGTGGCCCGAGACCTGTGTACTCGGTTTTAGAAACGGATTTTCGTGACAAAAACGGTAGACTCGAAGGAAAAGTACAGCAAGATTGGAGTCCCTGCGAACCTCTTTAACGAGGCAGTTGCCAATATTTCGGCAAAGAATCGCAGCATTAACGGAAAGTGTAGACAAAGCACCCAAAACATGACTAAGGCGTTATAATTGCGTGGCTGAATGTTCATATTAAGACTCTTTGGAACCCGAATGCGCATTTTTTATAAGGGCGGAGAGTCGCTTGGGATTGGCGGCGTCTGCAGCCAAAACAGGGCAACACAAAATCTAAAGTGAGCTCTGCTGTTGAAACCCAATAACGGACAGCGCAAAACGAACCTCTGCGTCGCTCGCAGACGTTCAAACCGAAACCCGTAACAATCCGGGATACCCCTAATCGAATGGAAGGACACAATGAAACTAAACAACTTGACTATCGCCGTCCTCATCGCTCTCGGTACCGCCGCTTGCGGTGGCAGCGATGATGCGACTACGCCGCCGCCTCACGTTGATCCAACGCCGGCTCCAACCCCGCAGCCGGATAATAACAATAACCAGGCCGGGCGCGACGACAAAGGCGTGGTTGACCCCACCGATACCCATGTGGTTGATAACCGCGACCTCAGCAAAGAAAGCACCGTCGGCGGGCTGCAATACATCCGCCGTGATGGCTCAGGATACGATCGAGCTAACAACCCCGAACAAATGGCATCCGCCACACCGCTTCTTGGCGTTTCCCTGAACGAACAGAACCCGAAACTGACCAACATCGTCCTTGCACGCCGAGACCTCGACTATAAAGATGGTGAAGCCGTCCGTGCCCAATTTGCAGGTGGCACCGATGTTGAGCCGCTAACCGCTGCAGGCAAGCCGCGTGAAGACGACAGCTTGCAGGTAGAAAACTTCAAAAACGTGGATGTCCTCGCAGGGGCGTTCAAGCAAGTAGGTTCAGCTAAATTCAGTGACCCGAATAACCGCCTTGATGGCACCACTCATAACATTGACACTCATATCCAAAACAACACTGATAAAGACGGCGAATTTACCCGCGAACGAGTCACCCACGTCTTTACCCCGCGTTACGAATACCGCCAGCCCTATGTTGATTACCCCCACGCTGCAAATCAGGCGGATATCGGCAAAGAACACGCAGCAAATCAAGGCGGGCCGGTAGGGACAAGTTTCACTAAACCACCAGCGCCGCCACTGTTTAACAACCCCTACAAACCAGTCGAACAGCGGGTTTCCACAATTCAACAACTTGAAGATCGCTTGGCAAATAGGGGTAACAATCCGGAATGGACAAACTGGGCAACAAGGAATTACAACGACAATTCCCGCCACATTGCCAACATCGGTACTAATAAAGATTATGTCTCCGGGGAGATTTATAATGATTCCGACCGCTATGGCAGTTTTAAGCAAGGTGAAGACGACAGCCCGACGGATGCCAGTGGACATCGCCCGGCCACCACATGGCGTAATGACGGGACTACGGCCGTAGATCCGGAAGACCGCGATGACGCCTCATATCGATATACCGATTACCCCAATGCTGAAAATCCTCCGACTACTAGAGCAAGAGAACGCAATCTGGTTGACTGGAACGGCGGCAGAGTCAATGTTGGTCCCGATGGAAGAGGGAAACCTGACTCGGGTGCCTATGCCGGCTCCCGCCAAGGTGATATAGGCATTACCAGGGCTGGCGGCATACAGAAAAGCGGATGGGTGGGCTCCAATTACCAGAAACCTTATCCCAATGGCGCTTACCCTAAATATCCAAAAGGACTGTTTGCCTATCCGAATAGGCCTTATGACGAAGCAAACAATAATGCTATCGATACCCTCATAAACGGGCCGAATACCAACCCGATGGATCACGAACATATCTATCTGGAACGCGAAGATTACACCGCCATTCGGCAGCATAAAGGCCTCCGCCCACTGGTGAATCCTGTACCGAACGAATGGGATTGGACGCTGAAACAAGTGTGGGGGGTTACCTACAACATAGAAGTTCAGCGTAGGAGTTGGCAGTGGATACCAACAGGCCCTACTACTGGCCACTATGACTGGGTAAATGTCGGTAGCCCCACCACCGTCTACGAAGCAACACCGCTGTCTGAAGAAGTAAAACCAGCTGTCGAAGACAATGCGCATACCGGCATCACAGCAAACGGATCCGTGCCAAACCTCAATGCAAATAAGAGATTGACAGACGGTACTACTGTATGTGATGGCGGGGCAACCCTATGCTCGCTCCATTCAGGTGGTGAGAATGTAGGTTGGGTCAAGCACCTCATCAGCGCCGAATGGATTAAACCGGAGAACCTAGGCGGTGGCCAGCGCGGTGAATTCCGTGGCAATCCGTATATCGGCTGGAAAGAAGACGACCGCGTCGTCCGTTTTGCCGATGAGCGCATCTGGAAGCCTGGTGCCCCGGGCTATAAGCACGAATACGAAAACAAATATGGCGCCAATCTGATCTGGTGGAGTACCCAGGACAGCGCCTTCGAAAACTGGGCAACCAGCGAAGGCTGGAATCCGCGTGCACGTCGTGTCGATATCAATACCGATTACAGCGAATGCGGCACCGTTGGTACCGGTTGCGGTGAAGGCACTGAAGATTTGGTATGGGGTAAAAATACTGTACCTCACGGCACGAACGCGCGCGATCGTGACGTGGAAATTCAGCCGACCGGCGATATCACCAACGGTTTGATTCGTATCGGTGGCTATCGCGAACATGGCGAGGCCCAGCCGAAAGAAATGGCTACCCTCGGCGAAGAGCTGAAGTTCGACGGCGCACGCTGGAAAGATCATCACAAGACCAGCACCCGTATCTTTGGCCATTATCATCTTGCTTACGCCGACCAGGATGATCGTGCCGTCAAGGCGATGAGCATGAACAGCTATTCGGGCGCCCGCTCATTTGTCTCCCAAGTGGAAAGCACATTGATAACGCCAGTGCAAGGTTACTACGCGGATCTGGACAGTAAACCGACCCAATACAGCATTGGCGCGAAGCCGATTACCCTGCAAAAAGTGCAATATGGCCGGGTAACCACCAATCTGGATCTCACCGCGAACGGTACCAAACTCTTGCCGAACGGCTTCCTGCGTGCACCGTTTGAGAAGAAAGGCACGGGCGACAGCGTTGATAACTACTTCTTCCGTGGTGTGGATGAAACCACCATTGATCAAATGAAGGCTTTGCCGTCCAACCAGGTTGCACGCTACGAAGGTCATGCGTTGATGTATGGCATCGATAACAGCTTCCACGGTATCCGTACCACTCATAGCCAAAAAGACCTGCCGAATGCCTTCGATGGTGGTGGCAGAAATGACGCTACAGGACATACCCTTGGTTTGGGTAACTTCGTTGAAGCAGACGTGAACTTCGGCACCAAGAAAGTCGTTGGCGATGTCTATAACGCCTGGTTGGAGCAGCTGGATAAACCCAACGTGTATAAAGACAAACTCGTCACCTTCACCGGGGATGTTATCGGCAATACCGTTATCGGCACCGCTGACCGCACCTACGCCCCTGGCAACGATGAGGCAGACTTCCGTGCCGCCTTCTTCGGCAGCCAGGCTGATGAAA
>ERZ772772.2912-NODE-2912-length-9948-cov-3.506823_pt1 | contig 9948 bp, 8 predicted proteins | sample MGYA00511484_ERZ772772 | MGnify/ENA primary metagenome ERZ772772 (study PRJEB29015, sample SAMEA2737913) | human oral metagenome | biome: human oral; feature: human-associated habitat; material: dental | place: China | collected 2088 ... | reverse complement strand
TCGCCGCCCGCCAATGCTTCGGCCTGAAGGGATTCTCGCCATGCCGAGAAAACCGAAGCTATTCTCTTGTACGAGGCGCATGTCCTTCGCCTCGGCGGCGGGCCCGAGTCCACGATATCCCGGGGCGTCCGCCCGTGTCTTTATCTTGCTCGGCCTTTCTGAGCCAACCATGAGGCGACCCTGAAAAAATCCGGGGTACAATTGTTTCTAAAATTGACGACCGCGCCCGACAAGAGTCGGCCACACCCGAAAGAATCCGACGCATCCCTCAACAATTCAACTTTCACACCAACACACCGTCTCACAGAATGAGAAACACCGACCAGTTTTTTCAATGCCTTCCACCATATACGATGTCGTATGTAACATAATGGTAGACGCTGGCCGCAAGAAGCGTCGGCATTTTCAACGCTTGCCTGACCAGAGGAGAATCCGATGCCCGATCAACGAGAACGAATGAACGTAGAGTCCTTCAATTTAGACCATCGCGCAGTTCACGCTCCGTTTGTCAGAGTCGCTGACGTCAAACGACTGCCGCATGGCGATGTGCTCACCAAGTATGACGTGCGCTTTTGCCAACCCAACGTAGAGCATCTAGAGATGTCTGCAGTGCACTCGATTGAACATTCCTTTGCGGAGTATGCGCGTAATCACAGTGACGTTGTGGTGGACTTCTCTCCGATGGGATGCCAAACTGGCTTCTATCTCATTCTCGCTTCCGAGCCTGACATCGACGGGGCAATTTCACTCATTTCCGCCACTTTTCAAGATATACTGCGAGCAACGGAAGTCCCGGCCGCGAACGAGGTTCAATGCGGATGGGGCGTACATCACTCACTTGAGGCGGCACAACATGCCGTCCGCTCTATGTTGAAGCAGCGCGAGGTATGGAAGGATATTGAGGCGTGACCACCGTAAACGCCATTGTGCTGGCTGCACAGGATGTCGAGGTACAGCCCTTCCTCGACATCCTCACCAAGGCGCCCTCTCGCGCACGCGAGCTCGCTGAAAAGCGCCCGGGCATCGGCCGCTCCCTGCTCGGCGCCGCATCTAGAATCACTCAGATCCCCATTCCGACAGGGCAGGCGTGGTATGCGCAGACGTCAAGCGGGCGAATCGTCGTCATGCGCACGGGCGTGGGAACGGTCGCCACCGCGAGCGCCTTGGGGTGGATCCTCTCGGAGTACAGCCCCAGATGCGTCGTGTCCATCGGCTCCGCCGGCGGGTTGGCGACCGACGTCAACGTGCTTGACCTCGTCGTCGGATCGACCTACGCCTACGGTTCGGCCGATGCGACCGCCTTCGGCTACAAGCTGGGGCAGATTCCCGGCCAGCCGGATATGTTCGCCGGCGACGAGGAGCTGCTCTTCCACTCCGGCTCGGCTTCTCGTTCGGGCCAGGTGCTCACGAGCGACTCTTTTGTCACGTCCGACAAGGTGGAAGCCGTGCGCGCGGCATTCCCCAACGCCATCTCGACCGACATGGAGTCGACGGCGGCGGCGCAGATCTGCACGACGTGGGGAATTCCGTTCGTGTCCCTTCGGTGCGTCTCGGACCTGTGCGGGCCGGCGGCCGATCAGGATTATCACGTGGCGATCGAGGAGGCCGCCGCGGTCAGCGCCGTGGCCACAGCGGCCATGCTCTCCGGCTACTTCAACCAGCACACAAAGGGCCGTTCGCCGCTGTTCAGCAAGGCGGCAATCGACGGTGCCCTGCTGCTCATCCTCGCCAGGACGCTCAAGCTCGAACCGGCCGAAGACATTTCGAACATCCCCGACGACATCGCGACCGCCGTGCGCTCCCAGCTCTCGGGCAACGCCGCCGCCGTCGCCGAGGCGTTGGGGCACGTCTCCGCCGCGCTCACGGCGGTGCGCACTGACCCGAGCATCACCTTGACGGCGAAGAAGTACGACGCCGAACGCAGCAACTACGTCACGACCCTCGGCCTGACGTCGGACCGCGGGCAGATCGCGTGGCCTCCGACGTCGCAGACGGTTTCCAAGCGGTCGAACGGCTATTGGAACGACGCACTGGCCGGCCTCGGCATCCAGGTCAAGTCGGGCCGCCAGCGCGGAACCGTCAAATTCACCGAGCAGGAGTACCTGCAGGCGCTGCGCGACTTCCTGCTGTGGGCTGAGACCAACGGGCTGAGCCCGTCCGTCGCCGCGTACGGCGTGTGGTCTTCCGACGGCGGGAAGGGCCAGGTTCCCGGCCGCCCGTCCTCCGCCGCGATTCGTCAGCGTTTCAACACGTGGCGAGCCGCGATCATGACGGCCAGGGAGTGATCGCAGGCGGGCAGCGACCACGGCAACGGCTGCAATCGACGGCAATTCGACAGCCGCCGAACGTACAACGGGCGGGCCGAGCGTGGCAATGGACGGCGATCCGCACCCGGGCGACGCACGGGCCAATCGGAAGCTGACTGCCGGCCGTTGGGGCGGCAGTCAAACGGCAACTCGGGCAACGCGAAGGTTTGGCCCGGCGAGAGTCCTGCGACGTCGATGCGAGATCGCCGCGTGGTCATCCTGCGTCGATCTGATCGAGCATCCAGGCGATTTCGAAGGCGCGCTCACGCCAGGCGTCGTAACGCCCGGATTTGCCTCCGTGGCCGGCAACCATCTCGATCTTCTCGAGAATCGGGCGCGCCATCGGGTCGTTCGTGGCCCGCTCGCGCAGAATTTGGATCCACTTCGTCGGCTCGACGTAAAAGACGCGGACGTCGTTGAGCGAGGTGGTGGCAAGAACGGCCGGATATTCGCGCCTGCCGACGTTCTCGGTGGGCGAATACGTCTGCATGTACCTGTAGACTTCCTGCGATTCGATCGGGTTGCCCCACTCTTCCCATTCCCCCACCGTCAGCGGCAGTTCCGGCTTGAGGATGGTGGTGAGGGTGTCGACGAAAGGCACTCCGGCGTGGATCGCCCTGAACTCGCTCGGCGCCAGATTTGCGACGGCCCCCATGAGCAGTCCGCCGGCGGACCGTCCTTCGGCGGCCAAACGCCCCTCGGCCACCCAGCCGGACGTGCGCAGCCAGCGGGCGCACGCGATGAAATCGGTGAACGTGTTGCGCTTCTTGAGCAGGCGTCCGTTCTCATACCACTCCCGCCCCATCTCGCCGCCTCCGCGCGGGTGGGCGAAGGCGACTGCCACTCCTCGCTGCAGAATTGAGATGTACGAGGCCCTGAACACCGGGTCCAGCGAGACCTCATATGAGCCGTAGCCGTAGATGTATCCGGGATTCTTGCCGTCCGGGGCGACGTCGACTCGGTGGACCACCGTCATCGGCACGAGTGCGCCGTCGTCGGTCTCGACCCACACCCCTTCCTGGGCGTAGGCCGAACGGTCGTAGTTCGGAACCTCGAGCTCTTTGAGAAGTTTCGTCTCGCCCGTCGCCGGGGAGTAAGCAAATTGGGTCGGCGGCGTCAGGACGGATTGGAGGGAATACACCACGTCGCTCGCCTCCCACACGTAGTTCTCGTCCACCTCGATGGAGGCGAGATCCTCCGACGGGACGACGACCGGGGCAGACCACGGCGAAGTTTCCGCTTCTCCTCGCTTTTTCCCGCGAGGCCCCGCTTCTCCCTCCGCCGTTCGGGCCGATTCGAGCCCCTCCCGGCCGTCAAGCGGATCCGGCGACTGACCGGCCGACTCCGGCGACTGGCCGGCCCACTCCGGCGACTGACCGACTGCGCCGGAGGACCCATGCGCCCCCGTTCTCAGCATAGACCGCAGCTGGGGCTGGCCCCCTGAACGCATGGAAATCACTGCAAAGTCGCGAAAAGCATCGACTCCGAGAACCCGTTCGCCGGCCCCGGGCGTGAGAAGGGGAGTCCATTCCTCCGGCCCCGACTGACCGATCGGGGCGTACGCGACCTCGAAGTCGGCGACATTGGCATTGTGGACGATCAGGAGCAGGTCTTCGGCGGGCTCCACGGAGTAGTCGAGCCCCTGGCGCCGCGGGCACACGACGATCGGCGGAGCGTCGATGTCGGCGACGTCGTAGAGAAGCGCCTCGGCGGTCAAAGCCGACGACGAGTGGACGACGATCCAGCGCCCGTCGCGGGAAGCCCAGTGGCCGACGTTGAAACGCCCGTCGTTTTCCTGGAAGAGCAGCCGGTCCTCCCACGTCGGGGAGCCGACTCTGTGGAGCCAGATCTGCCATTGGCGCCACGAGTCGTCGACGCGCGAGTAGACGATCGCCTTTGAGTCGGCCGTCCACGCCAGGCCGTACCCGAGGCCGTCGACGGCGTCGTCGACCACCGCGCCCGTCTCGACGTCGAAGACGCGCAGCCGAAAGTGCTCGTCTCCGGTGAAATCGACGCCCAAAGCGCCCAAACGCCCGTCGGGCGACGGGGCGAAACCCGACACGCCGAAGAACTCCTCCCCTTCGGCCAGGCTGTTGCCGTCCCAGACGAGGCGCTCCCTCCCGTCGACAGTTGGACGGCGAGCCGGATCCTCAGGGTCCACGGGGATTCTGTAGGTGGCGGGGTACTGCTTGCCCTCCCATGTGCGCGTGACGTACCACCACCGGCCTCTCCTGACAGGAATCGAGGTGTCGTCCTCTTTCGTCCGCGAAGCGATCTCGCGGACGATCTCCTCCTGCAACGGCTCAAGGTGGGCGGTGCGTTCGGCCGTCCACTCGTTCTCCGCTTCCAGGAGGCCGAGCACGTCGTAGCTCTTCTTGTCGCGCAGCCATTCGTAGTTGTCGACGTAGGAATCTCCGTGGAACGTCCGCGACGTCGGAATCTTCTTGGCGATCGGTGCTGGCATGGGCTCTAGCCTACCCGAGCGAGCCCGGACGGGGGCGACTGTCCACATTCGAGGCGGCCGTCCGAGGAGGCCGCCCGCATGCAGGCTGCAAGGCAGATTCGTCCCCTCGACCCCGCACCGCCATCGACAGCCGCCCGCATGCAGACCGCACGGCGATAAGCGCGGGCCGGTCAGCCAGACCCGCATCTACTCGGCATTGCAAACTAGTGTGTTATGCCTATATACTGGCAATACCCGCAAAGGAGGAACGGAACGATGGCCGATGAGGCGACCCAGCTGCGCAAAGGCGTCCTGGAACTGGCAGCTCTGGCGATGCTCGCGCCTGCGCCCATGTACGGCGCCCAAATCATTTCGGCGCTTGCTGAGATCGAGGGGTTGGCCGCAAATCCGGGAACCGTCTACCCAATGCTGACGCGGCTGGCCCGTGCGGGGCGGGTCGCTGCTGTGTGGGAGCCCTCCGTGCGCGGCGGCCCTCCACGCAAGTACTACAGCATCACGGCAAAAGGGCGGAAAGCCCTCGTCGCACAAACCGCAGCGTGGCGAACTTTGGCCACGGCCATGAACTCGATACTAGGAGACGCTGATGACTCGCAGTGACACGCCGCTCGAAGAAAAGTTCCTTGAAGAGCTGGCGCACGAACTCGCCGAAGCGAACATTCCCGTCAAACGCCGGGAGACGATGCTCACCGAGCTCGACGAATTGATGTCGGAGGGAATTCGGCCCGAATCCTTCGGCTCGCCGGCCTCCCTCGCGCAGGAGATCTCCGACGCCCTCGCCGGATCGGAGGACGCGCAGCGCGCGACGATATGGAGCCCCGACAATCCGAAGCTCTTCGCGGACAGGCAAAGGTCCTCGTCCCGTTCGATCTTGCAGCTGAGCTCCACGGATCTCAATCTGGGGGCGATCGCCGTCAAACTGGGATTGCTCCGCGAGGACGACGTCGATCCCGCGGTGCTCGACGCGATTCCGCAACGCGTCATCGGCGCTCTGCGCTGGGGGCCGTTTGCCCTGACGGCAGCGACCGCCGCCGTCGGCATGCTCGTCCACCGGCGGCGTTTGCGCATACCCGTGAGGATCGGCTTGAACGGAAGGGTGAAAAAAACTTGGTCGTCGAAGGCGGGAGGCCTCGCAATAGCCGGCTTCAGTTCTTTGGTGAGCCTTTTTTCTTTGGCCGCCCCCACGCCGAGTCGCACGGACCTGCTCATGCAGAGCTCCCAGGCTTTGGCCGCGAACACGGCCTTTCTCCTTACCGCTGGGTCTCCGTTCGTCCAGAAGAAAGGGCGCGTCCATCCGATCTATTTTCCGTTGAGCGTCGGCCTCGTCCTCGCAGTCGAAGGCGGAACCCTGCTCTTCGCCACACGGGCGGGCCTTGCCCGGGTTCACGGACGGGTCCACGGGCAGTTCGAGGAGAAGCAGGATGGGTAAGATCGCGGCAATCGGAGCCTCGGTCTCCTGGAGCGAATTGTCCCCGGGAGTGCAGAAACTCATCATTGCGCTTATAGCTCTCAGTTTCCTTCTTATGGCGACGGCCTTGACGGTCTGGTGCCGCACGGATGCGGAGTCGATGCCGCAGCCGGGAAAGACCGCCTGGCTTTTCATTTGCCTCTTCGTCTCGACTGCCGGGCCGATCGCCTTTCTCATCGCCCGCCGCCAAAACACGGCCTGGCAGAAACGCGAACGAGCGTGGGCTTCTCAGGCTGAATACGGCGACAAGCGGTCGATCGGAGGCGACGAAATCGCTAAAGACCGCGAAAATGTCGATGAAGCCAGAGCCTTTCCGGCAGGCGGCGGCCCTTCCATGCGGGAATTCATGCCGGCGAGCATGAAAACCGGGGCACCGGCAGGCAGCGCCGTTGAGTTCCGCAATGTCACAAGGGCTTTCGGCGAGAAACTGGCTTTGGACGATGTGAGCTTTCAAATCCCCGCGGGGTCCGTTTGCACGCTTTTGGGTCCCAATGGAGCCGGGAAGACGACGACAATCCGCATCCTTCTGGGCCTTGCTCGCGCGGATGCAGGCGACGTCCGCATTCTCGGCGATCCGGCGGGGAGCCTGGCTGTGCGGCGCCGACTCGGATACCTTCCCGACGTCCCCGCCTATCCCGCGTGGATGAGCGCCCGCGAATACCTGGAGGCCAGCGCGGATTTGGCCGGGGTGCCGGCGGTCGAACGGCGCAGTCGGATCGCATCCTTGCTCGAACTGGCCGAGCTGGCGGGGGTGAGCCAGCGCATCGGAGGCTACTCGCGCGGCATGCGTCAGCGTTTAGGCCTTGCGCAGGCGCTGGTCGGCAATCCCGACCTCATCGTCCTCGACGAGCCGACGTCGGCCCTGGATCCCGCGGGCAGGCGGGCCGTCCTCCGGCTCATCGCCCGGCTGGCCGAGCATGCGACGGTCATCTTGTCGTCGCACAATTTGGAAGAGGTGCAGCGGGTGTGCACCCACGCCGTCGTCCTGCGTGAAGGAAAGGCGGTCGCCGCATCCACAATTTCGCGTCTGCGCGAGCGCGCGGGCGACCATTCCCTGCTCCTCGTCTCCACGGGGGGCGACCGGCTGGCCCAGGCCCTCAAAGCAGAACCCTGGTGCGCCGGAGTTCGCCGAGAGGGCGCCGACTTCATCGTGGTCGTTTCCGACGCTTCAGCGGCCGCCCGCTCCCTGCCTGCGCTGATGGCCCGCGGAGGGTGGGACCTCTCTGCGCTCACGCCGCTGGAACCGAGCCTCGAAGACGTATTCACAGCTTTGACGGAGGGAAAATGACCGGCTTCTCGATTCTGTGCAAACATGAGCTCTACGCGGTTTGGAGAACGTGGCACCGCTACGTCCTGCCGACTGTTCTTTGCCTCTTTGGCGTGATGTCCGTAGTCCTTTCGAGATTCGCTCCGGACATCGTCGGATCGATGATGGGCGAAGCCGTTCGCAAAGCCATGCCCGAGCCGAATTGGCACGAAGCTTACAATCAGTGGACTAAAAATCTGGCGCAAACGGTCATGTTCGTCGTCATCTTCACCGGGGCGGGGGCCACATCCTCCCTCGTCTCCAGCGGCCGCGCCCAACTGTTGGCTGTGCGTCCAGTTTCGCGCGCTTCACAGCCCCTTGCAGCCCTCGTGGCCAGAATCGCCGTGCTCGCATCCGCGTCTCTCGCAGGAATGGCGGTTGTGTGGGCGGCGACATTCGGCTTTTACAGAAAAGCCCCCCTCGCCCCTCTCGCGGCGGCGACCGCAACCTGGTTCGCTTGCGCATGCTTTTTTCTCGCCGTGACAGTCGCCATGTCGTCTCTGACAGGCTCGACCCTCGCAGCCGCCGGAATCGGAGTCGGCTCCCTGCTCCTCACAATGATCGGTTCCGCATTCGAGCCCATCGCGGAGAGATCGCCTGCCGGCCTCCTGACCCTGCCTTCGTCGTTTGCCGAAGGAAAGACTGTGGGGGCCGCGGCGATCGCCGTTCCCTTCGCTACGAGCCTCGCACTCATGGTCCTCGTCGTTGTTTTAGGGGCGAAGTCTTTCGCGAGACGGGAGCTCTGACCAGACTTGAACTTTGAACAATCTGACAATCCCGGATCCGTTGGCGGCGCCCTGACCGATCTGCGTCGCCGCGCCGTCGATGCTCTTTCGCCGTGAGCGCCCGCCTGCTGATCGACGTCTGGCACGACGTCGCCGACCCATGGAGCAGAATCGGGCTCGGTCGCCTCTTGCGGGGAATCGACCTCGCGCGCGCACAACGCAACCTCTCACGTGCGGGACGCGACTTCCGTGCGGGACGCGACTTCGCAAGCGCAGGACACGACGAGGCTCGCAGCTCCGCCTCCGGCGCCGCTCTCCCCGAAGTCGTCGTCGACGTCCACTCGTTTCTTTCTCCAGGCGATCCCTTGCCCGAGACGAGCGCAGAGGCCATTGCGGCCATCGCCGCGAGCGAGGGAATCCCCATCGCGAAGGAAAGGCTTCGCCGCCCGCCCACAAAACCCTTGCGCCGCCTGACGCATCGCATCGTCCACGCCGTTCGTGAAAACGCGAAAGACCCGGCCGACGGCGCTCGCCGCGCCCTCGAAGCAGTGATCCGCCTAGACGACTGGTTCCTAGGCGTCGACAAAGTCTCGGGCTCCGGGGCTCCAGCCGGCAGTCTCACCCAAGCCGCCGTTCAGACCGGCAGTGAACTCCGGCTTCAAAAGGGCGTGCAACCCGGCAGTCTCGTCCACTCCGAGGACGCTCCCCCAAGGGGCCGCGGCCAGGCCCATCAAGGCACCTTAGACGCCGATCAAACCCCCTTAGAAGGGGACGCAATTGAGCCCTCTCCGAGAACGATTGGCCGGATCGCGGGACTCGCGACGTCGGACCTGTCGACTCTCGAGAGGCGTTTGGAAATCGGCGAGTGGGAGGCCGCCGTCGATCGGGACGTTGCGGACGCCAAACGGCTGCGGATCCGCGGGCTTCCCCTCACAGTCGTCGGCGCACGCGCGATGCTCGTCGGAGCCCAGTCGCCAGAAGTCTTCGCCGAAGCGATGCTTGAAGCGGCCGCGGCACTCAGCGACAGCGAACACCCGCCGCAAGCCAGGCGCTTTTCTTTGTGAGGCGCCCGTCTTCTTTGTGAGACGCTGGCCCGCGGCGTCGCCCGATGCCCGGCTCCCTCGGCGATGTCCGGCGCGCCCACAATGGCGCGGGACGTTCAGCGCCGGTGCCTCGCCGCCTGCGCGGCGGCCATGGAATCGACGAGCTCGTTCGCGGCGTCGCCCGAATGCCCCTTCACCCACTCGACCTCGGTTCTGCCCTGCCTGCCCTCGTAAAGCTCCAAAAGCCGCTCCACGAGATCCCGATTGGCGACGGGCGCGCCGTCGGACTTGCGCCAGCCCTTCCGCCTCCACGTCTTCGCCCACACCGTCATGGCCTTGATGGCGTATTGCGAGTCGATGCGCATGAGCAGATCCGGTTGCGGCCCCACATGCTCGAGCGCGCGCACGAGCGCCGTCAGTTCCATTGCGTTATTGGTCGTATGCGCAGCCCCTCCGCAGTCGCGCTCGCCGGTCACCTGCTCGACCCATGCCCATCCGCCCGGCCCGGGATTGCCGGAACAGGCCCCGTCTGTGGCGACGATCGCATCGAAACCTTCGACGATTCTTCCGATCGGGCCCGCGCCCACGTTTCCCGCGGCTTCCTTCCGCGCAGACGTTCCACCCGCCCCACCGGCAGCC
>ERZ772772.2906-NODE-2906-length-9967-cov-4.248386_pt1 | contig 9967 bp, 10 predicted proteins | sample MGYA00511484_ERZ772772 | MGnify/ENA primary metagenome ERZ772772 (study PRJEB29015, sample SAMEA2737913) | human oral metagenome | biome: human oral; feature: human-associated habitat; material: dental | place: China | collected 2088 ... | reverse complement strand
CTTATACTCCTCCCTATAATATGTTTTCTTATATGTATAGGTGTAGGTCGCTACGGACTTGGGCATAAGGATGCACTTAGGGTGCTTGCAGATGTAGTATTACACGGAAAAGCATCAGTCGCAAAAAGAGAATACAGCATTATAATCAATACAAGGCTTTCAAGAATATCACTTGCGCTTATATGCGGAGGAGGACTTGCCGTAGCAGGTGTGGCACTCCAGTCTGTATTTTCAAACCCATTAGTTTCCCCTGATACTCTTGGAGTTGCTTCAGGTGCAAGCTTCGGAGCGGCACTTGCACTTTTGTTTAAGGCTAATCTTTTCGCCGTTCAAATATCCGCACTTTTATTCGGTATCATAGCATGTGCAATTACTTACACAGTTTCAAGGGTTAAAGGCGGTCAAAACACTATAATGCTTATACTTTCAGGTATTATAGTCGGTTCACTTTTCCAGGCATTTGTTTCAATGGTTAAATATGTTGCAGATACTGATGAAATACTTCCGAATATAACATACTGGCTTATGGGAAGCCTTTATACTTCTAACTGGAAAAGTATAATTATGGGAGCACCTCCCATAATTATATGTTCATTTATATTATTTATGGTACGCTGGAAAACCAATGTATTAAGCCTTAGCGAAGATGAGGCAAAATCACTTGGTATGAATATAAGATATATGAGACTTGCCCTTATACTATGTTCTTCCGTTATAACCTCATCAGTAGTATCAATGTGCGGTCAAATAGGATGGATCGGACTTTTAATGCCTCATATGTGCAGGCTTATATTTGGAAGCGACAATTTAAAAGTCATACCTGCCTCAATCTCATTCGGTGCGGTCTTTCTGCTTATATGTGATACCTTTTCAAGGAGCATGACCGTTACTGAAGTACCTGTTTCAATATTGACCGCACTTGTTGGTGCACCTATCTTTTTAATGCTTTTAAGGAACACAGGAGGGAACATATGATTTTTGAAACGGTAAACGCAAGCTTTTCTTACAAAAAAAATTCTGCCATGCTTCTTAAGAATATAAATTTAAATGTAGAAAGCAATGAGGTGCTTGCAATACTGGGACCAAACGGTATAGGAAAAACCACTCTGCTTAAATGCATGACAGGGCTGTTGCACTGGAAAGAAGGCTTCAGCAGTATAGATAAAAGAAGAGTTGATGAGATGAGCTCAAAGGATTTTTTTTCAATCACCGCCTATGTTCCTCAGGCAAGGAATCCGGCATTTGCCTACAAATCGGAAGAATTCATAATGCTCGGTCGTTCAATACATGTAGGTAATTTTTCAAAACCCGGAAAAAAGGATTATGAAAAAGTAAATGAAGTAATAGAGCTGTTAGCACTTCAGAAACTTGTAGGAAAATTTATAAACCGCCTAAGCGGCGGAGAACTTCAGATGCTCCTTATTGCAAGAGCCTTATGCCAAGAACCGTCCATACTCATACTTGATGAGCCTGAAAGTAATCTGGACTTTAAAAATCAGCTTATGATACTTGACAGTATAAGAAGGCTTGCAGATAAAGGCATGATATGTATATTCAATACCCATTATCCATCACATGCATTTTCAATAGGTGATAAGGCAATTATGATAGGAAAAAATAGCCAAAATATATTCGGTTCTGTTGAAACAGTGCTTACTAAAAAGAATATAGAAACTGTATTCGGGGTAAATGTGGATATTGCAAAAAATATTTCAGGTAAAAAAGAATATACTACAATAACCGCATTAAGTATAAAAAATTAATTTTTAACCTAAAATAAAAGATCCGAAAAACGTATAATTTATAAGGAGGTTTTATGAAAAGATATATTAAATTTTTAGCAGGAATTTCACTTTTATCTCTGCTTACAGGCTGTACATCAAACAATACCGCTACAACTGGAAAGACTTCAGGAAATGTTTCAAACGAATCGGTTCCGGATACGGTTTCGAAGGAAAGCGTATTAAATCAGGCAACAGACGGCAAACAAAAATCCGGGAAAAGGGTTATAATAGACCAATACGGCTACGAAGTTGAACTGCCTGAAAAAATAGAACGTATAGCTATACACAGACTTTTGCCGCTTCCTTCAGTATATGCCGTATATAAGGGCGGAAATGTTGACGGTCTTGTATCCATGCCGCCCGATTCACTTATAGCCGCACAAAATTCAATACTTTCAAAATATGCCCCTGATATACTTAATGTTTCAACTGATTATTACAAAGGCGGCGAGCTTAATATGGAAGAACTTTTAAAGCTTAAACCTGATGTGGTATTTTATGCGGGCGGCGACAAGGAAAGACAACAGTTTGAAAATGCCGGAATACCCGCAGTAGGATTTTCTACAACAGCTGATACTTCAACAATAGGTGTTATGGAAAAATGGATTGAACAGATGGAAGATGTCTTAGGTGAAGAAAGCAAAGTGAACGGCATAGCGGAATATGCGGCTGAAACAGAAAAGGAAATTCTTTCAAGAATTAGTGATATACCTGAAAAGGACAGAGTAAAGGTTCTTATGATAGGGCATTACAGCGATACAAATTTTACACTTGGAGGCTTCGGTGAATACTGGACTGATGCTACAGGAAGCATAAATGTAGGCAAAGGTGCGGAAGGAAATATAAATATGGAACAGGTATATGCATGGAATCCCGACAAGATTTTTGTATCAACTCTTTCAGATTTCTTCCCTGAGGATTTTTATAACAATACTACAGTTGAGGGTGCCGACTGGAGCGGCGTGTCGGCAGTTATAAACAAGGAGGTTTATAAATTCCCCCTTGGTATGCACCGCTGGTGGCCGCCTTCAACGGATGCACCTCTTGCATTGTGGTGGATAGCAAAAAATACCTATCCTGACAAATTTAAAGATATAAGTATTGAAGATAAAACGAAAGAATACTATAAAAAGTTTTATGATATGGAGCTAAGTGATGAGGATATAGATGCTATCCTTCACCCTGTAAAAGGTGTAGGCAGACATTATTATTAATTACATGAGTTTTATATTCAGTATTAAAATACAATTTTAAAAATATAAAAGGACAGTAAACAGATATCTTATCCTCTTACTGTCCTGATTTATTATTATATTTTATTAAAAGCTATTTTCCATCCTCAGGCTTCTCCGCCTTTATAGCATCATCCAATTTTTTCACAGAGCCTTCAATATCATTAGTATCTACATCATCGGCATTATTCTTTATAAGGCCGAGCACTGTCTGAACTGCACTGTCAGGCAGATCTATACCTGCGAGCTCCCTAATAACCGCTGCCGGATCTTCATTAAATTTTTTAAGAAAATCAGGATCCGACTCCGCCTTAGCTTTCATAGCATTTAACTGAGACTTGATATCTTTCACTTTTTATACCTCCTTTAATATTTCACTTCCGAAACAACCTCACTTTAAGGTTCAACTGACTTTTCCCATCCCTTACACATAGAACTATATCCGGTAAAAACTGTAAGCAAAGCCCTTTGCATGACTGTATTAAAACCAGTATTTATCGTTACGGTACGCAGATTATACCATATAAAAATTCTTACCGCAATAAGCTTATTTTATAATCTGAACCGGAAAATTGACAATTATGTATTAAAAATTTAACCAAGTTCTGCATTATACCTCTCCAAATCCTGTGCAAAAGGAAAACTTTCCTGCAATAAATCAACCTGTTTATTGTCCTTGCTGATAAATAAAACAAAGCAACCATCCCACGCTGTTATTTCAATTTCTGCAAGAGGATGTTGTAATGTTAGCGGATTTTTCCAAAAACCGGTATAGCCATCAGCAAAGGGCAGCGGATATTTTAATACATCCTCCTTTGAAATATCCTTAGAAAAAGCTGATAAAACACCCCATATCCATTGAAAATTCTCTGTATGCATATCTATCAAAGTATTTCCGTCAACCCAAAGTTTTTTTTTTTGAATATTTCAGAATATTCAGGATTTCTAGGATAGCACTCCGGATATGTAATTAACCAGTTATATTCTTTCTCTACTGCATAAATACTCCTTAATATTTTAGGAAATATATCACAACTGCCGGTATTCTGATCTATAATAAGTCCTTTCATATATAAGCACCCCGGTATAAATTATTTTTTATCTATATTAAACTTATTTCTAAAATAAAAGTTCCTGCCGAATTCCTAGCGCAATAAGCTTATTTTATAATCTGATCTCCATCCTTCATAACATAATGTTTTTTTACACCGAGCTCATTCATCCACTCCCTCACCTTAAGAGTAAGATAGCTGCCGCTCCCTTTTCCGCCTCCGTTATCATTGTCCCAGAGCCACTCAGGTGAATTCCACATACATATACTCGGACTTATTATCTTATAAACATCTTTATTTACACCATACTGACCATGGTGAGCCATCTGGACTATATCGCTGTCAAGTTCAAAAGCGGGAACATCATTTTTAAGCTGCTCGCCGGCTTCAGGTCCCATATCTCCTAAAAACAGAACTCTTGTACCTGCAATATCAAATCTGTATGCAATTGAAGAATTATTTATTGAATTAACTCCAAATTGATAAGGCGGATTTAAAACATTTACTTTTATATTGCCTATATTAATTATATCTCCTCGCTTTACATCAGAATGTATACTTTCGGGATTAAGTTTTTCAATTGCAGCCTTGCAGTCAAAGACCGTCTGTGAGCGATAGGCTTCATTTCTTATATACCAGTCATTGTCTAAAAAATTATAATACACCCCGTCTATAATCATATCCCCCGGACCGTCATTTATAATCTTTGTAAGAGCTCCTACATGATCACTGTGCGGATGTGTTATAAACCATGCACTTACCCTATTACCCTTACTTCTAATTATATCTCTTAAATGATCGGCATCCTCAGGAAGCCCCCCGTCAACAACTATAACCTCGCCGCTACTTGCTACAATTACATAGCTCATCATCTGGCTCTGTGTCTGTCCTCCAACCAGAATAATCTGTGCACCTCCAAGCATATCCTTTCCATTCCAATTCATCTTTGAATCCGCACCTGAATAAACCACACGTGAATCCGCATAGGCAATCAGGGCTGTAAAAGCCGTCAAAAAAGTACACAGCATAAATAATGCAATTTTTTTAAATATATTCATAATTTTATATAGAATTCCTTCCAAAATATTACCTTTTTTTCTTTAAGATTTTCCGTCTTCTCCTTCTATATCCTATACAAACCATTTTACTTAAATCTTATATAAACCGTACTATACCAGCCACAAATCTTATTATACACTCCAAAACATGCTATTTGCTAAAAACCGTACTATTTACTCTTGCCGGTGCCGCTGCTGCTTTCACCGGAAGGTTCCGTTTCCTTATTACCTCTTATTACAGGTATTACAGGATCATTTTTCCCCGGATCAATAATTTGATTTACATAATAATTTTCAGGTTTCATAATATCACCTTCGGTAAATATCTCAAGTTCAAGCGTGTATTTATCCCATAAACCTCCGTAATAGCCGTCAGCCGACTTTTTAATTGAAAAATCCTGAACCGCTGCAGCATCATTAAACGCCTTTATATAGTCAGGTCCGTAATTTAAAGCTTCAACCTGAGTTGCATCATTTGAAAGAACCCATATAAGCCTTATCACATTCTGGTCAAGTCTTTCTACATCAATATCTATATAATCGCCTTTCGGATAATCTTCCTTTGAAAGTGCAGCCTGACAGTCCTCCTGCACCTGTTCCCAGTCAATCTCAATATTTTCCTTTGTTTGAAAATCAGGCTCGGCTCCGACACTCTGCGGTGTTACTATTTCCGGTTCAGTACAACCCGTAGCCACACATGCCGCACCGGCAATAAAAACGGTTATAATAACCGCCTTTTTTAATCTTATCATAATATTTTAAGCTTTAATCTCCTGCCTTACAGCTATCCAATCCTATATACAGCTGTCTTTCACCATACTTAACAACAGGTATATAAAAAAACACGTTTTATAACCTTATAAAGACCGGCACTTTATATAGCGGTGTTCAGTTTATATATCCCCGTTAAATACAGCAGACAGTCTATGTAATTAAAGCCTTTCCTTTCTGTTTTATATTTATATAACAGGCAGCTTATATTAAAATACAGCCCTGTTTTTAATATCATTTTTGAACTTAAAATTTGTACTATATAAAAAATTTACAATGTTAAAATCAAAAATCAGTTATGAGGCATCTATAGGCACTAACTGCATTACTATACAATGAAAAGGCTAATATCATGCATGCCGAAAACATTGTATAAATTATTAATCGCATTACCCTATAACTCGTAGCATTATATAAAAAAATACGGGATTTTTGTAGTGGTTTTTTATAAATGTCAGAAATTCTTAATAAATCATTTTAGTGAGACACCGGTTAAAGGTTTCACATATAAAAATGCTTTATTTTATAATTATACGATTTTAGCAGACACCTAACAGTCATTTAAAGAAATGCCTGATAAATCAATTTTTTTAGTTTTATAAATGCTTGCATTAAAGTTATATTTATGCTATTATGTTCAATATATTTATATTATGATATATTTTTGAACATAATTTGTAGACATAAGTTCTGCATATTACTGTATTTAATTAAGAAGTCATAATGGATACATGCTAATTAAAATGTACTCAGACTGAATAAATGAAAGGACAGGTTAAAAATATTTTATGAATAAAGAGATTTTAACAGATGATACAAAAAAACTTATAAAAAGGCTTGATCCGGCACTTACTTTTATACCATTTATAAGCATCATGGTATTATGTGCCTTATTTATAAAATCACCACAAGGCTCGGCTGTGGTACTCGAACATATACGAAGCTTTCTAAGCGACTCTCTTTCAGCCTTCTACATACTTGTGGGATTTGGAGCCTTTTTAGTTTCACTCTATATAGCATTCTCAAAATACGGGCATATAAAGCTTGGAAATTATGAAAAACCTCAATTTTCTTTTTTTGCATGGGGCAGTATGATGTTTACAGCAGGACTTGCCGCTGATATACTGTTTTACTCAATATGCGAATGGATACTCTATGCAAAGGAAAGTCGTATATCCGATCTTGGCGATATGCAAACATGGGCTTCAACATATCCTTTATTTCACTGGGGACCTATCCCCTGGAGCTTTTACCTGATCCTTGCATGTGCATTCGGATTTATGCTGCATGTTAAAAAATGTAAAAGGCAGCGTTACTCAGAGGCATGCAGACCGATTATCGGAAAATCTGCCGACGGGCTTTTAGGAAGACTTATAGATCTTACAGCGGTTTTTGCACTTATAGCAGGTACATCAACCACATTTTCACTTGCCACACCGCTGCTGTCAAGTGCTGTAAGCAGAATTTTCAAAATTGCCCAAAGCAGTACACTTACAGTATTACTTCTTGTAATTATATGTATAATCTATACAGTATGTGCATATTTCGGCTTAAAAGGTGTTGAAATCATGGCTTCTTCATGTACATATATATTCTTTATATTGCTTTTATACATACTTATAGGCGGCGGAAAAACCAGATATATTATAGAAACAGGCATTTCCTCCATAGGAACTCTTGCAGATAATTTTATTACGCTTGCAACATACACCGATTCATCAAGACAAAACGGCTTCGTGCAGAGCTGGACAGTATTTTACTGGGCATACTGGATAGTATGGTGTGTAGCAACACCGTTTTTTATAGGAAGCATAAGCCGTGGAAGAACATTAAAACAAACTGTGCTCGGAGGATATATATTTGGTCTTTCAGGCACATTTACATCATTTATAATTTTAGGAAATTATGGTCTTGGACTTGAAATACTTGATAATGTAAATATTACAGGTTTTTATGAAAAAACTCAGGATATATATAAAACTATATTATTTATATTTGATAAGCTGCCTTTTACAAATATCGCCCTTATACTGCTTATATTGGCAATGATTGCCTTTTATGCTACAACATTTGATTCACTGACGATAGTAGCAGCCTCCTACTCATATAATGACCTGAATTTTGATGAGATACCTGATAAAAGAGTAAAGTTGTTCTGGGCAGTGCTGCTTATACTGTTTCCGATAGCACTTATTTTTTCAGGAAAATCCATGGAAAATCTGCAGACGGTATCAATAATCGCAGCCTTTCCTGTAGGTATAATACTAATACTTATAGTTGCAGGTTTTTTTAAAGATGCCTCGTCTTATTTAAAAAATATTTCCGATTCAAGTGATATTTCCAAGAAAAGTAATAAACAAAGCTGAAGTTTTATTTCAGAAAATTAATTATAATCAAAAACTGCGGACTTTGATATTTTAGCCCTCTTCAAATACATCACTGTCGAAAAAATCCCGTATACTCATACCGAAACCGTATGCGATTTTTTCGACAGTTTTCATTCCCGTATTTTTAGATTTCATTGATACTATATCCTTTAAAGTTGTTTTAGGAATACCTGATATCTTTGAAAGCCTGTAAAGGGTTATATCATTTTTATAACATAATATTGTTATCCTTGATGACACCGCTTCATAAATCCTCATATCTGCTCCTTTCAGAAAAACTGCCTTGATATAGCAGTATATATTAAGATAAAAACGATTATTATAGATTGTTTGATAGTGTTTAATATTGTTTAAATGTTGATTTGATATTTGTTTCAGGGAAACACTTATTAAATATTTTCCGTACGAAAATCGTATGCACTTATTGCTATAAGATTTTGTGCACAGGTATGCAGAGCTGCATGAAGAAACCGTGATTTAACTATCGCTTCCTTAGACAGTTATTTTAACATAACTGCCTATATAAGTAAATCTTTCGCAGTATATCTTTTGTCAATAAAAAATCAGCTTTAGCTTTTATAAATTTAGTTTACCCGATGGCGATCCGGTCTAAACTCTATAAAAAGTAATTGAGGATTTAAACTTTTCCGGCTTATTAGCCAATTATTCAGTTCAGTTCAGATAAGAGAAGAACAGGGTACAATCCCTATCATGATGTATGCTGTAGTTACCTGCAAGTGGGTTTTGCATCCAAAAACAAGACAGCATTATAGAAAAATATCCCGGACAAGTTACAAAGCCCAAAAGCCTTATACTTGCCGGGATATTTTTATTTTGTGCCGTAGGGATTAAAATTTCTTATTTCCCGACAGCACCTACCCAATTCTTTATTGAGTTTTTATTTTTACTTCACGAATAATTTTTCCATCTTTTTCATATAATATTCTCCCTAGCATATTACCGCCCTCTAAATCTTTAGCACTATAGAAAAAAAGTGATACCTCCATACCGTCATCCAAAACATATACAGGACGGATATATCCGTAGCCTTCCCATTTGTCAGGTTCTCCCAATATGAATGCTATTTCCCTAGCCGGTTTCCCAAGTAATGATTCAAATTTATACTTTGTTGCAGCATCAATTTCACACATATTATGCCCTTTATATATAAATATTAACATAAATAATAATAAAAGAAATAAAATTAATGATAATATTTTTATATTCTTTCTTTTCAGATATTTATTTTTTGCTGATATAGTAAAATCCCAAGTCATGTGTATACCCCCTTTTCCTTGCATCCTCTTTAGGATTTTTCACCCCTGTAATAACCTTTGTTGAGCCCGGTTTATGAGACCATGTTCCATCACTATCCTGCCGATACCAATGATAATCTTTATTAGGATTAACTACTAGTAGAACTGCATACCCACCTGATAAATTAGATTTATATTTTTCAAATTTTAATCCCGCTGCAGTCGCATCATCTCCAATTCGTACAAGCAGTAATTTATCACCCTCCTTACTACCCGACAATGCTTCATCCATCATTTCATTTGAATATCTTCCAGTGAGTGACCCCGGCTGCAAAGCAAATACTTTATCGGAATTATATTCTCCTAAAACATTTGCATTGTAGTTGTATGCACTAATACCCTTCATTGTGAAAATTAAGTTATCTTG
>ERZ772772.2898-NODE-2898-length-9976-cov-4.679468_pt1 | contig 9976 bp, 9 predicted proteins | sample MGYA00511484_ERZ772772 | MGnify/ENA primary metagenome ERZ772772 (study PRJEB29015, sample SAMEA2737913) | human oral metagenome | biome: human oral; feature: human-associated habitat; material: dental | place: China | collected 2088 ... | reverse complement strand
GATCCTCCAGCTCCAGGCCGTAGCCCGTGAGGAAGAGCTGGTTGTAGAGGGTGACGGAGGAATGGCCGATCGACAGGACGAAGCGATCGCGGCCCAGCCACGAGGGGTCCGAAGGATCGTGGCGCATGACCTTGTTGAAGAGCGTGTACGCCAACGGCGCAATCGAGATCGCCGTTCCGGGGTGGCCGTTGCCCGCCTTCTCCACCGCGTCCGCGGCCAAAACGCGCGCCGTGTCCGTTGCGCGCCGATCGAGGTCCGTCCATTCAAGCTTCGCCATTGTAAGCCTTTCGTCTGTTTCGCCTCGGCCTTTCCGAGGCCGCCGTTTCATAGTTTAGCCGTCGGTTTCGTTCCGATTCCAGACAGCATTCGAGATAATATAAAGCAATCATGGCTTCTCATACACCCTTGCCCGGGCCCAAGCCGATTGCGAGATTGGGTGAACAGTTTCTCGCTCACCTCGCCGTTGAACGTTCGCTGTCACACAACACCGTTTCCTCCTATCGGCGAGACCTGACGAAGTATTTTTCGCACCTTCGAGCGCGCGAAGTCGTGCAAATCAGCGACGTCAGACCGGAGGACGTCGCGTCCTTCGCCGAATGCCTCGAGGGGATGGCCCGCGCATCCGTGGCCAGAAGCATGGCCGCCGTCCGTTCCTTCCACGCCTTCGCCTTCGAGGAAGGGCGCACGGGCGCGAATCCCGCCGCCGACGTCCGCCCCCCGAAAATCCCTTCGCGGCTGCCGAAGGCGATGGACATCGACGACGTCGCCGCGCTCATAGCGGCGGGCGGCGCGGGGGAGGGGCCGGCGCCGCTGCGTGACCGGGCGCTGCTGGAGGTCCTCTACGGAACGGGGGCCCGCATTTCTGAGGCGGTGGGGCTCAGCGTCGACGACGTCGACCTGGCGGGGGCCTCGGCGCGGCTCTTCGGCAAGGGGCGCAAGGAACGGGTCGTGCCGCTCGGCGGCTACGCCGTCGAGGCGATAGACGCCTACCTCGTTCGCGCAAGACCATCGTTGGCGAGCTCCGGCCCCGGAACGCCGTCGCTCTTCCTCAACACGCGTGGACGGCCGTTGTCCCGGCAAAGCGCGTGGGCAATCATTCAAAACGCCGCCGAACGCGCCAAACTGAGCGTGCACGTCAGCCCGCATACGCTAAGGCATTCGTTCGCCACCCATTTGCTTCAAGGGGGCGCCGACATCCGTGTAGTCCAAGAATTGCTGGGCCATTCGTCGCTATCGACGACGCAGATATACACGATGGTCAGCCGCGACACGGTACGTGAAGTTTACGCCTTAGCTCACCCGAGGGCGCTCTCTTAGGTAGGCTAAGACCGTGACCCAACGAGATGCGCTACTGCCACCTTCCTCCGGCCAGAGTTTTCCCGAACCGGCCCCGCTCGCATCCCACGGTCCGGCTCGCATCGTCGCGATGTCGAACCAGAAGGGCGGGGTGGGAAAGACGACCACGACGATCAACTTGGCCGCCGCGCTCGCAGCATACGGACGCAAAGTCCTCATCGTCGACTTCGACCCCCAGGGGGCGGCCAGCGCCGGCTTGGGCGTCAACGCCCGCGCGCTCGACCGCACGATATACAACGAGCTCATCGCAGCCAAGCCGAACATCCGCGAGATCATCGTGGAGACGAGCGTGGAGAATCTCGACATCGCCCCGGCCAACATCGACCTCTCCGCGGCCGAGATCGTGCTCATCAACGAAGTGGCGCGAGAGCAGGCCCTCACGCGCGTGCTCAGGCCGGTGCTCGACGACTACGACCTCATCGTCATCGACTGCCAGCCCTCCCTCGGCCTTCTGACCGTCAACGCCCTGACCGCGGCGCACGGGGTCATCATCCCCCTGGAGGCGGAGTATTTCGCCATGCGCGGCGTCGCGCTGCTCATCGAGCAGATCGAGAGGGTCCAGGACCGCCTCAACCCGCGCCTCGAGCTCGACGGAGTGCTGCTGACAATGGTCGATGCGCGCACCCTCCACTCGCGCGAGGTCGTCAAATCCGTGCGCGAGGGCTTCGGCGAAAGCGTCTTCACGACGTACATCTCGCGCACCGTCAAATTCCCCGATGCCTCGATCGCTGCCGTGCCCATCACGGAGTACGCTCCGTCCCACCCGGGGGCGGCCGCCTACAGGCAGCTCGCGAGAGAGCTCATCGCCCGGGGCCGGTGCGCCTAGCCGACGGCGTCGCGGACGCCGCGCCGTCCGACGCCGCCAAAGCCGGCGAAGACGGGGAATTCGCCGTTGAGCTCGACGTCTTCTCCGGCCCGTTTTCCGTTTTGCTTTCCCTCATTGCGCGCAAGCGCCTCGACGTCACAGAGGTGGCTCTGGCCGAGGTCACCGACGAATTCATCGCCTTCGTCCGCTCGCGCCCGGAGCTCGACCTTTCGCGGGTCTCCGAATTCCTCGTCGTCGCGGCGACGCTGCTCGAGATGAAGGCCGCGCGCCTGCTGCCCCGCGACAGCCAGGAGGAAGAGGACCTGGAGCTCCTCGAGCGGCGCGACCTCCTTTTCGCCAAGCTGTTGCAATACCGCGCTTTCAAGGAGGTCGCGAGGGACATCGCCTCGACGCTGGCCGAGCAGGCCCTCTGCGTTCCGCGCTCGGTTCCCCTGGAAGAGCGCTACGCGCAGGCGGTTCCGGCCGTGACCGTCTCGATCGGGCTGGCGGACTTCGCGGCCCTCGCGGCGGCGGCGTTTGTGCGCGAGCATCGCGAGCCCGAGGTCTCCGTCGAGCATATGCACGCCGCGCCCGTCCCCGTCGCATCGCAAGTCGAATACATCGCCTCCCGCCTGGCTGCGGGGGAGAGGCTCGCCTTTTCAGACCTGTGCGCCGACGCCGCAGACATGCCCACCGTGGTCTCGCGATTCCTCGCCGTCCTGGAGCTGTTGCGGGCAGGCCGGATCGACGTCGAACAGTCCGAGGCGCTCGGCGCGCTCGTCCTCGTCGCCGTCGATCCGCAAGGGCCCGAGGCGAGCGCCCGAAAGCCGGGGGAGGCCGGCGATTCAGAAGAGTCGCAAGAATCCCGGGATACCGGCGATGTCGGCGCCCCCCGAGATTCCCGAGAGGCCGGAGAACCCGGAGACTCCGGAGGGGCGCATGGATAGGAGGGCAGACGAGGACGTGCTCGGAGCCCTCGAAGCGCTTCTGCTCGTGGCGAGGGAGCCCGTTCCGCTGGCAACGCTGGCCGAGGCCGTCGGCGCGAGCGAAGCCGAAACCGACGCCATGCTTCGCGCGATCGCCGCGGACTATCGAGGGGAGAGCGGAGCGCGCACGCGCGGATTCTGCCTGAGGGAGGCGGGCGGAGGATGGAGGCTCTACACGAATCCGCGCTTCGCCGACGTCGTCGCCGCCCACGTCGCGGCGGAGAACTCGGGGCGGCTTTCGGCCGCGGCCTTGGAGACCCTCGCGGTGATCGCCTACAGACAGCCCGTCACCCGCGCGCAGATTGCAGCGATCAGAGGTGTTAGTGTTGACTCGGTCGTCCGCACGCTCGTGACGCGCGGACTTGTGACCGAGGCGGGAGCCACCGCCGCCTCGGGCGCCGCGCTCTACGGCACCACCGAGTACTTCCTCGAGGTCATGGGGATGAACTCATTGGCCGAATTGGCGCCTTTGGCGCCCTATCTGCCCGAGGCGTACGACCTACAGGAAGAGGACATGCAATGACAGACCCACACGTTCCCACGGGGGAGCGGCTCCAGAAAGTTCTGGCCCGCAACGGCGTGGGAAGCCGTCGCGCCTGCGAAGGCCTCATAGCCCAGGGCAGGGTGAGCGTCGACGGGCACGTCGTGCGCGAGCTCGGCACGCGCGTGGATCCTGTCGCCTCCGTCATCCACGTAGACGGCATCAGGGTTCAGACCGATTCCTCGCTCCTGACCCTCGCGCTCTACAAGCCGCCGGGGGTCGTCTCGACGATGTACGACGACATGGGCAGGCCCGGGCTCGCCCAGTACGTCGAGGATCGGCCCGAGCGGCTCTACCACGTCGGCCGGCTCGATCAGGACACCGAGGGGCTCATTCTCCTGTCGAACGACGGCGAGTTGACGCACCGCCTCACCCATCCGAAGTACGAGGTGCCGAAAACCTACATCGCCCGCGTCGAAGGCCCCGTCACCCGCGGGCTGGGGAGAGTCCTCGAGCGCGGAATCACCCTGGAGGACGGCCCCGCCCGCGTCGACCGATTCGTTTTGCGCGAGTCGGCCCCCCGGAACTCGATCGTGGAAATCACCCTCCATTCGGGCCGCAACCGCATCGTGCGCAGGATGATGGCGGAAGTCGGCCATCCGGTCATGGAACTCGTGCGCATGAAGTTCGGAACGGTCGCCGTCGGCCATCTCAAGCCCGGCAAAACGCGCGTCGTCGCCGGAAGCGAGCTTGGCGCGCTCATGAAACTGGTCGATCTGTGAACCCAGTCAGGATCGTCGGCTCAGGCCTGCTCGGCGCGTCGCTGGGCCTGCGCCTGCGCCAACTCGGCGTCGAGGTTCAGCTCGAAGACACGTCCCCGGCCGCTTTGGCGCTCGCGCGCGACCTGGGCGCCGGTCAGATCGCCGCGGAGGATTCCGAGGAGCCCGAGCTCGTGGTGGTCGCCACCCCGCCCGACGTCGCCGCCGACGTCGTCCGCGAGAGCCTCGACCGATTCGGCCGCGCGTTCGTGACCGACATCGCCTCGGTCAAAGCGCGGGTCGTCGAGGAAGTCGAGGGGCATCCCGGCGCCGACCGCTACGTCGGCAGCCACCCGATGGCCGGGCGCGAGCGCTCGGGCGCCCTGGCGGCGGACGCCGACCTTTTCATCGGCCGACCCTGGGTCATCACCCCGATCGGGGCGGGCGAATCCGGGGGCGGGCGCCCCGGCGTTGCGGCAGAGGGGGCCGCGGGAAGCGACGTCGTGCTGGCCGTTCAGCAATTCGCCCTGTCGGTCGGCGCGCTGCCCGTCGTCATGAGCCCGCAGACCCACGACCGCTCCGCCGCCGTCGTCTCGCACATGCCGCAGCTCGTATCCTCGCTCGTGGCGGGAGCGCTGCGCGACGTCCCTCCCGAAACCCTCGGCCTGGCCGGCCAGGGCCTGCGCGACGTCACCCGGATCGCCCATTCCGACTCGCGGCTGTGGGCCACGATCATCGCCGGAAACGCGCGCGAAGTGGCCCGCGTGCTCAAAGAAGTCTCGGCCAATCTCGACAGGCTCACAGCGGCCGTCGAGGCCGGAGTCGACGACCCCTTCGCCCTCGGCGTCCTCTCGGGAGTGAGCGAGGCGATCCGCAGGGGAAACGAGGGCGTCGAGCGGATCCCGGGAAAGCACGGCGGCGCCCCGCGCCGCTACGGCAACGTCTTCGTCCTCGTGCCCGACGAGCCCGGCATGCTCGGGCGGCTTTTCGCCGAGGTGGGGGAGATCGGCGTGAACATCGAGGATCTGAGCCTCGAGCACACGATTGGGCAGGAGGCCGGGCGCGCCATGCTCTCGGTGCTCCCGCACGAGACGATGCGCCTGGCGGTCGCTTTGGAGCGTCGGGGATGGCGCGTCGTCGTCGAAGGAAAGGAAAACCACGTGGGTGTCGTCATAGCCCTCGACGGGCCGTCTGGCTCCGGAAAGTCAACCGTCTCCAAGAAGGTGGCCGAAAGGCTCGGCCTGAGCTACCTCGACACCGGCGCCATGTATCGGGCGGCGGCGTGGCATTGCGAGCGCCGGGGAATCGACCTCGACGACCTCGACGCCGTGGCCGAGGCGACGGTCGCCATGCCGCTGGACATGCCGCTCGACCCAAACGATCAGAAGATCGTGTGCGACGGCGTGGACGTCACGCAGGCCATACGGGAGTCGGAGCTTTCCCGCGTCGTCTCGAAGGTCGCGACGAATCTCCGCGTGCGCGCCGAGATGAAGCGGCGCCAGCGCGAGATCATAGCGGCGGCCCACATGGGCATAATCGCCGAGGGCAGGGACATTGCGACGGTCGTGGCGCCCGACGCCGACGTGCGCGTGCTGCTGACGGCCTCCGAGGAGACGCGGCTCGCCCGCCGTGCGCGCGAGGTTCGCGGCAGCGACGACGCCGAGGCCCTCAAGGCCACGCGCGACGAGGTGCTCCGCCGCGACGCCGACGATTCGACCGTCTCCGAATTCATGTCCGCCAAAGACGGCGTGACCGAGATCGACTCCTCGACGCTGGGGATCGACGAGGTCGTCGAGGCCGGCGTACTCGTGAGGGGGCACGTCGATGGCCACCCCCTGATGGACCGCGCCGTCGGTCATGCGGTCGAGTTCGGCGCGCGAGACCTCCACGAGAGGAGCCCCCAGCGCGGTCGCGGTGCGAACGACCTCGCCCAGGCGCTCGTCGCCGGCGAGCGCCCCGGACATGAAGACCCGGGTGAGGGGGATGCCGCTGCGGACCGCCTCGACCACCGGGTTGCGCCCGACTATGAGCTCATGCCCCCGGTCGAGCTGGAGCGCGGCGCGCAGAGCCGTCCTGTGCCGCGCCTCCTCTGCCCGGCGCCGTTCGGCTTCGGCCTGCAGCTTGCGTTTGTGGGCGGGATGGTAGACGCGGTCCTCGGCTTTGGGGGTGGGCCCTTTGCCTTCGAGCCTGCGGCGCCCCATGCCGCCCGAACCTCCGGCCGGGCCCTTCTTCCCCCGGGGGCGGCGGGTCATCCGGTTTCCCGACATCAGCGTCCTTCCACGTGCCAGCGAACGCCCTGGGGCGAGTCTTCGACGGCTATGCCCGCGCCGGCCAGGGCGTCGCGGACGGCGTCGGCGGTCGCCCAGTCCTTGGCCGCGCGCGCCTGGGAGCGCCGTTCGAGCATCCCCTCCACGAGGGAGGTCAAGGCCGCGTGCTCGGCGGTCGAACCGCCCGGAGCGCGCCACTGCTCGCAGAGCGGGTCCAGGCCCAGCACGTCGAGCATGGAGCGGACTTCCAGCTGGGAGCGGCGGGCGGCGTCGGCGTCGCGGGAGGCCAGGGCCGTGTTCCCGCGGGTCACGGCCTCGTGGACGACGGCCAGGGCCCCCGAGACGTTGACGTCGTCGTCCATGGCGGAGACGAATCCGGGCGGGAGCTCCTCGACGGGCAGGTGCGCGACGTCCTCGAGCGGGACCTCGCCGACCATGTCGGCGGAGCGGGTCGCGAAGCCGGAGAGCCGCTCCCAGACGGCCGCGGCTTCGGCGAGCGTCGCCGGGGAGTAGGCGACGGTCGAACGGTAGTGGACCGTGCCGAGGGCCAGGCGCAGGACGACGGGCGGGACCTCGCGCGCCACGGCCCGGACGGTGAGCGAGTTCCCGAGCGATTTGCTCATCTTCTCGCCTTCGATGGTCACCCAGGCGTTGTGCATCCAGTAGCGGGCGAAGCCGCGCCCGGCGGCGTGGGACTGGGCCTGTTCGTTCTCATGATGCGGGAAGCGCAGGTCGATGCCCCCGCCGTGGACGTCGAAGACGTCGCCGAGGTAGCGGCCGGCCATCGCCGAGCACTCCAGGTGCCAGCCGGGCCGTCCGCGGCCCCAGGGCGAGTCCCATGAGGCGGTGGCCGGTTCGCCCGGTTTCGGGGCCTTCCACAGGGCGAAGTCGTGGGGGCCGCGCTTGTCGGGCTCGGCCTCCGATTCGTCGACGGACATGTTGGCCAGCTCCTGACGGGTCAGCGAGCCGTAGTCCGGCAGGGAGGCGACGTCGAAGTACACGTTGCCCGGGTCGCCGGCGTAGGCGTGCCCGGCCTCGACGATCCGGGCGATGAGCTCGATCATGTCGGTGACGTGGCCGGTGGCGCGCGGCTCGTAGGTGGGGGGCAGGATGCCGAGCGTCCGGTAGGCCTCGGAGAACTCGTTCTCGTGCCGGTAGGCCCACGCCCACCACGGCCACCCCGCTCGCGCGGATTTGTCGAGGATTTTATCGTCGATGTCGGTGACGTTGCGGACCGTGCGCACCTCGTAGCCCGAGCGTCGCAGCCAGCGGGCGAAGACGTCGAAGGCGAGGGCGGAGCGCATGTGCCCGATGTGGGGCGAGCCCTGGACCGTCGCGCCGCACAGGTATATCCCCACCTGGCCGGCGACGAGGGGTTGGAAGTCGCGCAGGGAGCGGGTCGCGGAATCGTAGATCTTCAAGCTCACGCCAGTAAGCCTATCGAATGCGGGCCGGCCCGAGTCCAGGGCGCTCCACAGGGCAGGACGCGACCTCATCGATACGGCTTCGCACCCCGGCTTCGCACCCCGGCGCCCTGCGAGGCGGATAGGGGCGCTGGTGCCGGGGGCGGATCGGCCAAGGCCCGCGAGACGGAACGCTCCTGCCCGCCTTGCGCCCGGATCGGGAGGCGACTCGAACCGGAGGAGGCCGCCCTCCGCGGCGTTCTCGCGATGCGGAGGGTTTCGCCCGGGCAGCTACGGAGCCGTAAGGTATGTGGCATGTCTACCCAGAACGCTTCGGACGCCGCGGTCGCCGGCGACCGCCACGGCGACCCGCGCCCTGACGAGGCGTCGCCCTCCCGCGCCGGGTCGACGCCCGCCGGCCGGCAGGGCTTCCTCACGAAGAGGGTGATGGCCTGGGCTGCGTGGGACGTGGGCTCGTCCAGCTTCGACGCGGTCGTCGTAACCTTCGTCTTCTCGGTGTACCTGACCAAGCCGGAGATCTTCGGGCCGTCGGCCAACGCCGACCTCGGCTGGACGACGGCCGTGGCCGGCCTCCTCGTGGCGTTGGTCGCCCCGGCCGTCGGGCAGTGGACGGACCGCACCGGCAAATCCCGGACCGTGCTGGCCGTCTCGACCGTCGGCGTCATCGCCGCGATGGCCGCCCTGTTCTTCGTCGAGCCGGGCGAGGGCTATCTGTGGCTCGGGCTCACCCTTCTGGCTCTGGGCAATTTCATCTTCGAGACGGGAACCGTCGTGTACAACTCGATGGTCAACGACATCGCCACGCCGTCGACCGTGGGCCGGGTCTCCGGCTTCGGCTGGGGCATGGGGTATCTCGGGAGCATCGTGCTGCTGGCCGTTCTCCTGGTGTGCTTCATCAATCCGGACCCCGGGCTGTTCGGGGTCACCCACGAGGACGCCCTGCACATCCGCGTGTCGATGGTGGTGTGCGCCGCGTGGATGCTCGTGTTCACGCTGCCGATCCTGGTGCTGTCGCGCAACCGCGCCCCGACGGGCGCCCCGTCCCGCGGCGTGTTCGGCGCCTACGCCGACCTCGTCCGCTCGGTCAGGCGGCTGTGGGCGACCGATCGCTCCGTCGTGTGGTTCCTGGTCTCCTCGGCGGTCTTCCGCGACGGACTGGCCGGGATCTTCGCCTTCGGCGGCGTGCTGGCCGGCGTCGCCTTCGGCTTCTCCGAGTCCATGGTCCTGGCCTTCGGAGTGGCGGCGAACCTCGTGGCGGGCCTGGCCACGGTGGCCTTCGGCCAGGTCGATGACAGGGTCGGCTCGCGCAAGGTGATCGTCGGCTCCCTTGTGGCCATGTGCTCGCTCGGGCTCGTCGTGTTCCTCGGCAAGCCCCTCGGGCCGGCGACGTTCTGGATCTTCGGCCTGGCGCTGTGCGTCTTCGTCGGCCCGGTGCAGGCGGCGTCGCGCAGCTATCTGGCCCGCATCACGCCGAGGGGATCCGAGGGGGAAATGTTCGGTCTGTACGCCACGACGGGCCGCGCCGTCTCCTTCCTGGCGCCCTTCATGTACTCCTCGGCGATCACCCTCGCCCACGCGGTCAGCGGCAGGCCGAAGGACGACGTGGCGATCTTCGGCATCCTCGGCCTCGTCGCCGTCCTGCTGGCGGGCCTCCTCGCCTTCCTGCCCGTCAAGGCGCAAGCGGCCCAGGCGCGCGACGACGGCGATCGGACCCGCTGACGGGCGGCTCTCCCGATCCCAACCGGCTCGGGCCCGCTGACGGGGGCTCGCGAGCCTGACGGTCGGGGGCCGTCGCGATGACGCTCAGCCGCGGCGGATCAGGGCCGTCGCGATGGCGGCGATCCCTTCGCCGCGGCCGGTGAACCCCAGGCGGTCGGTTGTCGTGGCGCTCACCGCCAC
>ERZ772772.2895-NODE-2895-length-9984-cov-7.570047_pt1 | contig 9984 bp, 7 predicted proteins | sample MGYA00511484_ERZ772772 | MGnify/ENA primary metagenome ERZ772772 (study PRJEB29015, sample SAMEA2737913) | human oral metagenome | biome: human oral; feature: human-associated habitat; material: dental | place: China | collected 2088 ... | reverse complement strand
CCGCCGCGTCCATTCCCGGGACGAGCCCGCCGGCGTGCACGATCGCCACGCGCGGCGGCCGGCCGAGCCTGGCCGTCGCGGCCGATTCGTGGGGTGTGGCCACGGGGGAGGACATGGTCTCGAAGATGCGGATCATCCTCTCGTACGTGCGGCCGCGGGCCGCGACGGCGTCCTGATAGTCTCCCGAGGCGAGCATCCCCTTGACGGCGCGCGTGTTGCCGATCGCCTCCATGAGCGGGAGGCGGACGATCCTGTTGCCGCGGGTGCCGACGATGCACGGCTCGTCCTCGTCGCCCGCGTTGATCACTTCGAGGGCCGCCGTGTAGCCGAGGATGGTCGGCATCCACCGGTCGTAGGCCGAAGGGGTGCCGCCGCGCTGGACGTGGCCCAGCGACGTGATGCGCACGTCCTCGCCCAGGCGCTCGGCGAGGAGGTCGCGGACCTGCGCGGCCGAGATGGGGGTCCCCGAGCGGTCCTGGGCCCCTTCGGCCACGACGATGAGCGAATCCCGGCGGCCCGCCGCCCGGCCCTCCCGGAGCTTCTCGCACAGGCCGTCCTCCCACCCGTCGGCCGGGGGGAGCTCGGGGATGAAGGCGTAGTCGCATCCGCCCGCGATCGCGCTCATCAGGGCGAGGTAGCCGCAGCGGCGCCCCATGACTTCGACGATGAACGTGCGTTGGTGCGAGGCGGCGGTCGACGTGATGGCGTCGATCGCCTCGATGATTCGGTGGAGGGCCGAGTCGGTTCCCACCGTCATGTCCGTGCCGACCAGGTCGTTGTCGATCGAGCCGACCACGCCCGCCAGGTGCAGCCGGGGGTGGGCTTGTGCGGCTTCGGGCGCGACCTCCCCCCGCTCGACGAGTTCGGCCAGCAGCTCGCCCCACAGCTCGCGGAGCTGGTCTGCGCCGGTGAGGGTTCCGTCGCCTCCGATGGCCACGACGCGGTCGATGCCCTGGGAGACGAAGTTGCCGACGGCGGCCCGCAGCCCGTCGCGCTCGCGGAAGGCCGCGCAGCGCGCCGTGCCGATGGTCGTCCCACCCTCGTTGAGGATGCCCGAGACGTCCGACCACGTCAACTCGGAGATGAGGCCCCCGCCTTCGACGGCTCCCTTCCAGCCCTCGTGCACGGCGTAGGGGACGGCGCCCTCGTGGATGGCGGTGCGCACGACGGCGCGCACCACGGCGTTCATTCCCTGGGCGTCTCCGCCCGACGTCAGTACGGCGATCTTGGTCGGCTCGGCCACGGTGAACTCCTTCGTCTAGGCGCCTACCACTATTGTGCCCCGTCGCCGCTCGCTTCGGGAGGCTTTCGCAGGAATCGGAGGAGATCCCGGGCTCCGATCAGGGGACCAGGGCGGAACATGGCGGGATTGCGCCGCTTTTCGAAGGCTTTCAGGTTTTGTGGCGTGCGGGTGGATCCTCGTCAAAAGGCTGCGAAATGCACTTTCACCTCTTGTCCTTGAGGACTCCAGTGTGGAAAGATGAATGAGTAAGAGGTCTGAAGAAAGGATGCGCATGTTCACTCTCCAAGATCTGATGGCCTGGAGTGGAGAAGGGCTTGAAAAGGCCAGTTTCGACTTTCACTGCGCGGCCGGCAAGTACAAAATTCGTCAACGACGAGCTCGTAGATGTCAATAATTCGAAGATCTCCGGCGTTTTCGCGGAATCGGAGATGCGCACTCGGCGCGCGATAGCGGATGATGCCATGGACCTCTACTCGGGATGTCATAAAATCGAGTCTGATTTGGCCGAGGCTTCGAAGGCAGTCAAAGAGCTTTTCAGAGAGGCAAATGATATATTCAATTCAGTGTGCGCCGCTGGAGGTCACTTCACAGCAGATGGCAATGTATACGACGCAGATCAAAATTACAAAATCAATGTTGATTATATTTATAAGAGTGGAAGAAATCTTTGGGAAGGGATTTCTGATGCGAATCAGAAATTGAATGCAATGGTCGCGTTATGCATAAGGAAAGCAAAGGATATAATAAAGTTCGTTGATAATGTGTATAGTGAAATTATTCAACTCAATAAAAAAGCAAAAGGCGCTAAAGCTTCATTTTTGAATTGGAACCAAAGGCCTAGTTCGTCTTGGGATGTAGAAGAAGTTAATGATTGGTGGACATCTAGATCTCCTCAGGAACAGATAGATATTATTAAGAATAAATCCGATTGGATAAGAAATTTGGATGGAATTCCATGTAGTGATCGTCATAAGGCTAATATTATGTATTTGAGAAATAAATACATATCTATAAATAATGAAATGTCACTTATTATGAGAAAAAGTAGACCTCCGTTTACATTGAATGAAGAAAAAAGACTGACAGAATTGAGTGATATGAAACAACCGCTTGATATTCTACAAAAAATTTCTCTATTCCAATCAGCGATGAGGAGATCAACACTCTTCTCAATCAAAAATCGTTCAACTATTCGTTGATAGGTTTTAGAGACTCACCTAAAGCCAATTTACGTGCAATTGTGGGAGTAGGAGACGTTGACAATGCGGATCATGTGATGGTTCATACTCCGGGGATGAATAGTACAGTAGACAAGAATATATTTGGAAAAAATGGCAATTGGGGAGGAGGAATAAGAAATATGAATAATATACTTCATCTTTCAAAAAAGATATTGACACAATCCGGTAAAAGTAATCAAAATGTTGCTGGTGTCTATAATTTGAATTATAATGCACCTAATTGGAATGATACGCTTTTTAACACTGACGGGTCTGGCTTATCGAATGAACATGCGAAATATGGTGCGAAAAAACTCTCTAAATTATGTGATGGCATACAAACAACGCATAATGGTGATTCTCACATGATTGTCACAGGTCATTCTTATGGATCATTATTGAGTGCATACGCTCTTAATAGAACGACGGCTCCCGATGGATATACCGCTTTCGGCCCCCCAGGATTCGGAAAAGGAGGTAATTCCAACCTTAATATGCTTCCTGGGCATGTTTTCATTGGTGGTGCCAGAGGCGATCCGGTAGCGGGATCGGCCTGGCATAATACTCCGCCAAGCGCTATTCCAGACCATAACGTCGATTATGAGCATTTCAGCACGGAGAAATGGAAGAGTCCGTCAGGTGAAGTCTATGCCGGATCATATGGACATTCAGAGTACATGAATAAAACAGATGACGGCCATTATCGTACTTCTGCGTATAATATAGCGAGTATTCTCGCTGGTAACGGAATGGCCGCTCCAGAGAACTGAGGACTATATGCAGCTGAAATTGTTCAAATTGATTGCAATATATTCTATAATATCACTCTTAGGAAGTTGTATGAACAAATCAGACGAATATATAACTGATAGGCACGTACATAAAAATACAAGCAGTTTATCCATAGTAGAGGCACGTTATAGAACGGTAAATCTTCTTTTATCGTTTTATGATATTCTGACGCGTGATTTCGGTGTAGGGGAGTGGGTTCCACAGTCCGTTCAGGCACAGGTGGAGGAAAACTTTCATATCGATTGTCCCATCGGTTATACGTCGGAAGCGTATCGTCTGGCTTCTGCAGGGCCGTTCACTCGGCAGAATTGGCAGGCTGCCATAAATAAAATGCATGAAATAGCACAACCTTACGGTTTTAATGCACCTAAACCCGATATAAGTGAACCCGGTGGCGCTTCTGCGGTATTTTCTCATCCTAAAGGTGCACGCATTTATATTTCATATTTAAAAAGAAGCATAATTCAAATTGAAACACCATGTGTTAAAGGTAAACTTTATGATGAATGGCCCAAAGGCACTGAAAATATTCCTCAAAGGCTGCGAACAACGGGGAGGTATGAAAATAATGAACCTCCCGAAACATGGGCCACAAGTAATAAATGACATTTATTATTTGAAATAATTCTAAAGAAAGGAAAATAAGAAATGAATATCCTACGATACGATGAGTCCACTATAAAATCCATTTTATGGAAATTGGACGCGGCTATTGAACAGGTTGAACGCATTGACGGTGAAAACGCCATTAGAGCCTCAGAGGATGGGCTGGTGAATTCGGGCTTAAGCGCGAAAGCCGAATCTGCAGCCACGGCTTTTCAGAATAGTCGGGATACTATCGTCGAGCGTCTGAAGCACTACAGGATTGCAACTGAACAGGCCAGAACGATAATAAAAGGAACGGATTCCGATGTAGCAGGCAATTTCCACGATATTCGGAAACAAAATAGGAGTTCCTGACTGTAAACTGTCATTTTCGGCTATAAAGTGCGATGAATTGTTTGCTTTCCTCCGTCGAAGGCGATGAAACTACTCATAGCTGAATCGAAGTTGGTGCGGCAAATATTTGCCGCACCAACTCATTTGAGCTCTTATGGCATGAATAAATAATATTTCACTCCGATCCGGTCACGGGATGGAATTGCGTATCGATATCGTGCATGACCGCGACGTTGCCCGGGCAGCGGAAGGCAGCCGCTGGCGCCGGGCGACCGCTCGCGTCCGTCTCCATCGGCCGGTTCGCGGTGGGCGGAAACGGCGTTCTCCCGTCGCCTCGCGAGCACGAGGGGCCTTCGCCCTGCGCCGCGCCGGGCGAAGGCCTGAGAACCTTCCACGGCCGGAGACCGCCGGGGGAACGCGCTATCGGGCCGTTCACGTCGACGCGAAGGGCGCACCCGCGGCCGGCTCCGCCTCCGGCTCGGCCGGCTCCTCAGGCGCGCCCCCATCGTATGGAGCCTGCTTCGGCCGATCGGCGGCCGGGCGCTGGGGCCCGGCCGGAAATTCTCCGCGGCTTCAGGCGTTGGACAGGCGTGTGGGATGCCTCCCCCGCGCGGGGGTGTGGGATGCGCAATGCGCATCCGTCGGACGCACCGGGTAAGCTCGCGGTATTTGCCGCATATCGGACACATTCGAGGGTATGCGTCTCACACGTTTCGACGGTGGAGGTGAAGAAGAGGATGACGGTTATCGGAGAAGGCCAGGCCATCGGGTTCTGGCTCGACGAGGACACGATCGCCTGGCCGACGCGCCAGGGGTCGACGTACAGGCTGTACTACGCGGCCAGAGGGGGGATCGAACTCGACGGGGAGAGGGTCACGGGAGCGGACGGCTCGGTCGAGCTGCTGGTCAAGGACGGCGGGATCACCGCCGGGCAGAAGGCCCTCGACCCCTACCTGACGGGCGCCTACACGTTCGACGGCGAAGACTTCGGAGCATTGGGCTTCGCCGAACCCGTGGACGCCGCAGCCCTCCTGACGGGGCAGGTCGTCGTCCTCCAGCGTGGCCCCGACGGCGGGCCCGTCGCCTTCTCCTCGCTCCAGACGGCGCGGATCCTCGACGCGATGTACGCCGAATCGGCGCGCCTGAGGCCCCAGGGCGTGACCTTCGCCGACGGCGTCCCCTCGTTCGCGCTGTGGGCGCCCACCGCCAAGTCCGTCACGCTCCGCCTGTACAGGGGCCCCATCTCGGAGAGGTACACCGAGCATCCGATGAGGCGCGAATCGGACGGCTCGTGGACCCTCACCGGCAGGCCGACCTGGAAGGACAAGCCCTACCTGTACGACGTCGAGGTCTACATCCCCGTCACCGCCGTCACCCCCGGAGACGAAGCCCAGAGGGGGATCGCGGGAACCGTCCAGCACAATCTCGTCACCGACCCGAACTCGGTGGGGCTGACCATCGACTCCAAGCGATCGGTCGTCCTCGATCTGGCCGACGAGCGCTACATGCCCGAGGTGTGGGCGGACACCCCCGCTCCGCGGATCGGAGGCTTCGCCGAGCGCGCCATCGTGGAGCTGCACGTGCGCGACTTCTCCGCCACGGACGCGACCGTCCCCCGGCGGCTGCGGGGCAAGTACGGGGCCTTCGGCGTCGAGGGCTCGGCCGGGATGGCCTACTTGCGCGAACTCGCGGCGGCGGGGATGAACACAGTGCACCTTCTGCCCACCTACGACATGGGCTCGGTGCCCGAGGACCCGGCCGAGCAGCGGAAGGCGGCCGTGCCGGCCGATGCGGCGCCCGACTCGCAGGAACAGCAGGCCGCCGTCGGCAAGGTCGCGGACGTGGACGCCTTCAACTGGGGGTACGACCCCCTCCACTACACGGCCCCGGAGGGATCGTACGCCGTCAAGGCGAACGGCGGGACCCGCACGGCCGAATACCGCCAGATGGTGGGCAACCTCCACAAGGCCGGATACCAGGTCGTCCAGGACATCGTCTTCAACCACACCTACGCCTACGGCCAGGATGCGAAGTCCGTCTTCGAGAAGATCGTGCCCGGCTACTACCACCGTCTCGGATACGAAGGCCAGACGCTGACCAGCCCCTGCTGCGGCGAGTTCGCCACCGAGCATGTCATGGCCGAGAACCTCATGATCGACTCCCTGCTCACGTGGGCCAGGGCCTACAAGATCGACGGCTTCCGATTCGACCTCATGGAGTTCACCTCGGTCGAGTCCATGAAGAGGATCCGCGCTGCGCTGGACGGCCTGACCATGGAAGAGGACGGCGTGGACGGCAAGAGCATGTACCTGTACGGGGAGGGGTGGTCGTTCGGGACGACGGCCAACGGCTCGCGTTTCACGCCGTCCGTGCAGGGCGCGATGAACGGCACGGGGATCGGGACGTTCAACGACCGTCTGCGCGACGCCGTCCACGGCTCGCAGTCCGACGGGAAGAACGACACGCAGGGCTTCGGCAACGGCCTGGTCACCGACCCCAACGGCATCGCGGGAGGCGACGCCGTCCAGCTGCGCTTCTTCACCGACGTCATCAGGGTCGGGCTGGCCGGAAACCTCCGGGACTACCGGTTCACGGCCTGCGACGGCACCGTGAGGCGAGGGTCGGAGATCTACTTCAACGGCCAGGTGGTCGGCTACGCCAGCCAGCCGTACGAGTCCATCAACTACGTGGATGCCCATGACAACGAGACCCTCTACGACCTGAACATGTGGAAGATGCCCGCGAACTCGACGATGGAGGACCGAGTGCGCATGAACACCGTCTCGCTGGCCACCGTGACCCTGGGGCAGTCCCCCGCGTTCTGGCATGCGGGAACCGACTTGCTCCGCTCGAAGTCCATGGACCGCAACTCCTACAACTCCGGCGACTGGTTCAACGCCATCAACTGGACGGGGCAGGAGTCGAATTTCGGCGTCGGACTGCCCCCCGAGCGCGACAACCGGAGCCGGTGGCAGGCCATGTCCCCCTACCTGGCCAATCCCGCCAACAAGCCGGGGGCGAAGGACATCGCCGCCGCCCACGGCCAGGCGCTGGAACTCCTGGCGCTGCGCAGGAGCACGCCGCTGTTCACCCTCGGGGAGGCCGAGACGATCCAGCAGAAGGTCTCCTTCCCCAATGCGGGCCCGAACGCCACGCTGGGGCTGCTCGTCATGGTCGTCGACGACACCGTCGGGGAGGATCTGGACCCGGCCCTGGACGGGGTCATGGTGGTCTTCAACGCCTCGCCCCGCCCGATCGTCGAGACGATCGAGGGCGGCAGGGGCAAGGCCTATCGGCTCTCGCCGATCCAGGCGCACGGCACGGACCCGGTCGTCAAGTCGACGGTGTGGGACGCCGCCACCGGGACGGTGACGATCCCCGGACGCACGGTCGCCGTCCTCACGCTGCCCAGCGCGGGTGCGAGGCTGTGAGAGACGCCGGAGACACACCCTCGGCCCCGTGTCAACGGGCCGGCGCTCATGATGCGCACCCTCGGCTACTATCGACTCGGTGGCGCAGCGGATGAACAACGTGGGCCGTCCGCGCGGGGCCTCGGAGGCGGATAATATGACGGACAGGACATTTCGGCGATATACCGTCGCTGTTCGCCTTAGGATGGGGTGAGAGGCGCGAGGCTGCCCTCCGGCGGCCCCGCTCCCATCCGAATGAAAGGATTCATCATGACCGCACCCGTGGACGCCACACAGACTCCCGCTTGGTCGAGACTGACCGAACTCTTCCATAGATTCAACGCAGACTTCCGTGCGAGGTTCGCCGACGATCCCGCACGCGCCGAACGCTACTCCCGCAAGGCCGCCGACCTGTTCGTCGACCTGTCCAAGAACTACATCGACGAGGACATCCTCGCCGCCCTGCTCCAGCTCGCCGAACAGACGGGAATCACCACCCGCAGGGCGGCGATGTTCGCCGGAGAGCACATCAACGTCACCGAGGACCGCGCCGTGCTCCACACGGCCCTGCGCCGTCCCGCCGAAGACCACCTCGTCGTCGACGGCCAGAACGTCGTCGGGGACGTCCACGAAGTCCTCCACCGGATCTACGCCTTCGCCGAGGCGATACGCTCGGGGCAGTGGTGCGGCGTGACCGGCAAACCGCTGACGACGATCGTCAACATCGGCATCGGCGGATCCGACCTCGGCCCCGTCATGGCCTACGAGGCGCTCAAGCCCTATGTCCAAGAGGGCCTGGAATGCCGGTTCATATCGAACATCGACCCCTCGGATGCGGGGGAGAAGCTGCGCGGAGTGGATCCCGAGACGGTCCTGTTCATCGTCGCCTCGAAGACCTTCACCACCCTGGAGACCCTGACGAACGCGAAGGCCTGCCGCGCCTGGTTCCTCGACGCCCTGGCCGACAGGGGCGTCGACGCCAAGGGAGCGGTGGCCAAGCACTTCGTCGCCGTCTCGACCAATCTGGAGAAGGTCGCCGAGTTCGGGATCGACCCCGTCAACGCCTTCGGCTTCTGGAACTGGGTGGGGGGCCGCTACTCCATCGACTCTGCCATCGGCACATCGCTGGCCATCGCCATAGGCCCGAGCAACTTCACCGACTTCCTTGCCGGTTTGCGTGCCATGGACCTCCATTTCGCCACCGCCCCGGCCGACAGGAACGTCCCGCTGCTCATGGGGCTGCTCAACGTGTGGTACGCGAACTTCTTCGGCGCCGCCACCCACGCGATCCTCCCCTACAGCCAGTACCTCCACCGCTTCCCCGCCTACCTCCAGCAGCTGACGATGGAGTCGAACGGCAAACGCGTGCGCTGGGACGGATCCGACGCGACGACCACGACCGGCGAAGTCTTCTGGGGCGAGGTCGGCACCAATGGCCAGCACGCCTTCTACCAGCTCATCCACCAGGGCACCCAGCTCATCCCCGCTGACTTCATCGCCTTCGCCAATCCGACCCACCCCCTGGTGGGCGAGGACGGGGTGGACCAGCACGAACTGTTCCTCGGCAACTTCTTCGCCCAGACCAAGGCCCTCGCCTTCGGGAAGACCGCCGAAGAGGTGCGGGCCGAGGGAACCGCCGAGGAGATCGTCACCGCGCGCGTCTTCCCGGGGAACAAGCCGACGACCTCGATCATGGCCCCCTCGCTCACCCCGTCCGTGCTCGGCCAGCTCATCGCCCTCTACGAGCACATCACCTTCGTCCAGGGATGCGTGTGGGGCATCGACTCCTACGACCAGTGGGGCGTCGAGCTCGGCAAACAGATGGCCAAGGACCTCGGCCCGGCGATCGGCGGCGACAAAGCGGCTCTCGCCGAGCAGGACTCCTCGACCGCCAGCCTGATCGGCTACTACCGTCGGAATCGCTCGTGAGCGCGCCCGTCTGAGCGACGCCTGCGTAGGCCTGGCTCCCGCCCCGAGTTCGCGGGAGTCAGGCCTGAGCAGGTATACGCCCGAACCCGTCGGGGGTGAACGGGGCCGGGCGCGTCAGCGCACTCGTCCGACGGTCGCGTTCGGCGGGCGTCGCATTCATCCCGTGGAATGATGCCCGCGGATCCGGGATCCTGTGTGCTTTCTTAGAAGGATTCCAGCCTCCTTCGCGGCCCCCTTTACGCGCGGAAGTCCACGGCTGGAATCGTCGCTCACCCACGGAGGCCCGGTATGACCATGTCCGATACGACGAACCGACCCCGCCCGGAAAGGCCGCGGAAGACCGCCCACCGCGGCGTTGCGAGACGGCTGGCGAGAACTCTGACGACCGCGATGTCCCTCCTCGGGCTGACGGCCCTTTCCGGAGTCGCGCATGCCCAGACCCCTCCGGCGA
>ERZ772772.2889-NODE-2889-length-9992-cov-5.894234_pt1 | contig 9992 bp, 9 predicted proteins | sample MGYA00511484_ERZ772772 | MGnify/ENA primary metagenome ERZ772772 (study PRJEB29015, sample SAMEA2737913) | human oral metagenome | biome: human oral; feature: human-associated habitat; material: dental | place: China | collected 2088 ... | reverse complement strand
TGATAGATGGGATTGGTAATCCCAATGAAACAAATTTTTCTAATAAAGTATCAGTATTATATTCACTTGCATATTCAATAAAAATGCTATATAAAAATATGATGAAAGAAGAAAAAGATACTAAAATAAAAGATTTCACAGTGTACCCATTAGAAGGTGTTTGGAAAAAACTAGAAGAAGAAAAGTTAGATAAGAATAAGTTAAAATATACAATAATGATTAAACAACCAGATTTTATTACTCAAAAAAATTTTAATGATGCATTGGAAGTTGTAAAAAAGAGGAAACCGAGTATTTTATATGATGAAATATATTTTAATAGCTTAGAAGAAGGTAAATCAATTCAAATTTTACATGTAGGAAGTTATGATAATGAACCAATATCATTTGGAAAAATGGAAGAGTTAATGAATAAGTTAAATTTAGTTAGGGTTAGTGACTATCATAGAGAAATATATTTAAATAACAAAAATAGAACTTCAACAGATAAATTAAAGACAATTTTAAGATATTCTATAAAATAATAGATTTAATCCCCATCTGTTTTTTATTATAAGGAAAATATATTTAATTTTTAAAAATACTTTATAATAGAAATTTTTTTATATTATAAAATTGTGATACAATAAAACATAAATAATTTTTAATAAGGAGTTGATTGAATGGAAGCAAAAAAAGAGTTTTTAAGAATGATAAATGAATGTGAAGAAATAGCCTTAGCAACAAGCATACATGATTTTCCTAATGTTAGAATAGTAAATTATTACTATGATGAAAAAAATAATGTTATGTATTTTGCAACTTACACTGGTAGAGAGAAGATAAGTGAATTTTGGAAAAATAATAATATTTCATTTACAACTATACCTGTGAATAGAGGAAAAAGAGAGCATATAAGAGCGAGAGGGCATGTGAGAGAAAGTGGAAAGTCTATACTGGATTTAAGAGAAGAGTTTTCTAATAAAATGGCAGATTTTGCTGAAATTATAGATAAATATTCTAAGGATTTAAAAGTTTATGAAATAAAATTTTCAGAAGTTACTGTAACTCTTGATAGTAGATATTATGAAAAAGTAAGTTTATAAATTATAGGATAGGAAAGTAAAAGTAATCTAATAAAAAATTCTATTGACAATTAGAAAAAGATAACCTATAATGTCTACTATAAAAATAAAAAGGAGATAAGATATTTATGTTAGAATATATTAATTACAAAATAACTATATTAAACCCCATAGTTCCCTAAGAGGGATTTGTATTTAGTTTATTCTGACCTAGATGCAAGTCCAATTTGTTATGTAAATATTTTGGACTGTGTCTATGGGAAATAATTTTAAATATTTTATTATTTATAATATTAACCATTAGGACAATTTCTTAATGGTTTTTTTATTTAGGGAGGTTATTTAAAAATGGCAAGTTATGAGATTTTTATTACATTTGGAATTTATTTAATATTTTTAATATTAATAGGAGTCTATTTTTATTCAAAAACCACCACTCACGAATCTTATGTTTTAGGAAATAGAGGGGTTGGGTATTGGGTAACAGCAATGTCTGCACAGGCAAGTGATATGAGTGGTTGGTTACTTTTAGGGTTACCAGGTGCAGTATATTTAAGTGGACTTACAGAAATTTGGATAGTTATAGGTTTAGCAACAGGAACTTATCTTAACTGGAAATTTGTAGCCCCTGCTTTAAGAATACAAACAGAAAAATATAATTCACTTACTATACCTTCATTTATTTCACAAAAATTAAATGATAATAAGGGTTATATAAGAACATTTTCTGCAATAGTAATCTTATTTTTCTTTACTATCTATTCAGCTTCAGGTTTAGTTGCAGGAGGAAAATTATTTGATTCACTTCTTGGAATTGACTATAAATGGGGAGTGTTAATAGGTGGAGGAACAATAATTATCTATACTTTTTTAGGTGGTTATTTAGCTTGTTGTTGGACAGATTTTTTTCAAGGTTGTTTGATGTTTTTTGCAATAATAGTAGTACCAATAGTTGCATACTTTAATGGTGGTGGAATTGTTGGAATTAGTTCTGCAATGGAAGTAAAAAATATTTCTTTAAATGTTTTTAAATATGCTAAGGTTTTAAGCCTGCCAGTTATTATATCAGGTTTAGGTTGGGGATTAGGATATTTTGGACAACCTCATATAATTGTAAGATTTATGAGTATTGATAGTGCAGATGAGTTATGGAAATCAAGACTTATAGCTATGATTTGGGTATTTATTTCTCTTTTAGGAGCAATAGCAGTTGGTATTACAGGAATAGGAGTTTTCACAGATGTTTCTCAAATGGGTGGAGATGCTGAAAAGGTATTTATATTCTTAATTCATAAATTATTTAATCCTTGGATAGCAGGAATATTATTTGCAGCAATCTTATCTGCAATAATGTCAACTATATCTTCTCAACTTTTAGTATCATCAAATACTTTAACAGAAGATTTCTATAAATATATAGTTAAAAGAGAAAAATCTCATAAAGAAATGATTTGGGTAGGAAGATTATGTGTGATTGTAATATTTATTATAGCAAGCTTCCTTGCTATGAATCCAAGTTCTAAGGTGTTGGAATTAGTTTCTTATGCTTGGGCAGGTTTTGGAGGAGTATTCTCACCAGTTATTTTATTTACATTATATAAGAAGAATTTACATTGGAAAACTGTTTTAGTTTCTATGATAATAGCAACAATAACTGTTATAGCTTGGAAAACAAGTGGTTTAGGAAATGTAATTTATGAAATAGTACCATCATTTGTAATTAACTGTATTTCTATTTACTTATTAGAAAAATTTAGAGTGTTTGAAGATAAGAAAGTGAAAGTATTAGTGAAATAAAAAAATTCTATTTATTGACCAAAGTATTATTTAGGGCTATAATTACCAATAAAATATTCACTATAAAATATATTGTTTTGGAGGTAAGTAAAATGGAAAAGAAAGTCATAGGTGTATATGCACCAGCAAATGCTGCACATATATGGTTTGAAGAAAAATATTTATTTGCAAAGAAACAACTTGAAAATATGGGTTTTGAAATAGTAGAAGGAAATTTAGTAAAAGATAAAAGATATCAAGGTTACAGAACTGCTTCTGCAAAGGAAAGAGCAGAGGAAATGATGAATCTTGTAAAAAATAAAGATATAGATATTATGATGCCTGTGATAGGAGGCTATAATTCAGGAAGTTTATTACCATATTTAGATTTTGATGAAATTGAAAAAAGTAAAAAGAAATTTTTTGGATATAGTGATATAACTGCTATTCAAATGGCAATTTTAAAAAAGACTAATTTAAAACCAATTTATGGAGGAAGTTTAATACCTACTTTTGGAGAGTATGAGGGTATATCTCCATTTTTAAAAAATACTTTGGATAATTTATTTTTTAAAAAGTCTTATTCTTTGGAAGAACCTGAATTTTATTCTAATAAATTGTTAAATGCTTTTACTGATGAATGGAAAACAAAAAAGAGAGAGTATACCAAGAATGAAGGTTGGAAAATTTTAAATGAGGGTGAAATTGAAGGAGAAGTTATTGTTGCCAATATAGATACTTTGGTATCACTTCTAGCTACTGAATATGTACCACATTTTAAAGATAAAATACTAATTCTTGAAGAAATGAATGCTACAATAGATTTGGAAGAAAGAAACTTAAATACCTTAAAAATGAGTGGAGTTTTTGAAGGTGTAAAAGGGCTTATATTTGGAAAACCAGAAGTATATGATGATAGAAACTCAAATTTAGAATATATAGATATTATTAAGGAAGTATTAGGAAAAAGAGATTATCCTATTATATATAACTTTGATTGTGGGCATACTATCCCAAGTCTTATGATTTCACAAGATAGTTTATTATCTTTAAAAGCAAGTGATAAAGAGGGTGTAAAAGTAGAAATATTAAAAAATTCATTTATTGACGATTAAAAAAATTTTTTAAGGGGATTGAACTTTTAAGTACAACCCCCCTATTTTTATTCATATCTTTTACTAATATCTTTTAATATATACCTTGTAAAATTCTTTGCTTTCATTCTCTTTTTAAATAGAACAAAAACCTCAGGTACTAAATCTATTACAGTATCAATGATTTTTTGGTATTTACTAAATCTACCTGTTAGCAATTTCATTTCATTTATAAGCCAAGACATCAAAATTAAATTTAAAATTCTAATAAAACTAACTCCAAAATTTATAAGTCCTTCTTGTGTTATATAGAAGCTATAAAACTTAAATAAGACTTTCCCTTGTTGTCCATAATAAAGCTGAATTAAAAAAGTGGACAAGTAAAAGAATAGTAAAACTTTAAGTTGTTTACTATGTTTTTTTAAATTTTTATTTAATGTAAGATTTAAAATAAGAACTACAACTAAAATTGCAGAAAGGATAATCAAATTGCTGGTAAAAATATTTACCAGCAATAATATAAATAAACTACTTTTTAATAACATCTACTCCACCCATATAAGGAATTAATACCTTAGGAACTAAGAAAGAACCATCTTCTTGTTGATAATTTTCCATAATAGCAACCAATGTTCTACCTACTGCAAGTCCTGAACCATTTAAAGTATGGCAGAATTCACTTCCATTAGGAACTCTATATTTTAATCCCATTCTTCTAGCTTGGAATGCTTCACAGTTTGAACAAGAAGAAATTTCTCTATATTTATTTTGAGATGGTAACCAAACTTCTAAGTCATAAGTTTTAGCAGCACTAAAACCTAAATCTCCAGAACAAAGTTGAATTACACGATAAGGTAATTCTAATCTTTGTAAGATTGTTTCAGCATTATTTACCATTTTTTCAAGTTCATCATAAGAAGATTCTGCATCTGTTATTTTAACCATTTCTACCTTGTTGAATTGGTGTAATCTTATTAAACCTTTGACATCTTTTCCATAAGAACCAGCTTCTCTTCTGAAACAAGGAGAATAAGCAGTGTAATATTTAGGTAATTCAGCTTGTTCTAAAATTTCTTTTCTATGGATATTTGTCATAGTAATTTCAGAAGTAGAAATTAAATACATATCATCAGTTGTTTTGTACATATCTTCTTCAAATTTTGGAAGTTGCCCTGTTCCTTCACAAACTTCTGCTTTAACCATAAATGGAGTTATATGTTCTGTGTAACCTTCTTCCAAAGTATGAACATCAAGCATAAAGTTAATTATAGCTCTTTCTAATCTTGCAGCTGCTCCTCTATATAGAACAAATCTTGAACCACTTAATTTTGCTCCTCTTTCAAAATCTAATATTCCTAAATCTTCTCCAATATCCCAGTGTGATTTTGGTTCAAAATCAAATTTCTTAGGTATTCCCCATTTTCTGATTTCAAGGTTATAATCTTCATCAGGACCAATAGGAGTTGATGGGTGGTATACATTAGGTATATTTAATTGTATATCTTTAATTTTTTCATCTATTTCAACAAGTTCAGCATCTAAGTCTTTTATTTTTGCAGAAACTTCTCCCATTTTTTCTATTATATGGTTAGCATCTTTCTTTTCTTTCTTTAAATTTGCAATTTCTGCTGAAGCATTATTTCTTTCTCTTTTTAAATTTTCAACTTCGGATAAAACTTCTCTTCTCTTTGAATCTAATTCAACAAAAGCATCCATATCAACATTGCTATTTCTGTTTTTTAGCATTTCTTTTAGCATTTCAACATTTTCACGCATAAATTTTAATTCTAGCATAATTCTCCCTCCTTAAAGCTGTATCAATATTTTTGTTTGATAAATATAAATATACCATTTTATATATATTAATTCAACAAAAAATAAATATTTTTTCTATCTTTTTAACATTTTAGTTGCAAGTTCTAACATATGAATAGCTAATCCAGTACTAGAAGTCATCATATCATAGATTCCATCTTCTGTTAAAACATGAGCACTTTCTACATCTGGAAATAAATCTTTTTCAAAATCTTCTTTATCTTTTGCCCAATTCTTACTATAATAATATTTTATAAGTTCATCATAATTTTTGGAATCTTCTTCTATTTTATCTAATATTTCTTCTAATTCTTCTAATAATTTTGAGGAATTAAAAAGGATTTTTTCCATTTTTTCTATTCTTTCTTTTTGTTTCATATTTTTACCTCACTTTATTTTTTACTTTATTATATATTATATTTCTTGAAATATATAGAAAAATTTTTTTAAGAAATTTTGAAAAAATAGTTGACAAAAATAATTTTATATAGTATATTGTCAATATGAAAATTTAGCACTCTATATAAGTGAGTGCTAATAAAAAAGTAAGAGGTGAGATTATGAGGATTTCTGAAAGAGAAAAACTTGTTCTCAATGCTATTGTAGATTATTATCTTACAGTTGGGGACACAATAGGTTCCAGAACATTGGTAAAAAAATATGGAATAGAACTCTCATCTGCTACAATACGTAATGTTATGGCTGATTTAGAGGATATGGGATTTATTGAAAAAACTCATACTTCATCAGGGCGTATTCCAACAGATATGGGATACAAATATTACCTAACAGAGCTTCTAAAAGTAGAAAAGATAACACAGGAAGAGATAGAAAATATTAGCAATGTGTATAATCGTAGAGTTGATGAATTAGAAAATATTTTGAAAAAAACCTCTACTCTACTTTCAAAGCTAACTAATTATGCAGGTATAGCTGTTGAGCCAAAGCCTGACAATAAAAAAGTTAGCAGAGTGGAGCTCGTTTATATAGATGAATACTTAGTTATGGCAATTATTGTTATGGATGATAGAAGGGTTAAGACAAAAAATATTCACTTAGCTTATCCAATTTCAAAAGAAGAAGTTGAAAAAAAGGTTGATGAATTGAATGCTAAGATTAGAAATAATGAAATTGCTATAAATGATATAGAAAAGTTTTTTACAGAAAGTACAGATATTATTTATGAATATGATGATGAAGATGAACTTAGTAAATACTTTATAAATAATCTTCCAAGTATGTTAAAAAATGAAAATATTGCAGAGGTTACAGATGTAATTGAATTTTTTAATGAAAGAAAAGATATAAGAGAATTATTTGAAAAACTTATAGAACAAAAAGCACAAGAAAATTCAAAATCAAATGTAAATGTAATACTTGGAGATGAGTTAGGTATAAAAGAATTAGAAGATTTTAGCTTTGTCTATTCAATATATGATATAGGTGGAGCACAAGGAATAATTGGAGTTATGGGACCTAAGAGAATGGCATATTCTAAAACAATGGGACTTATAAATCATGTAAGTAGAGAAGTAAATAAATTGATTAATTCAATGGAGAAAGATAAAAATAAAAAGGTTTAGGAGGCTTTCAATGAAAGATAAAGAGATTAAAGAGGAAGTTCTAAAGGAGGAAATAAACAAAGAAGTTAATGAGAAAAAAAAATGTGAATGTGAAGAAGGAAAAGAAGAAGCTCATGAACATGAACATAAAAATGATGAACATGCTTGTTGTGGTAAACATAATCATAAAGAAGAAATAGAAAAACTTAAAGCTGAAATAGAAGAATGGAAAAATAGTTTTCTAAGAAAACAAGCAGATTTTCAGAATTTTACTAAGAGAAAAGAAAAAGAAGTTGATGAACTTAAAAAATTTGCTTCTGAAAAAATTATTACTCAATTTTTAGGAAGTTTAGATAATTTTGAAAGAGCTATTGAGTCTTCTAGTGAAAGTAAGGATTTTGATTCACTATTACAAGGTGTTGAAATGATAGTAAGAAATTTAAAAGATATTATGTCTAGTGAAGATGTTGAAGAGATACCGACAGAAGGAGCTTTTAATCCAGAATATCATCATGCAGTTGGTGTTGAAGCAAGTGAAGATAAAAAAGAAGATGAAATTGTAAAAGTATTACAAAAAGGTTATATGATGAAAGGTAAAGTTATCAGACCAGCAATGGTTATAGTGTGTAAAAAATAAATAAATATAGATAGATTATAGGAGGATAAAATGAGTAAAATAATAGGAATCGATTTAGGAACAACAAACTCTTGTGTGGCAGTAATGGAAGGTGGAAGTGCAACAATAATACCAAATTCTGAAGGAGCAAGAACAACTCCATCAGTTGTAAATATTAAAGATAATGGTGAAGTAGTTGTAGGAGAAATAGCAAAAAGACAAGCTGTTACAAATCCTACTTCAACAGTAAGTTCAATCAAAACTCATATGGGTTCTGATTACAAAGTAGAAATTTTTGGAAAGAAATATACTCCACAAGAAATTTCTGCTAAAACATTACAAAAATTGAAAAAAGATGCTGAAGCTTACTTAGGAGAAGAAGTTAAAGAAGCAGTTATCACAGTACCAGCTTACTTTACTGACTCTCAAAGACAAGCTACAAAAGATGCTGGAACAATAGCAGGTTTAGATGTAAAAAGAATTATAAATGAACCAACTGCTGCTGCTCTTGCTTATGGACTTGAAAAGAAAAAAGAAGAAAAAGTATTAGTATTTGACCTTGGTGGAGGAACATTTGACGTATCTGTTCTTGAAATATCAGATGGTGTTATAGAAGTTATATCAACAGCTGGAAACAACCACTTAGGTGGAGATGATTTTGATAATGAAATCATAAACTGGTTAGTTGCAGAATTTAAGAAAGAAACTGGAATTGATTTATCAAATGATAAAATGGCTTACCAAAGATTAAAAGATGCAGCTGAAAAAGCTAAAAAAGAATTATCAACATTAATGGAAACTTCAATTTCATTACCATTCATAACTATGGATGCAACAGGACCTAAACACTTAGAAATGAAATTGACAAGAGCAAAATTTAATGATTTAACAAAACATCTTGTTGAAGCAACACAAGGACCTACAAAAACTGCTTTAAAAGATGCGGATCTTTCAGCAAATCAAATAGATGAAATCTTACTTGTTGGAGGTTCTACAAGAATACCAGCAGTTCAAGAATGGGTTGAAAACTTCTTTGGAAAGAAACCTAACAAAGGAATAAACCCTGATGAAGTTGTTGCTGCAGGTGCTGCAATACAAGGTGGAGTATTAATGGGAGATGTTAAAGATGTATTACTTCTTGATGTAACTCCATTATCATTAGGAATTGAAACTCTTGGTGGAGTATTTACTAAGATGATAGAAAAAAATACTACTATCCCAGTTAAGAAATCTCAAGTGTACTCAACAGCTGTTGATAACCAACCAGCAGTTACTATAAATGTATTACAAGGAGAAAGATCAAGAGCTACTGATAACCATAAATTAGGAGAATTTAATCTTGAAGGTATCCCTGCTGCTCCAAGAGGTGTACCTCAAATAGAAGTTACATTTGATATAGATGCTAATGGTATAGTTCATGTATCTGCAAAAGATTTAGGAACAGGAAAAGAAAATAAAGTAACTATTTCTGGTTCAAGTAACCTTTCAAAAGAAGAAATTGAAAGAATGACTAAGGAAGCAGAAGCACATGCTGAAGAAGATAAAAAATTCCAAGAATTAGTAGAAGCTAGAAATAAAGCAGACCAATTAATCTCTGCTACTGAAAAAACTTTAAAAGAAAATCCTGATAAAGTAAGTGAAGAAGATAAGAAAAATATAGAAGCTGCTATTGAAGAATTAAAGAAAGTTAAAGATGGTGATGATAAATCAGCAATAGACTCAGCTATGGAAAAATTATCTCAAGCATCTCATAAATTTGCAGAAGAATTATATAAAGAAGCTCAAGCACAGGCTCAAGCTCAACAACAAGCAGGAGCTAATGCTGGTTCTGATAAAAAAGATGAAGATGTAGCAGAAGCAGAAGTTGTGGACTAATAATAAAATATAAAGGGACTGTTGATATGCTAAATATTAAATAAAAAAGTTCGTTACTAGCTAGATTTTTAAACGGATAAAAATTAAGAATTCGCTGCAAAACAGAGAAACTCGCTTTGCTCAAACAACTCTGATTTTGCTCGGCTCATTCTATTTAATTTTTATCTTAAAATCTGGAATGTAACTCACT
>ERZ772772.2880-NODE-2880-length-10014-cov-3.533387_pt1 | contig 10014 bp, 8 predicted proteins | sample MGYA00511484_ERZ772772 | MGnify/ENA primary metagenome ERZ772772 (study PRJEB29015, sample SAMEA2737913) | human oral metagenome | biome: human oral; feature: human-associated habitat; material: dental | place: China | collected 2088 ... | reverse complement strand
CCACTATCGCCCGGGGGCTATGCTGCGTTCAAGATGTAGATAACTGGCCGTTTACAGCCTTGTTTCCCAAGCCTTCGAGAGTCCTTCATGTATCAGCATTCCCTGCATGTGCTCAACCACGTGGTTCCAATGTGGCGAGCTATTCTGTTTGGCACCTTCATCGGCGCCGTCTTCGCGGCCTTGGCAGGCTGTGATCATCAACCCGAGACGGCTTCCGGTGCGATCCCGGTTCGCGTTGTCGTCGCCCAGCCCGGTAGTATGGAGGGGGCAGGGATCACCTTCTCGGGCACGCTAGTCCCTCGCGTTGAAAGTCAGCTCGCATTCCGCGTGCCTGGGCGCATCGTTGAACGCCGAGCTGACGTGGGTGCTACCGTCGCCCGAGGTGACGTGCTGGCACGGCTGGACGACACGCCATTCAAGCTTGCCATAAAGGAATCGCAGGCCGATCTGGCGCAAGCTCGGGCCACTCTGGCGCGGGTGCAGCGCGATGTTGGCCGCAACCGTGCCTTGGCACGGTCCGGAGCCATTGCAGGGGCAGATTTCGATGCGCTGCAAACGCAGCGCATCCAGGCCAGGGCGCAGGTGCGGGCCGCGCAGAGCCGGCTGGATCGGGCGCGCAACGATCTGGCGTACGCTACGCTGACAGCGCCGGCTGCGGGCACTATTGCCGACGTGGCGGCTGAAGCCGGTCAGGTTGTGGCTGTTGGTACGCCCGTGCTGCGATTGGCACATACTGGTGAGCAGGAGGTACAAGTCGATGTGTCGGAAAGCCGTATCGGCCAGCTTACCCAGGCGCAAGTTGCCACTGTGCGCCTGCTCAGTCTGCCGGGTGTGGAGCTGACCGGAATCGTGCGCGAGGTTGCCAGCGTGGCAGATGGCGCCACACGTACCTACCGTGTGCGCGTGGCGTTGCCGGAACTACCCGAGGCTGCACGCCTAGGCATGACCGCCTCTGTGCGTTTCAAGGGTGCGGCGGGTACACATGTGCAACTGCCCATCTCTGCGTTGTTCCAGCAGGGTGAACAGCCCGCTGTCTGGGTGTTACCGGATGATGCTACGCAGTTGGAGCTGCGGCCCATCATGTTGGCCGCGATGGGTACCGACACCATCGCGGTCGCCAGGGGTGTCGCGCCGGGCGAGCGCGTGGTCGTTGCTGGCGTGCATCGGCTCGACGCCAACGTGGCGGTTCGGGTGTGGGATGGACGCCTGCCATGAGAAGAGAAGGATTCAACCTGTCCGCTTGGGGTTTGCGCCATGGTGCGCTGGTGGCGTTCGCCATGCTCCTGTCGCTAATGCTGGGCGCGCTGGCCTACTTCCAGTTAGGGCGCGCCGAAGACCCGAATCTGACCATCAAGGTAATGACCATTGACGTAGCATGGCCGGGTGCGACTACACGTGACCTTGAGCAGCAGGTGGTGGAGAAGATCTCTCGCACGTTACAGGAAGTGCCGAGTTTTGATTACGTACAAAGCTACGTCCGGCCCGGGCAGGCGACGATTTTCCTAGTGCTGCACGACAGCACGCGCAAGGCCCAGATAGAAGAAAGCTGGTACCAGGCGCGCAAGCGCGTCGGCGATATACGCCACACCTTGCCGGAAGACATCCAGGGGCCGTTCTTCAATGATGACTTTGGTGATACCTTCGGCTCCATTTACGCTTTCCATGCCGATGGCTTCGATGACGTGCGGATGAAGCAGGTGTTGCTGGCTGCGCGCGAGCGTGTGCTGGAAGTACCCGATGTCTCCAAAGTGCTTGTGCTGGGCGTGCAGGAGCCGCGCTTCTTCGTAGAATTCAGTCATGCCCGGCTGGCTCAGTTGGGCATTGCTCCCATGCAGTTGCTGGATAGCCTGCGCCGCCAGAATACCGTCGAGCCAGCCGGGGTCGTCGAGGGAGCGCGGGCACGTATCCATATCCGTGTAGATGGGGCTGTGAAATCGGTGCACGATATCGAGAACACGCCCGTGGAGGTAAGCGGGCGCACCTTCCGGCTGGGGGACGTAGCCAGAGTCACGCGTGGCTTCATCGACCCGCCTCAGATGTCGATGCGCCGCAACGGTGAGCGTGTGACCGGGTTGGCCGTGTCGATGGTCGAGGGTGGCGACATTTTGAGGCTGGGCCCGCGGCTGGACGCGGTGGTAGATCAGATGCAGAAGATGCTACCGGCCGGCATCACTATAGAGAAGATCGTCGATCAGCCGACTTTGGTGGAGCGCTCGGTAAATGAGTTCTTGAGCCACTTTGTGTTGGCGCTAGGCATTGTTTTGGGCGTGAGTCTGTTAGCGTTGGGCCTGCGCACCGGCGTCGTGGTGGCGTTATCGGTACCGCTGGTGCTGAGCATTACCTTTTTCATCATGTGGCGCATGGGGATCAACCTGCAACGCATCTCTCTGGGGGCGCTGATTATCGCGCTGGGCTTGCTGGTCGATGATGCCATCATCGCTGTCGAGATGATGCAGGTGAAAATGGAAGAAGGCTGGAACCGTTTCAAGGCTGCCAGTTTCGCCTGGACCAGTACAGCTTTCCCGATGTTGACCGGCACCTTGATCACCGCAGCTGGTTTTGTGCCCGTTGGGTTTGCGCAGTCTTCCACCGGCGAGTTTACCGGCGCGATCTTCTGGGTCGTGACTATTTCGCTTCTAGTGTCCTGGGTGGTTGCGGTGCTGTTCACGCCCTATCTGGGCGTCAAGTTGCTGCCTGAGATCAAGCCACATGGTAGTGATGGCCATGGCGATGTACATCAACGTTTCCATCAGTGGTTCAGCGGCAAGATCGGCTGGTGCGTGGCACATCGCAAGACCGTGTTGGCCGCCACCGCAGCCGCCTTTGTGTTGTCTCTGGTAGCGATCCAGTTCGTACCGCAGCAATTCTTTCCGGACTCGCCTCGCGAGGAAATCCTCATCGACGTGCAGTTGGAGGAAGGTGCCAGCTATACAGCGACACTGGCCGAGACCGAGCGGGTCGAGCAACTGTTGCGCAGGGATGCGCGCGTGCGCGACTTCACCGCCTATGTGGGTAGCGGCTCGCCGCGCTTCTATCTGTCGCTAGATCCGGAAACGCCAAAGCTCAACTACGCGCAGTTGATCGTCTATCCGCACGAGTTGAAACAGGCCAGTGCGTTGGCAGCCGACCTGCGCGACCGTCTGCCTCGAGCTTTCCCGCATATCCGCACCCGAGTTTACCGGCTTGAGTTGGGGCCGACCGTGGGCTACCCGGTGCAGTTCCGCGTGCGCGGGGCTGATCCGGATACTGTGCGCGCAATCGCCGCACGGGTGCGGGACCGCATGCGCAGACACCCTAATGTGCGTGACGTGAACTTGCAATGGCACGAACGCACCAAGGCGCTGCGCCTTATGGTCGATCAGGATCGCGCTCGAGCATTGGGCCTGAACACCCAGGAAATTTCTCGTACTCTGCAAACCCTGCTGAGTGGCGCCATCGTCACCCAGGTACGTGAAGGTACGGAATTGATTGATGTAGTGGCCCGTGCCGTGGAGACGGAACGCCTCGATGCACAGAAACTGGGCGAGCTGACCATTCGCACAGCTCATGGCCGTAGTGTGCCATTGAGCCAGGTGGTCATCATCGAACCGGTGATAGAAGAAGGCGGGCTGTGGGTGCGCAACCGGCTGCCGAGCTTGAGCGTGCGCGCCGACGTACAGGGGGCACAAGCGCCGGACGTGTCCCGCCAGATCGAGTCCATGTTGCAGGACATCCGAGACGGGTTGCCAGTCGGCTACCGCATCGACACTGGCGGCACCATCGAAGAAAGCGTCAAGGCTGATGCCTCCATTCAGGCTGTCATGCCAGTGATGTTGCTTCTGTGGGCCACGTTCCTGATGATCCAGTTACAGAGTTTCAGTCGCATGTTCATGGTCGTGCTGACCGCGCCGCTGGGCATGATCGGCGTCAGCCTGGCTTTGCTGCTGACCCAGGTTCCGTTTGGTTTCATTGCCACGCTCGGTGTCATTGCACTGGCCGGCATGATTATGCGCAACTCGGTAATCCTGGTCGATCAAATCGACCGCAACATCGCTGTGGGAGAGCCACGCTGGCAGGCCATCATCAACGCCACCGTGCGCCGTACTCGTCCGGTGGTACTCACAGCACTGGCCGCCATCCTGGCGATGATTCCGTTGATTTTCTCGGCGCTTTGGGGGCCAATGGCTATTGCCATTATGGGTGGACTGGCAGTGGCCACCCTGTTGACGTTGTTCTTTGTGCCCGCGCTGTATGCGGCTTGGTTCCGAGTTAAGCGCAATGAATAAGAAATGTAAGCTCCCGTGTTAAAAAGTCGGCCCTGCAAAACCCCGCCAACCCGCATGAACGCTTGATCGAAGGGGCATGGCGGGGCCCGGGAACTCCCGGAAACTAAAATGGGGGTCATCAGAAACTGGGAGAAACGGAGGCGCAGCCGATGGCCACGGACGACTTCTTCAGGGCTCGGATCGAGCAGATGATCGACCTGTCGCATCCGCTGGCGGTGCTCGCGCAGCGCATGCCGTGGGGCGAACTGGAGAAGACGCTGGCGCCGGTCTTTGCGCATCGTGATCGCCAGGGTCGGGTCACACAGCAGCCCGGGCTGTTCGGCCCAAGCCTGGAAGTGGCAGGCGCAGGCGTGAGCAATGCGGGGCGGCCGCGGTTGCCGATCCGGTTGATGGTGTCGCTGCTGTATCTCAAGCATGCGTTCAACCTCAGTGACGAGGCGCTGGTGGAACGCTGGAGCGAGAATGTGCTGTGGCAATACTTTAGCGGGCGCGAGTACTACGAGCACCGGCGGCCGTGCGATGCCACACAGATCGGGCGCTTTCGCAAGGCGCTGGGGGAAGCGGGTGTGGAAGAGCTGCTGAAGACGACCATCGAAGCAGCGGTGGCGATGAAGGCCATCCGGCCGGCTGAATTCGAGCGGGTGATCGTCGACAGCACGGTGCAGCCCAAGGCCATTGCGTATCCGGTGGGTGTCCGGTTGCTGGAGATTGCGCGCCACCAGGTGGTGAAGGCGGCCAAGGCAGCCGGCATCGCGCTGAAGCAGACCTTTGCGCGTGAGGGCGGCCAGCTGCGGCGCAAGGCCGGCGGATACGCCCATGCACGGTAGTTCAAACGGATGCGCATGGTGCTGCGCCGGCAGCGCACGGTGCTGGGGCGGCTGATACGGGAGGTGCAGCGCAAGTTGCCCGGCGTGGGCGAGATCAGCGAGAAGCTGCGGCAAAAGCCCAAGGGCAAGAACAAGCTCTATGCGATGCATGCCCCCGAGGTCGAGTGCATCAGCAAGGGCAAGGCGCGGCAGCGCTACGAGTTTGGCGTCAAGACCAGCATCGTCTGCACGCACCGCCAGGGGCTGGTGGTGGGAGCGCGCACCTTCGCAGGCAACCCGTATGACGGGCACGTGCTCAACGCACAGCTGGAGCAGACCGGCATCCTGCTGCAGGATGTGGGCCGGCGGCCCCGTGAAGTGATCGTGGACCTGGGCTACCGGGGCGTGGATCAGGACAACCCGGACGTGAAGATCCTGCACCGTGGACGCAGCAAGTCGATGACGAAACGCCAGCGCAAATGGGTCCGGCGCCGACAGGCAATCGAGCCGTTGACAGGTCATCTGAAGGCCGATCATCGACTGGACCGGTGCTGGCTGAAGGGGGCGGAGGGTGATGCCCTGCACGCGGTGCTGTGCGCGGCGGGCTACAACCTGCGCTGGCTGCTGCGGGCGGTGGCCCGTCTGGGGCTGGGGTGGTTTTTTGCGCTTTGTGCGCTGCTGCAGGGATTGCTGTTGTCAGTAGCGATCAGGCGGCCGGGGCCGGCCGCGCTGCCTACTTGTTGCTGATTCAGGATTCTGCAGGGCCGACTCAGTCATGAACCATCCGACTTCTCCGGTACCATGATACCTTGGGTATCACTCACTCTGACCGATACCTGATCAAATCCGTAATCCCATGCCCCAGCCGCTCCCCACGCCGCTCGAAGCGCGTCGAGGGCCGCGGGCAGGGCAGGGAGGCTGTTTCAAACGGCCGTACCGGCTCGGCCACCAGTTCCGGAATCTCCGCCAGCACCTCTGCCATCTGGTCCGCATAATCCTGCCAGTCGGTGGCCAGATGGATGTAGCCCCCCGGCCGCAGTGCCGCCACCAGCTCGCGCACGAAGGGTGTCTGGATCAGCCGGCGCTTGTGGTGCCGCGCCTTCGGCCACGGGTCCGGGAAGAACACATGAATGCCGGTCAGTGACCCCGGCGCAATCATCTGCCGCAGCACCTGCTGCGCATCATGTTCGATCACCCGCAGATTGGTCAGCCCCCGCTGCTCCACCAGCTTCAGCAGCGCGCCAACGCCCGGCGTGTGCACATCGATGGCGATGAAATCCACGTCCGGTGCCGCGGCGGCAATCTCGGCCGTCGTGTCTCCCATGCCAAAGCCAATCTCCAGCACCACGGGCGCGCTGCGGCCGAACACCTGCGGATAGTCCAGCGTCCGCGCTGCAAAGGGCAGACCGAACACCGGCATCAGTCGCTCCCAGGCGTCGCGCTGCGCGGCCGAGAAGTGCGAACGCCGCAGCACATAGGTGCGGATGCCGCGCCGGGGCGGCTCGCTGCCGGTGTCTTTGCTGTTGGGGCTGATGGAGGGAGCGCGCGTGGTTGCGGCATGCCGGGCCGCGTCTTCGACGGATCCGGTGGGTTCGGCAGCCCCTTGAGCATCCGCTCCGGCAGACTGTGGCACTGCATCCGAGGCAGCCTGCTGGGCAGCATCCGTTCTGGAAAAATCGGCAGAAGAGGGCAGGGAAGAAGAATCGGCAGGCATTGAAGTCATGGGGCTTCAGTGTCGGGAAGGTGATCGGGCAGAACCGTCAGGCGGCCCGAAAGCGTAGCAGAAGAGGGCCGAGACTGGCAGGGTGGGTCTGGTTTCAGCCAGACGCAGTACACACACCGGGCGCTCCGCCCTTCATGCCGGCCACTCAGTTTTTCACGCTCGGCAGCAGCCCTTCGGTGGGCGACGACGGCGTAGCCGCATAATACTTGCGTGGCATCCGCCCGGCCAGATACGCCATGCGGCCCGCCTCCACGCCCGCCTTCATGGCGCGGGCCATCAGCACCGGGTCCTGCGCCTTGGCAATGGCGGTGTTCATCAGCACGGCCGAGCAGCCCAGTTCCATCGCCACCGTCGCATCGGACGCCGTGCCCACGCCGGCATCGACGATCACCGGCACCTGGGCCTGTTCCAGGATCAGCTTCAGGTTCCAGGGATTGAGAATGCCCATGCCCGAGCCGATCAGCGAGGCCAGCGGCATGATCGCCACGCAGCCGATGTCTTCCAGCATCTGTGCCTGGATCGGATCGTCGCTGCAGTACACCATCACCTCGAAACCTTCCTTCACCAGCGTACGGGCAGCCGCCAGCGTCTCCGGCATGTTCGGGAAGAGGTTGTTCGCATTGCCCAGCACTTCCAGCTTCACCAGCGTGTGGCCGTCCAGCAGTTCGCGCGCCAGCCGCAGCGTGCGCACGGCATCTTCGGCCGTGTAGCAGCCTGCCGTGTTGGGCAGGATGGTGAAGCGGCTGGGGGGCACCGCGTCCAGCAGGTTCGGTTCGCCCGGGTTCTGGCCGATATTCGTGCGCCGAATGGCCACCGTCACGATTTCGGTGCCGCTCGCGTCGATGGCCCGGCGGGTCTCGTCGAAATCCGCATACTTGCCGGTCCCCACCAGCAGCCGCGAAGAAAAGGTGCGCGTACCAATGACCAGCGGGTCACGGGCAACCGTGTCGTTCATGCCAGGTTCTCCAGAAAGGAAGGGGTAGTCATGAATGGTACCCGCCCCGGCGCCTGCGCATGTCCCGGACCATGCACGACATGCACCCAGTGCATGCCTTCATACCGGCGGATGATGCCCCGGCTGCCTCAGCCGCCTCCCACCGCTACCACGATCTCCAGCCGGTCGCCGGCCGTCAGCGTCGTGGCGCCGTGCTGTGACTTCGGCACGATCTCGCCATTGCGTTCGATGGCAATGCGCTTGCCCGCATAGCCCAGTTCCGTCACCAGTTCGGCCAGCGTGGCTGCCGTCGTCCGGTGTGCTTCACCATTCAGGATGATGTCCATATCGATCTTTCCTCATGCCTGCCTGCCACCTCCGGCCCGGCCGGCCTGGCTCCACAGCCTGAACCCGTATCGATAGCAGGCCAGAATCCGTCACTGTGTCAGCCAGTCCAGGGCAACGGGAACAGGTGCCTGCCTGCAAGCCTGCAGATAGCCTGCGGATACCCCCCCAGCCCGTGCGTTACAGATTCCGGCCCGGGCATCCCCGCAGGGCCTCGCCCGGGCCGGAAGCGCTCTCAGACCCAGTATGCAACAAGCCCGGCCAGCACACCAACCAGCGCCACCCAGCCGGCCACCGTCCACAGCAGCCGCGCGCCCAGCACGTCACGCATCATCAGCAGCGACGGCAGGCTCACCGAGGGCAGCGTCAGCAGCAGCGCCCCGGCCGAGCCGGTGCCCAGCCCCAGTGCCAGCATCCCCTGCACGATGGGAATCTCGGCCGCCGTCGGAATCACGAACAGCGTTCCCACCACGGCAAAGAAGACGATCCACAGCACCCCATCGCCCAGCGCCCCGTCCACATGCGGGAACAGCCACACCCGGGCCAGACTCAGTGCCAGCACCGTGATCACATACACCGGTACCGTGGACAGGAACAGCTGCCACAGCGCCGGCAGCCAGCGTTGCAGGAAGGGCTTGCGCGCCTCGGCATCTGCCGCCGCCTGTGCCGCTGCCAGCGCGGCGTTCACCGACACACCGCCCGTGTTCGCCGCCATCCGGGGCAGGGGGGCACCACCGGCCGAATCAGCCGAAGTACCCGAATCTGTCGAAGCAACCTCCGAAAAAGCAGCCTCCGAACCCGTAGCCGCGCCAGCGGCTCCGCCTGCGCTGTTCCGCGCCGTCGTACCGCCCGGCAGGGCCGTATCCCGGCCTTCGGAAACCCCGCGGCGCTCTGCCAGCCGCCCCACCAGCCAGGCGGCACCGAACACCAGCACCACGCCAAACACCACCCGCAGCAGCGTGAACCCGCCACCCAGCACGAAGTACATGAACACCAGCGTGGCCGGATTCAGCACCGGGTTGGCCACCCAGTACGTCACGCTGGCGCTGGCCGACGCCCGTGCCCGGTACAGTCCCACGGCGACGGGGGCCGCACAACAGGTGCACATCATGCCCGGCAGCGCTGCCAGCGTGGCCACCAGATGGCTGCCCAGGCGCGAGCGCCCCAGAAACCGCACGATCCAGTCCGGCGGCAGCAGAATCTGCACCAGCGAACCCAGCACGATGCCCAGCACCGCCGCCTTCCAGATTGCCAGAAAATACACCTGCGCGTACTGCCACATCGCCTGCCACGGGCTGTCGTAGCTGTCGGCCAGAATCGACTTGCCAATGTCGTGCTTCTCGATGGCCACGAAGGCCTTGTGGTAGTACGGGTCCCACTTCACCCAGTACAGGCCTACGCACAGAATGGCCAGAAAGAGCAGGGGTTTCCAGGCAGGAAAACGTTTGGCCGCCGGTACGGCCGCTGATTCAACAGGGTTGGATGACATGATGAAAAATCCCCGAAGGGGAGAAGTGGATCCCTGGTGCGTGTCATGGACTCAGGCATCCCCGCGTGGGAACGATGAGTCCATGACATGCTCTGCTCCGTCCGGTCGCCCGGTTCGTGCTGGGTGTCCGTAAAACGGTCGGGACATGGAAAGGCCGCCCGGGGAGCCGCTGCCGTCCATCGGCAGCGGTGCCCCCTGGGCGGCCGGGAAGGAAAGAGACGGGACGCGAATGACCCCCGAAGGGAGATTCAGTGATGCCCGTCCTGCTTGTACGCCGACGACATCAGCTTGTCGGTATAGGCAATGGCCATGGCCGAGGCCAGGAAAGCCAGGTGGATAACCGTCTGTGCGATCAGCGTCCGGTCCGAATAGTTGTCGGCGTTGATGAACGTCTTCAGCAGGTGGATCGAGCTGATGCCGATGATCGACATTGCCAGCTTCACCTTCAGCAC
>ERZ772772.2877-NODE-2877-length-10020-cov-2.654591_pt1 | contig 10020 bp, 10 predicted proteins | sample MGYA00511484_ERZ772772 | MGnify/ENA primary metagenome ERZ772772 (study PRJEB29015, sample SAMEA2737913) | human oral metagenome | biome: human oral; feature: human-associated habitat; material: dental | place: China | collected 2088 ... | reverse complement strand
TGGAAAGTTGACAAGGCTTCAAGTTGACAAGGCTTCAAGTTGACAAGGCTTCAAGTTGACGAATTTATAAGTTAATGAGTTGACAAGTTAATGAGTTGACAAGTTAACGAGTTGACAAGTTAATGAATTGACAAGTTAACGAGTTGACAAGTTAACAAGTTGGCAAGTTAATGAGTTGGCAAGTTAACAAGTTAAAGAGTCGACAAGTTAATGAGTTGGCAAGTTAATGAGTTGACAAGTTAATGAGTTGACAAGTGAACAAGTTAACGAGCGTGCAGGTTCGTGAGTTTATTAGTTGGGTAGTTAACAAGGATTGCCGTCCACTATGCAACCGAGCATACGGCTTAACTCCTTAACTCCTTAACCCCTAACTCCCTAACTCCTTAACAAGTTTTTTTCAAGGCATAGCCACGTTTTGCCAAAGGCAAATGGGGCATAAATCCAGATTATATAGTATCTTTGTTCTGTACTTCGTACATGAGCGGGGGGAACTTATCTTGGTTTTACGGCACAAAGACAATATACTCCGCTCAATATATAGGCATATTAAAAGCGAAGCTGACTTCATATAATACGAAACACTAAAACTCGATAAAATGGCGCAGAAAGACGAACAAAAGCAATTAGACGAACAAAGACAATTAGACGAACAGATGATGCGCAAGGCCTTAGACGAGGCAAGACAGGCCTTGGCACAGGGCGAAGTGCCCATTGGAGCTGTTATTGCTTGCAAGGGTAGGGTGGTGGCGCGTGCTCATAACCTTACCGAAACGCTTTGCGACGTTACGGCGCATGCCGAAATGCAGGCCATAACGGCGGCGGCAAACATGCTTGGCGGAAAGTATTTGCCCGAATGCACGCTCTATGTAACGGTTGAACCTTGCCCCATGTGCGCCGGCGCATGCGGTTGGGCACAGCTGGGGCGCATTGTTTATGGTACGCGAGATGAGAAACGGGGCTACGAACGCTTTGCCCCAAACGTGCTGCATGCTAAGGCCACGGTTACGGCTGGCGTGTTGGAAGAGGAGTGTCGCGAACTGATGAAGAGCTTTTTTAGCGGATTACGAAAATAATTTGTTGGACAGCTTATGCCCCGGCAGCATCTTTTAAGCCTATCTTATCAGCTTGCTGCGACCAAATAGGTAAGACATGCGTGTGTAGTCGAGGGCGCGAGCCAAATAAATGCTGCCTATAACGCCCATTACAACCGAAACAACTGCATGCAATAGACCAGTGGGTTCGAAGGCGAAAGCGGGTAGTGTGAACTTGGCGAGCATGGTAAAGATGGGGTGGAAGATGTAGATAGGAAAGGTGTTTCGGCCAATGTAATGTGCCACAGCTTGCGCTTTATTACCCAAATAGGTGTGCAACTTGGCTGCAAAACAGAAAAAACAAAACACGCTTACAAGGATGGAGATGGTTGCCCAGTCTTTAAACGTGGGTGTACCAACCAAAAAGAGGAAAGGTATTACGGGCCACAGACTGTTTACATACACCTTAGAAAAGTCTTTAACAAGGTGCCTGATGGCTACGCCAACGAAATAGTAGGTGGCAAACCTGATGTTAAGTAGGGGCGTGAATTGGGCAGTGAGTATAATGAGGGTGGCGAAAATAGAGAGTTTGGCCGCCATGCTGACTTTCGGGGCGACACGAAACGAGGCGTAATAAAGAACGCCGCACACCACCATGAGATGCAAAAACCAGTATGGGCCGATAGACTTGATGAAAAGCACATGGGCATATGCCTGCCAAGTGGGCTGGGTAAGCCCGTCTCTTACAGGCAAAAACAGCGACAAGGCTGCATATCCCGAAACCATTATCACATAGGCTAATGCTATTTTAGAGAGGTAAAGGGCGTAGGCTTTTACAGGCTTTTCCACGTTTACTAGAAAGCCCGTAACAACCAAGAAACTGGGCATGAGGAAAGCAAGGATGGCGTTTTTGAGTAGCGGATAATGATCGCCGAAGTTAACGATGTGAATAAGGATAACCAGAACAATGAGTATTGCCCTGAAAAAGTCGAGGTGGTTATTGTGATTCATTATTAGTATAGTATAAGGGGGATGCGGCAACTAGCATGTCGCATCCCCCTTGGGGTTGTTAAGGTTCGTTGTGAGCCTAAGTCTTGGCCAGTATCTTTGCTTTACGATAGGGTTTTAAGCCACGATGCGTTTGTACAAAGTGTGTTGCTGTTAATCTGCCAAGAAACCTTATTTCACTACTGCAACGAAGTATTTGCTTGTGCTCCAGAACACGTCGGGGTTGGTAATGGTAAGCACATACTCCTTGTTCACGTCTTTTTCGAGCGAGTAGCTAGAAGCGGGGTGAGTGGTGAGGAGCTTAACCGACTTAGAATAGAACTTAATTTCTTTAAGTGTGCGAATGTCAACACGTGTGAAGTAAGCCTTGTTGAAAGCGCTTTGCAGTACTTTTCCGCCTACAAGGATGCCTTGTTCTTTCAGTTCTTTCTTCGTACCAAACACATACCAAGCGGTGTGTATCTGCTTGTCTTGGTCGCTAATGGTTTGCGCCTTAGCCGTGTTGTCGGTCTTCAGCTTCGTAACGTGGGTGTTAAGGTTGCTCACCTTTTCGTCCAACTCCGAGATATGGATGTCCTTCGCATCGAGTTCTGCGCGCAATTGTTGCAGTTGTTGGTCTTTTTCGTCCAATTGCTTCATCAGTCTTTCAACTGTTTTCTTCAATTCTGCACCCTTAAACGTACTTTTCTCAAGCTGTGCGCGAAGCTTCTTCAGCAGCGCACGGTTTTCTTCCATGCGTTGTGTGATGAACTTGATGTTTTCTTTAATCTGCTCAGACTTGTTGGCCCCTTCGCCGTCTTTTGCGATATTGACATGGTTTTCGGCCTCATTGATTTGTCGGAATCCGTCTTGGATTTCGTTCATGGTGGCCATCATGTCGTTCAACTGATTGTCTCTTTGTTGGATAATCTGCTGCAAAGAGTCGTTAAGTTGCGGTTCTCCATTGGTTTTACCTTGTTTGCAGGCTGCCAGTGACAATACTGCAAAACACGCGATCACAAGTTTCTTCATAATTTTTCTCCTTTCGATTTTTTATCTTTTTTACTACTAGTTCCTGCTAATACGATTACGATTTCTCCACGTGGGGCCGTCTGTTCGAAGTGTTTAACCACTTCTTGGAGCGTTCCCCTCACGTTTTCTTCATGCAATTTTGATATTTCGCGACAAACGCACACTTGCCGTTCGGGTCCGAGTACTTCGGAAAACTGGGTGAGTGTTTTCACCAAACGGTAGGGCGACTCGTAGAACACCATGGTGCGCTGCTCGTCTTTAAGGCTTTCAAGATAGGTTTTCCGCCCTTTCTTTTGGGGGATAAAACCCTCGAAACAAAACCTGTCGCAGGGCATTCCAGAGGAAACCACGGCTGGGATACATGCTGTTGCGCCTGGCAAACAGTTAACCGTTATGCCCGCTGCCACCGCTTCGCGTGCTAAGAAAAAGCCTGGATCGCTGATGCCTGGCGTTCCGGCATCACTCACGAGGGCGATGTTTTGCCCCGCTTTAAGGCGTTCTACAATGCCGGCAGACGTGCCATGCTCGTTAAACTTGTGGTGCGATTGCAGGTGAGCCACCTCAATGCCCAAATGTTTGAGCAAGATACCCGTCGTTCGGGTGTCTTCTGCCAGTACCAAATCGGCCTCTTTTAGGGTGCGAATGGCACGTAACGTGATGTCCTCCATATTGCCCACGGGGGTGGGTACAATGTATAAGATGCCCATATTGTACGCAAATATAGCAATATATATTCCTAGTAGCAAAAAAAGCAGGCGTTTGTTTGCAATTTTTAAAACGTCTTTTTGTACTTTTGCATCAGTATGATTGATAATGTAACTGGCGAGAACCACCGCCAAGGAAGAGTGGAAGTGATTTGCGGCTCGATGTTTTCGGGCAAGACTGAGGAGTTGATACGGCGTATGAAACGTGCTGTATTCGCTAAACAACGAGTTGAAATCTTTAAGCCGGCTATCGATACACGGTATTCGGATGAGGATGTGGTGAGCCATGATCGCAACGCCATACACTGCACACCAGTAGATTCGTCGTCGGCGATATTGTTGCTCTCGGCCGACATCGATGTGGTAGGCATCGACGAAGCACAGTTTATGGACGAAGGTCTTGTGGACGTTTGCAACGAACTAGCTAACCGCGGGGTGCGCGTTATCGTTGCTGGTTTGGACATGGACTTTAAAGGAGTGCCTTTCGGACCAATGCCTGCACTGTGCGCTATAGCCGATCAGGTGACGAAGGTACATGCCATCTGCGTGAAATGTGGGGCGTTGGCTTACGTGAGCCATCGTATTGTGGAAGGAGACAAACGCGTGATGCTTGGCGAGATGCAAGAATACGAACCCCTGTGCAGGCATTGTTATCAGAAGGCTATATTAAATAGGAGTGGTGCGACTGATGCTGCTGTTTAGCCGCCGGGCGGGAGTTGAAACAGGTTGGACGATGCTGCAATCTGCTTAAGCTTGCCACTTCCGCTTAGTATTATGAGTCTTATTATTTCCGTTTCCCTCCCCCTTTTTGTAAATAAACAAACTAAAATAGATATGTTAGAAGAGAAAATAACCCTAGACAAGCTGGTAAGATGGGTCATCTGTGCCCTGATTATCCTTGCGGTTTACTTCATTACCAACAGCATGAGCGAGGTGCTTTTGCCCTTTTTCATTGCTTGCTTGTTGGCTTACTTGCTTTATCCTTTGGTGAAATTCACCGAGAAATATCTGCATATACGCATTCGTACGCTGTCCATCCTCTTCGTTTTGTTGGTTCTTGTGGGCTTGATTACAGGCGTCGGTCTGCTTGTGGTGCCGTCGTTGATAGACCAGTTCGACAAGATTTCTGAGTTGGCCGCACGTTATTTGGGCAGTTCCAAAAGTTCGGGCGACCTCTCTGGCTATATTCAGCATTGGCTGCGCGAACACCAAGAAGACATCGACCGCCTTATCAAGAGCAAAGACTTTAACGATGCCGTGCGCACGGCCATGCCCAAGTTGTTTAGCCTTTTGGGACAGACGGCAAGTGTGGTGGTGAGTATTGTGGCATCGTGCATCACCTTATTATATATGTTCTTCATTTTGCTCGATTACGAGTTCCTTACCGACAACTGGGTACGCATATTCCCAAAGAAGTATCGTCCCTTCTGGAACGAGCTGTCGGAAGATGCCTCGCGCGAACTTAATAATTACATTCGTGGGCAAGGGTTGGTGTCGCTCATCATGGGAATAATGTTCTGTATCGGCTTTACCATCATCGATTTTCCCATGGCTATCGGCATGGGTATTCTTATTGGTGTGATGAACCTGGTGCCTTACCTGCACACATTCGCCCTTATTCCCACGTCATTTTTGGCGCTTCTCAAAGCTGCCGACACGGGACAGAACTTTTGGATTATCTTCGGAACGGCCATTTTGGTGTTCGCCGTGGTGCAAATCATCTCTGATATGGTGGTGACGCCGCGCGTAATGGGTAAGGCAATGGGACTAAATCCTGCCATCATACTGCTTTCGTTGTCTGTGTGGGGGTCGTTATTAGGCTTTATTGGGGTTATCATTGCCTTGCCGCTCACCACCCTTATCATTGCCTACTGGCAGCGATATGTTACCAAAGAAAAGGTGGATGTTGAGCCCGAATCCACCAAAAAACCGGCAAAAACAGATGCCTAAAACCAAATAAAACAGCATTGGCGGATAAAAAACATGCAATTTGTTTGCGAGATTGGCTAAAAGTATGTACCTTTGCACTCGCAAAACAAAAAACGCTTTGTTGGAAGATCCGCTAGCTCAGCTGGTAGAGCACAACACTTTTAATGTTGGGGTCTTGGGTTCGAGCCCCAAGCGGATCACGAAAAAGGGCACTCGTAAGGGTGTCCTTTTTTGCTTTTTTGAAGATTGAAGCTTGCCTATTGGTGACGCATTTACCCATACAGCTTAGCCAGAATGATGTGGTTTCTATCTCAAACATGCTTTTCCTAAATGAAGTGTAACGCTAAGTTTACAGGTGTAGTCATACGAATTATCGTAGAAACAAGGACGACTTATCGTAAATAAGATGTAACTAAAAGCTGTGCCGCCACAACGTAAGCGACGGCTGATAACCCAAACAATACTGCGAACAATGAAGAAGATAAAGACCTATCCTGCGCTACTTGCGCCTGCATTGCTTACAGCTGTAGGTGCACACGCCAAGCAAGTGAAGAACAATAGGGCCGACGATACGCGCCGCCCAAACGTGATTATCATTTACGCCGACGACTTAGGCTATGGCGACTTGCAATGTTATGGCGCGAAAAACGTGGAAACCCCCAATGTAAACCGCCTTGCTAGTCAGGGCATTCGCTTTACCAATGCGCATGCCGTGGCAGCCACCAGCACGCCTTCGCGCTACTCGTTGCTTACTGGTGAATATGCTTGGCGACGTCCCGACACCGATATCGCACCCGGAAATGCAGGTATGATTATCCGACCCACGCAGTTTACCATGGCCGATATGTTCAAAAGTGTGGGCTATACCACCTGTGCCATAGGCAAATGGCACTTGGGATTGGGCGACAAAAGTGGAGAGCAAGACTGGAATGCACAGCTTCCTGCCGCACTAGGCGACCTCGGTTTTGATTACAGTTACATTATGGCGGCTACCAGCGATCGCGTTCCTTGCGTGTTTATCGAGAACGGACGTGTTGCCAATTACGACCCTTCTGCGCCCATCGAGGTAAGTTATAAACACAATTTTGAGGGCGAACCCACGGGCAAAACCCATCCCGAGCTGCTCTATAACCTTAAATCCAGTCATGGGCACGATATGAGTATCGTTAACGGAATTGGTAGAATTGGCTATATGAAAGGTGGTGGTAAGGCGCTTTGGAAAGACGAAAACATTGCCGATTCTATCACAGTGCATGCCATTAACTTTATTCGCGACAACCAAAATCGACTTTTCTTCATGTATTTTGCCACCAACGACGTGCACGTACCTCGATTCCCGCACGCTCGTTTTCGTGGAAAAAACCCCATGGGTTATCGTGGCGATGCCATCGTGCAGTTCGATTGGAGCGTGGGTCAGCTGATGAAGGCGCTCGAACAATATGGCTTGGCCGACAACACACTTATTATATTAAGCAGCGATAATGGTCCTGTAGTAGACGATGGCTATGCCGACCGGGCCGAAGAGTTGCTCAATGGGCATAGTCCTGCTGGCCCATTCAGGGGCAATAAGTACAGCGCATTCGAGGGCGGAACGGCTATTCCTGCCATTGTGTGGTGGAAAAAGGGCGTGAAAGGCGGTCGGCAAAGCAACGTATTGATGTCGCAGATAGACTGGCTAGCGTCTTTGGCCCAGCTTGTTGGGGCGCGATTGCCAAAGGGAACAGCCTGCGATAGCGAGGCCCGACTGGGAAATCTCTTGGGAACAGACACCCAAAGTCGCCCTTGGGTTATCGAACAGAGTAGCTCGCACGTTCTTTCGGTGCGCACGCCGCAATGGAAGTTCATCGAGCCTAACGATGGCGAGAAGATGATTTCGTGGGGTCCGAAGATTGAAACGGGTAACAATCCCACGCCACAACTATACGACCTGAGCAAGGGTGAATACGAAAAAGACAACGTGGCCAACGAAAATCCAAACGTGGTGTACAAACTTCAAAACGTGTTGCGCCGCGAAAGAGCGAAGAAAAGGTGAAAGGGTGAAAAGGTGAAAAAATGGCTAACGCCTTCTAAAGGTGAAAGGGTGAAAAGGTGAAAAGATGGCTAACGCCTTCTAAAGGTGAAAAGGTGAAAAGGTGAAAAAATGGCTAACGACTTCTAAAGGTGAAAGGGTGAAAGGGTGAAAAGGTGAAAAAATGGCTAACGCCCCTGCGTATATGGCTAAATTCAACTTGTTGTTGACCGATTAACAAGTTTTTCACCTTTTCACCCTTTCACCTTTTCATCTTTCCCCCTTTTCCCTTTTCCCCTTAGAGGGCGTTAGCCATTTTTTCACCTTTTCACCTTTTCACCCTTTCACCTTTAAAATCCTTTCCCCTTTCCCACGCCCTTTTCGCCCCAATCTCTTGGTGTTCTAGCTTAAAAAGCGTAATTTTGCATCGAATTATTATCAATACAATTATGTCATACAACTTATTAAAAGGTAAGCGCGGTATTATTTTCGGTGCGCTCAACGACATGTCCATCGCTTGGAAAGTGGCAGAACGCTGTGCCGAAGAAGGCGCAAGCATCGTGCTGAGCAACACCGAAATGGCCCTTCGTATGGGCGAACTAGACGCACTTGCGAAGAAGATTAACGCTCCTGTTGTGGCAGCAGACGCCACCAGCTACGAAGACTTGGAAAACGTCTTTGTAAAGGCACAAGAACTGTTGGGCGGCAAAATCGACTTTGTGCTGCATTCTATCGGAATGAGCCCTAACGTGCGCAAACGCCGCACATACGATGATTTGGACTACAATTGGCTGAACAAGACTCTTGATATCTCGGCTATCTCTTTCCACAAGATGCTGCAAGCCGCTAAAAAGGTTGATGCTATCGCCGAATATGGTTCGGTTGTGGCACTTACCTACATTGCCTCGCATCGCACATTCTTCGGTTACAACGACATGGCCGATGCCAAGAGCCTGCTCGAAAGCATCGCTCGCAGCTTTGGTTATATCTATGGGCGCGAAAAGAACGTGCGCATCAACACCATCTCGCAGTCGCCTACACCCACAACAGCGGGTAAGGGTATCAAGGACATCGACAACATGATGGACTTCGCCGACAAGATGTCGCCCCTTGGAAATGCCTCTGCATTGGAGTGCGCAGACTATTGCGTAACCCTTTTCAGCGACCTTACGCGTAAGGTTACCATGCAAACGCTCTTCCACGATGGTGGTTTCTCGAACATGGGTATGAGCCTCCGCGCCATGAACCAATACAGCAAGGACCTGGGTCCTTACGAAGACGAGAACGGAAAGATTATCTACGGATAAGTTATAAGTGTTGTTCTCGCTGGCTTGTGTGTAAATAGTTACAACAAATATTGGCGATGGCAACGCACTCCGTATACATCCTGCAAACGCCGCTCTTGCCCAAAGCGAGGGTGGCGTTTGTTGGTTTTTTAAAGTTCACAAACTCGCGTTCTGCCTTTTTGGGACGGAGATAGTTGGCCGCAGCCATCCCAATAGTTATTTCAACCAAAATCAGTCGTTTTTGTTTCTCACAACCATATCGTACTTTGAAATCCAAATGAGAGATTTGGATTTAACTTGATTATCTTCGTCGTGCTACATTGAAGTCGTCTTGACCTTTAACATTTCTACAAATTGAGAGGAGCTTATGCCTTTGAGCTGTAAAACCAAGATAAACGCCCCGAACATGTACGAAGTACCCGACAAAGACATGATGAAAATTGAAATTATGCCCCTTTCGTCTGTGGCAAACATGGCTCAGCCTCAAAATGCAAACCCGGCGAGAGTATTTTCAATACATTCTTTACAAGTTGAACGCATCTTTCCTGTGGCACAAAATGAGGGAAAAATAAAGAACACTTCTTTATGTTTCATCTGTTATTATGCCAATATGGATGTATTTATGTCAAAAGCAGAAAAGAACGTTTCTGTTAAGCCAGATGAACAATGTCGAGCTTGCTCGAACATCGTCATGGCGAGAAAACGCACTTTTAGAGGAACGAGAAAAGAACGATTAACTCGTTCACCTGTCCACTCGTTAGCTTGTCCATTGGCCCACTTGTTGACATGTCAACTTGTTAGCTTGTTAACTCGCCATCCGTTGTAATCTTTTCAGTAAGAAATTTAACATTATGAGTGCCTTTTTTCTCACCAATCGTTCACTTGCCCGCAAAAAATCGATTCTCGCGGAGGTTTGTTTTGATGCAAAATGAGGTTAGCTTGCGAATACGACAAAATGAATATTTATTTAAGGAAGTCGCCATTTGCGCCAACTTTTGGGCCATTTATAGCAAAATATAGTGCAATATGGTGCAAAACGCGGT
>ERZ772772.2876-NODE-2876-length-10029-cov-3.182775_pt1 | contig 10029 bp, 5 predicted proteins | sample MGYA00511484_ERZ772772 | MGnify/ENA primary metagenome ERZ772772 (study PRJEB29015, sample SAMEA2737913) | human oral metagenome | biome: human oral; feature: human-associated habitat; material: dental | place: China | collected 2088 ... | reverse complement strand
CAGCCACAGGCGGTCGCCCAGCTTTTTCGCCAGCGGCTCCAGCCAGTCGAGCGTGGCATCCAGATCGGTCTTCCAGATGTTGCGACCATCGATCACCCCCACCGACAGCACCTTGTGCGATGGCAGCAGATTGACCAGCGGCAGCACATCGTCACGCCCCCGCACGGCATCCACATGCACCCCGGCCACCGGCAGGTTGGCCAGCAGATAGGCGTTGTCCTGCAGCTGCCCGAAATAGGTGGCCACCAGCAGCTTCACCCGGTGGGACTTGAGCTGGTGATAGGCCGTATTGAAGGCATGCTGCCAGGCCTTGTCCAGCTCGGTCACCAGAATGGGCTCGTCGACCTGCACCCATTCCACCCCTTCGGCAGCCAGCACGTCCAGCAGCTCGGCATACACCGGCAGCAGACGGTCCAGCAGCGCCAGCCGGTCGGAACCATCCCGTGCCTTGCCGATGGCCAGATAGGTAACGGGGCCGATGATCACCGGCTTGGCCTTCACCCCCTGCGCCTTCGCTTCCGCCAGCTGTTCCAGCAGGCGCGATGCATCCAGCCGGAACGTCGTGCCAGCCGTGAACTCGGGCACGATGTAATGATAATTGGTGTCGAACCACTTGGTCATCTCGCCGGCCGCCACGGGAGGACAGCAGTCGGCGTCAGCCTCGGAAGCAACCGGCGGGGCAAAGGCCGAATCCGCGGCGTTGCCGGCACCGCCAGCCTCCTTCGAAGCGGCCTCGGACAGCGAGGCGGCCGAAGCAGCGCCTCCCTTGTCCGCATAGCCAAAGCTGCGCTGCACCGAACGCCCCCGGGCCACCCGGAAATAGTTGTCCAGCACATCACCGCGGAAGCCCTGCACCCGCTCGGGCAGATTGCCCAACAGGAAGCTCATGTCCAGCACCTGGTCATAGAACGAGAAATCGCCCACCGGCACCAGGTCCAGCCCGTCCTGCTCCTGCCAGTGACGGGCACGCAGTTCCCTGCCCGTAGCCCGCAGCGCCTCGCGGCTGCTCTGGCCCTTCCAGTACGACTCCAGGGCGAACTTCAGTTCACGTTTGGCGCCAATGCGCGGAAAACCGAGATTGTGGGTAGTAACCATGATGAATCCTGTCTGTCGTTCGTTGCACGATGATCGCCATGGTAGGCAGCCAGACTCATGACGTAAAATGGTATTTTTTCAGTGATCCATGAATAGCATTCATGCTTGAACGCATCCACCTCGCCATCGTTCAGGAAGTGGACCGGCAGGGTTCGCTCACGGCCGCAGCCGGCGCCCTGCACCTCACCCAGTCGGCGCTCAGCCACGCCGTGCGCAAGCTGGAGGAACAGCTGGGCACAGCCCTCTGGATCCGTGAAGGTCGCAGCCTGCGCCCCACCCAGGCCGGTGAATACCTGCTGGCCGTGGCCAACCGGGTACTGCCGCAGCTGGATCAGGCCGAGGAACGGCTGCGCCAGTTTGCCCGCGGCGAGCGTGGCACCCTGCGCATCGGCATGGAGTGTCACCCCTGCTATCAGTGGCTGCTGAAGATCGTCTCCCCCTATCTGACCGCCTGGCCCACCGTGGAAGTGGACGTGAAGCAGAAGTTCCAGTTCGGCGGCGTGGGCGCACTGTTTGGCTACGACATCGACCTGCTGGTCACCCCCGACCCCTTCTTCCGGCCCGGGCTGGTGTACGAGCCGGTGTTCGACTACGAGCAGGTGCTGGTGGTGAGCGGACGGCACCGGCTGGCGCAGGCATTGCCAGACTCACGGCAGGCCATGCCGGACCCACAGCAGGCGTTGCCTGCCTCACACCAGGCCATGCCGGCCCCAAAACAGGCGTTTCCAGCCTCACATCAGGCCATGTCAGCCCCGCAGCAGGCCATGCCCCATGTACTACCCGACCAGCTGGCTGACGAGATTTTGCTCACCTATCCGGTGGAGACCGAGCGGCGGGACATCTACAACCAGTTCCTGATTCCGCCCGGCGTCCATCCCCGCCGTCACAAGATCATCGAAAACACCGACATCATGCTGCAGATGGTGGCCAGCGGCCGCGGCGTCACCGCCCTGCCCCGCTGGCTGGTGGAAGAGTACGCGCAGAAGATGGACATCGTGCCGCTGCGGCTGGGGCCGGACGGCATTGCCAAGCAGATCCACCTGGGCTATCGGGAGGAGGATGCGGAGGTGGACTATCTGCGGGGGTTTGTGGCGATGGCGCGGGAGGGGGATCCCCTCTCATGTCAAAAAACGGCCGAAAACTTAACATGAGGCTGGGCTCATGTTAAAAAAACGGCGTTTTTTTAACATGACAGCTGGCTATGGAGGGAAGAACGACCGCGCAGCAAGGGCAGGACAGAAGCTTTTGGCACAAAAACACGCCAAACACCCATTGCGAGTAGTTTAAATTTTATGTAAGATACACCGACTTTTAAACCATCTCAACCCAGTCCCCATGACCTTCCAGATGGCAGATCGCATCCATCAGGCCCGGCTGGCAGCCGGACTGACCCTTGCCGCACTGGGCAGGCGGGTAGGTGTGTCGCACACCGCCATCCAGAAGTACGAGAAGGGTCTGGTCACACCATCATCCTCGCAGCTGCTCAGGCTTGCGCAGGCCTGCGGGGTACGTACCGAGTACTTCTTCCGCAGCCATCAGGTCACGTTGGTCCAGCCCCAGTTCCGCAAAACCGCGGCATTTGGCAAAACGGTCGAGGCTGCCGTGTGCATCCGGGTGGCCGAACAGCTCGAAAAACGCATCCAGCTGCTGGATGCCTTCCCGGAGCCCCCGCTGCCTGTGTTTGCGGTACCCAACACACTGCCCCGCCAGGTTGCCACACTGGACGAAGTGGAACAGTGCGCCGACACCGTGCGCCACACCTGGCAGCTCGGCATGGCCCCCATCGGCGACCTCACCTGCATGCTCGAAACCATGGGCCTGCTGGTAATTGCCGTGGATGAAAGCCACCCCGGTTTTTGTGGTCTGGCCACATCCGGCCAGACCACCGACGGACGGCTCTTCCCCGTCATTGCCGTGTCGCGACGCTGGCCAGGCGACCGGCAGCGCTTCACGCTGGCACACGAACTGGCCCACCTGATGCTGGAGGGTCGCACTGCCTCGCATCTTGACATGGAACGGGCTTGCGACCGCTTTGCCGGCGCCTTTCTGGCGCCCGGCGTGGCCGTACGGCAGCGGCTGGGTCAAACACGACACGTGCTGGAATGGCGCGAACTGCACGCGCTCAAGCATGAATTCGGCCTGTCCATGGGCGGCTGGCTGCACCGGGCGCAGGATTGCGGTGTCATTTCCGATGCAACCTACGCCGCCATGCACCGGATACTGACCGCCCGCGGCTGGCGCACCCGCGAACCCGGTACCCCCCTGCCTGAAGAGACCTCATGGCTGTTCGATCAGCTCGTCTACCGGGCACTGGGCGAACGCTACCTCAGCGAGAGCCAGGCCGCCGGACTGCTTGGCCAGCCACAAACATCCCTGTCCCAGTTGCGCAACATGCACAGCACAGACCACACCAACCCTCCAGCCCCCCTTCCGGAAACACTCGCATGACCCGCACCACCCCACCTTCTGGCACAGACAGCACCGGGCAAAAGCCCAAACGGGGGCGCCCGGCCAAGGCCAAAGCGGAAACCGCCCACAAAAACAAGAACAGCGCCCTCGGCTTCGAAAGCACGCTCTTCAAAGCGGCCGACAAGCTGCGCGGCAACATGGAATCCAGTGATTACAAGTACGTGGTGCTGGGGCTGATCTTCCTGAAGTACATCTCCGATGCCTTCGAGGCCAAACACGCCGAGCTGATGCAGGAAGACGAGGAAGCCGCCGAAGACCGGGACGAGTATCTGGCCGACAACGTCTTCTGGGTGCCTCCGGATGCCCGCTGGTCCTTCCTGCAGCAGCACTCCAAAAGCCCCAAAATCGGCGTGGTGGTGGACGATGCCATGCGGGCCATCGAAAAGGACAACGACTCGCTCAAGGGCGTGCTATCCAAGGACTATGCACGCCCGGAACTCAACAAGATCATGCTGGGCGAGCTGATCGACCTCGTCTCCAACATCGACCTCAACGAGGACGGGGGCGGCTCGAAAGACATTCTCGGGCGAGTGTATGAATACTTTCTCAGCCAGTTTGCCAGCGCCGAAGGTAAACGAGCAGGGGAGTTCTACACCCCACGTTCTGTTGTAAAAACGCTAGTGGAGATGCTGGAGCCCTACTCCGGCCGCATCTATGACCCCTGCTGTGGCTCGGGCGGCATGTTCGTCCAATCCGAACGGTTCGTGAAAAAGCACGGCGGCCGCATTGACAACATTGCTATCTATGGTCAAGAGTCGAAATATGTGGCATGGCGGCTGGCCAAGATGAACCTGGCAATTCGAGGCATCGATGCAGAGATCCACTGGAACAACGAAGGCAGTTTCCTGAAGGACGCCTTGCGCGACCTGAAGGCCGACTTCATCCTCGCCAATCCGCCCTTCAACGACTCCGACTGGAGCGGGAACCTGCTGCGCGATGACAAACGCTGGACCTTCGGCGTCCCGCCAGTGGGCAATGCCAACTTTGCCTGGCTGCAGCACATCTACCACCACCTGGCCCCCAGCGGTACAGCAGGTGTGGTGCTGGCCAATGGCTCGATGAGTTCCACACAGTCGGGCGAGGGAAACATCCGTACCGCCATGGTCGAGGCTGACGTGGTGGACTGCATGGTGGCCCTGCCCGGGCAGCTCTTTTATTCCACGCAAATCCCCGCCTGTCTGTGGTTCCTGACGCGAAAGAAGAACCCGGGCAAAGGCCTGCGTGACCGTCGCAAGCAGGTGCTGTTCATCGACGCCCGCAAGCTGGGCGTGATGGTGGACCGTACGCGGCGCGAGCTGACCGATGTCGACATCCAGAAGATTGCCAACGCCTACCACGCGTGGCGAGGCGAGAAAAATGCAGGCAAGTATGAGGATGTCCCCGGGTTCTGCTGCTCGGTCTCGCTGGAAGAGATCCAGAAGCAGGGGCATATTCTGACGCCGGGGCGATATGTGGGCACCGAGGAACAGGAGGACGATGGGGAACCATTTGAGGACAAAATGCGAAGGCTGACGGCGCTGTGGCAGGAACAGCGGGCGGAAGGTATAAAGCTGGATGCGATGATTGAGGCGAATCTGAAGGGGCTTGGGTATGATGAATAACTGGCGAGAAATGACGCTCAGCGAGTTGTATGAATTCAGTTCTGGCCTATCAAAACCAAAGTCTGAATTTGGATCAGGATACCCATTTCTATCCTTCAAAGACGTTTTTTACAACTCTGCCGTACCCGAAACATTAACGGAGAAAGTCCAATCAAGCGATCACGAAAGAAATAGGTGTTCTATACAAAGGGGAGATGTTTTTCTAACACGAACCAGCGAAACAATAGATGAACTAGGCATGAGTTGTGTAGCTCTTAAAGACATAAAAAACGCGACATTCAACGGATTTAGCAAAAGACTTAGACCAAAAACATCTGGAGTTGTTCATCCAGAGTTCTCAAGATACGCCTTCAGAAGCAAAATCTTCAGAGACTCAGTAACTAGCATGACATCCATGTCAACCCGAGCAAGTCTTAACAACGAAATGCTGGGGCGATTGAAAATCAAGTTACCTTCATATCAGCACCAGGTAAAGATTGGAAGCATCCTCACGAGCCTTGACGACAAAATCGAACTCAACCGAAAAACCAACGAAACCCTGGAAGCCATGGCCCGCACCCTGTTCCAGGCATGGTTTGTGGACTTCGAACCAGTCCGTGCGAAGATGGAAGGACGCTGGAAGCGAGGCCAGTCCCTGCCCGGCCTGCCTGCGCACCTGTACGACCTGTTTCCTGACAGGCTTGTTGAGTCCGAACAGGGAGAAATTCCAAAGGGCTGGCGCATTTCAAAGATCGGTGACGAAGTTTCTGTTTGTGGCGGAGGAACCCCTAGCACCAAAGAGCCGTCTTTCTGGCAGGATGGCACCCATTGCTGGGCCACTCCGAAAGACCTGTCCTCACTTAAAACCCCTATCCTTATGGACACGGATCGAAAGATCACCGATAAGGGCCTCGCAAAAATTAGTTCTGGCCTACTTCCGGAAGGCACAGTCCTGCTGTCATCAAGAGCACCAATCGGCTATCTTGCCATTACAGAAACCCAAACGGCAATTAACCAGGGCTTTATTGCAATGATCTGCAGCGGAACCATTAACAACTTGTACACCCTATTTTGGTGCCAAGCCAACATGGAAGCAATCGTCGGCCGCGCGAATGGGTCGACATTCCAAGAGATCAGCAAAAGCAGCTTTCGCGAAATCCCAATCATCACGCCCTCATCTTCCGCTCTTGACTGCTATCAGGCAATGATCAGACCGCTATACAGTCAACTGGTTAAAAACGAAAAAGAATCCTGCTTTCTTGCCCAGCTCCGCGACACCCTCCTCCCTCGCCTCATGTCCGGCGAACTTCGCATCCCGGATGCCGAGCGGATAGCCCAGAAAGCGCTGTAGCCCCATGGAGGAAACGCCAGACAGGAGACCACAGTTCCCACTCATCTCCACCGCCTTAACATGAGCCCCGCCTCATGTTAAAAATTTCCCGCTTTTTAACACGAGGAGGCCCTCATGCTGAGTCCGACCTACGCCATCCCCGTCCTGCCCCCCGCCGGCGTCGATCTCGAGACGGTCGAGGTCCTCAAGGCGCTGGCCCCGGCACACCGGCATCTGGCCGAACTCAAGGGTAGCGCCCGCAGCATCCCCAACCAGGGCATTCTGGTCGACACACTCACCCTTCAGGAAGCCAAGGCCAGTGCCGAGGTCGAAAGCTACGTCACCACGCAGGATGAGCTGTTTCAGGCCGAGCTGTTTCCGGCCGGGAGCATCTCCCCTGCGGCCAAGGAGGTGTCCCGCTATCGCGAGGCGCTCAAGCGCGGCTTCGAACGCATGCAGGACCAGCACGATCTGCTCACCAGCGGCACGCTGATCGACCTGTTCCAGTACATGAAGAACAGCAGCGAATCCTTCCGCCATGTCCCCGGCACCGTGCTCAAGCACGACCGTACGGGCAAGACAGTGTTCGTCCCGCCGCAGGACAATGCCGAAATCACCCGTCACATGGATGCGCTGGAGCAGTTCATCAACGCGCCCAATGAGCAGGGGCTGGCACTGGACCCGCTGGTGCGCATGGCCATCATCCACCATCAGTTCGAGAGCATTCACCCATTCAGCGACGGCAATGGCCGCATCGGGCGGATCCTGTGTGTGCTGTATCTGGTGAAGGAGGGGTTGCTGGACCTGCCCGTGCTGTACCTGTCCCGCCACATCAACCGCAACAAGCCCGAGTACTACCGCCTGCTGCAGGCCGTGCGCGATGAAGGGGCATGGTCGCCGTGGATCGTCTTCATGCTGCAGGGCGTTGCCGTCACGGCCGAAAGCACGGTCCGACTGGTCCATGGCATGCGCGATCTGATGGCCAACACCAAGCAGCGCATGCGTGACGAACTGCCCGGCGTGTATTCGCAGGACCTGCTCAACAACCTGTTCAGGCACCCGTACACCCGCATCGAGGCGGTAGTAAACGACATTGGCGTGTCCCGCCAGACCGCCTCCAAGTATCTGAAGCAGCTGCAGGAGATTGGCATTCTGACCGCCCAGACCCGGGGCAAGAACACCTACTTCATCAACGAGCCGCTGGTGCAGCTGATTTCCGTGGGAGAATGACCATGGCCTTTCTGTCCGAAGCCGATGTGGAACAGGCACTGCTGGCGCAGTTTGCGTCCTTGAACTACACCGTGGCACATGGGGACGACATTGGCCCCGAGGGCAAGCATGCCGAACGGAAGAGCTATCACGATGTCATCCTGCAGCAGCGCTTCACAGACGCCGTTACAAGGCTGAACCCCACACTCCCGGAGTCGGCCCGGCAGGAAGCCATCAATCAGGTGCTTCAGCAGGAACTGCCCAGCCTGCTGGAAGAAAACCGCCGCCTGCACCGGCTGATGACCGAGGGCGTCAGCGTGACCTGCGACGACACCGACGGCTCACTGACCGGCCGCCTGGTCACCCTGCTCGATTTTCATAACCCCGAAAACAACGACTGGCTGGTGGTCAACCAATTCACGGTCATCAAGGGTCAGAAGGAACGCCGCCCGGATGTGGTGGTGTTCGTCAACGGACTGCCGCTGGCCGTCATCGAGCTGAAAGCCCCCGGCAGCGCCGGCGCACACCTGCACGGTGCCTACAACCAGCTTCAAACCTACAAGGACGATATCCCCGCCCTCTTCCGCACCAATGCGCTGCTGGTCACCTCGGACGGCATCAGTGCCCGGGCAGGCTCGCTGTCGGCCAACCTCGAGCGCTTCATGCCATGGCGCACCACCGACGGCCAGACTGTGGCCGCCAAGGGCACGGCCGAACTGTCCACGCTGATCGAAGGGCTTTTCGAGCACCAGCGTCTGCTGACGCTGCTGCGTGACTTCACCGTGTTTGGTGAAACAGGCGCCGGGCTGGTCAAGATCCTGGCCGGCTACCACCAGTTCCATGCCGTGCTGCATGCGGTAGCCTCCACACGCCGGGCCTGCTCGCTCATGTCCGGCGCTGCGGAACACCCGGCCGTCTACGGCCTGCCCGACACCAGCAGCCAGAAACCCGGTGACCGCCGGGCGGGCGTGATCTGGCATACGCAGGGTTCCGGCAAGAGCCTGCTGATGGCTTTCTATGCCGGCATGCTGGTGCGCGACCCGTTCATGAACAGCCCCACCCTGGTGGTACTGACCGACCGCAACGACCTGGATGACCAGCTGTTTGGCACCTTTTCGATGTGCCATGATCTCATCCGCCAGGCCCCCGAGCACGCCAACAGCCGCGACGATCTTCAGCGTCTGCTCAGGCGCAACGCCGGCGGCGTGATCTTCACTACCCTGCAGAAGTTCGGCGAAGCCACCGGCGTACTCACGGACCGGGGCAACGTGGTGGTCATTGCCGACGAGGCCCACCGCAGCCAGTACGGCTTCCGGGCCAGAATGAACACCGGGTCCGGCGAAATCTCGTACGGCTTTGCCAAGTACATGCGCGATGCACTGCCCAATGCAACCTTCATCGGCTTCACGGGTACGCCCATCGAAAGCAGCGATGTCAATACGCCAGCCGTGTTCGGCAATTACATCGATGTGTACGACATCAGCCGTGCCGTCGAAGATGGCGTGACGGTGCCGATCTACTACGAGTCGCGACTGGCGCGCATCGAACTCGACGAGAACGAGAAGCCGACCATCGACGCCGAAGTCGATGAGATCATCGACGATGCCGCCCCCGCCGATCAGGACCGCCTCAAGAAAAAATGGTCCCGGGTGGAAGCGCTGGTAGGTAGCGACAAGCGTATCGCCCTGATTGCAAAGGACATTGTCGATCACTTCGAAGGGCGCCTCACGGCACTCGACGGCAAGGGGATGATCGTCTGCATGAGCCGGGCCATCTGCGTCAAGCTGTACGATGAAATCATCCGCCTGCGCCCGGACTGGGACAGCGATGATGACAAAACCGGCACCATCAAGATCGTCATGACCGGCTCGGCCACCGACCCGCAGGCATGGCAGAGGCACATCCGCAACAAGGCGCAGCGCGAGCAGCTGCGGCTGCGCTGCCGTGACCCGAAGGATCCGCTGAGGCTGGTGATCGTGCGCGACATGTGGCTGACCGGCTTCGACGCCCCCTGCATGCACACCATGTACGTGGACAAACCCATGCAGCGCCACGGGCTGATGCAGGCCATTGCCCGGGTGAACCGGGTGTTCAGGGACAAACCGGCCGGACTGATCGTCGATTACATCGGCATCGCACAGAACCTGAAGTCCGCGCTGCAGCAGTACTCCCGCAAGGACCAGGACAACACCGGCATCGACGAGCGCCAGGCCATCGATGTCATGCTCGAGCGGTACGAAATTGTCCGCGACATGTACCACGGCTTCGACTACAGAAGCACACTGAACGGCACACCCCAGCAGCGCCTGCAGACCATGGCGGCCTCCGCCCGCACGGCCCTGGCGG
>ERZ772772.2873-NODE-2873-length-10037-cov-4.864356_pt1 | contig 10037 bp, 12 predicted proteins | sample MGYA00511484_ERZ772772 | MGnify/ENA primary metagenome ERZ772772 (study PRJEB29015, sample SAMEA2737913) | human oral metagenome | biome: human oral; feature: human-associated habitat; material: dental | place: China | collected 2088 ... | reverse complement strand
TAAGCTAGGATACCGCCGTCAACGTAGAGAATATGTCCATTGACAAAGTCGCTAGCATCACTAGCGAGAAAAACAGCTGGTCCCATGAGGTCTTCTGGATTTCCCCAGCGTGCCGCAGGTGTTTTAGCGATGATAAATTGGTCAAATGGATGGCGTGAGCCATCTTCTTGTAATTCGCGTAATGGTGCTGTTTGAGGAGTGGCGATATAGCCAGGACCAATACCATTACACTGAATATTAGCACTGCCGTATTCTGAAGCGATGTTACGCGTTAGCATTTTGAGTCCACCTTTAGCAGCGGCGTAAGCACTAACTGTTTCGCGACCGAGCTCACTCATCATGGAGCAAATATTGATGATTTTTCCGTGTCCTTTTTTAATCATCGAAGGAATGACGGCTTTGGAAACAATAAACGGTGCGTTTAAGTCAATATCAATCACTTTGCGAAAATCAGCCGCACTCATTTCGCACATAGGAACTCTGCGAATGATGCCTGCATTGTTGACCAAAATATCAATAATGCCAACTTCTCGCTCAACTTGCTCAACCATTGCTTGGATACCAGCTTCATCAGTAACATCGCAAACATAACCATGTGCTGAGATTCCTGCTTCATGATAAGCAGTTAAACCTCGGTCAACTAATTCTTGGTTGATGTCATTAAAAACAATAGTGGCTCCTGCTTCAGCGTAGGCTTTGGCAATGGCAAAACCTATTCCGTAGGAAGCTCCAGTGATAAGGGCAATTTTTCCCTTTAGAGAAAATTGTTCTATGGAGAAAATTTTTTCTGTCATATTTTATTTCCTTTCAATTTAGTAAGATTTCATTCTAACAAGATTATATTCTAGTAAACCGGTTTTGTCAACGATAAAAAATGTTTTTTTGATATTTAGTAGTGGAACCTTTGTAAAAATCTGCTTTTCGGATTTTTGAAGATAATCTACTAAATGTTAAAAAGAAATATAGATTTCAAAAGAGATGTAAGCGCTAATATTTTTTTGAAAAAAGTATTGACAAGTAAAAAACAATAGGCTACAATGGAAAATGTAAGTAAACCGGTAAACTTAAAAGAGAGGAGAATGTATGAAAATCATAGTTATAGGACATGGAAATTTTGCTACAGGGATTCATAGTTCTTTGAAATTGATTGCGGGCGAGCAAGAGAAAGTAGATGCTATTGATTTTGTGGAAGGCATGTCCGCAAACGAACTAAAAGAAAAAATTCTAGCTGCTATTACAAGCGACGAAGAGGTCTTAGTCTTGTGTGACTTATTAGGTGGAACGCCGTTTAAGGTGGCATCCACGATAATGGGAAATAGACCAGATTTGAAAATGAATGTTTTGTCAGGTTTGAATTTAGCTATGTTGCTGGAAACCGTTTTTGCGAGAATGACACTTTCATTTGATGAAGTTGCTGAAAAAGCAGTTGCAGCAGCACATAGCGGTGTTGTCAATGGCAGAGAGTTGTTTTCAGATGATTCAGAAGTAATAGAAGAAGATTTTGAGTCAGGAATTTAAAAAGGTAAAAGGAATGATTAAAAAAGTTACAATTGAAGAAATTAACACTCCTGAACGATTTTTAGAAGTTCCGCTTTTGACAAAAAATGAAGTAGAACAGGCAATTGAGAAAGTCATTCGGCAGTTAGATATAAATCTTGATTATTTTAAGGAAGACTTCCCGACTCCCGCAACCTTTGATAATGTTTATCCAATTATGGATAATACAGAATGGACCAATGGTTTTTGGACGGGAGAACTGTGGCTGGCTTATGAATACAGTCATGATGAAAAATTTAAAGAAATAGCTCATAAAAATGTCTTGTCTTTCTTGGAACGGGTCAATAAAAGAGTAGAACTAGATCACCATGACTTAGGCTTTCTTTATACTCCATCGTGCATGAGTGAATATAAGTTGGATGGTGACAAAAATGCTAAAGAGGCTGCCTTAAAAGCAGCAGATAAGCTGATTGAACGCTACCAAGAAAAAGGAGGCTTTATTCAGGCTTGGGGTGAGTTAGGTAAGAAAGAACATTATCGTTTGATTATTGATTGTTTGCTCAATATTCAGTTGCTATTCTTTGCGTATCAAGAAACAGGTGAGCAAAAATATTATGAGATTGCAGAAAAACATTTTTATGCCTCTGTTAATAATGTCATTCGTGATGATGCCTCATCTTTTCACACATTTTACTTCGATCCTGAAACAGGTCACCCTCTAAAAGGTGTAACAAGACAAGGTTATAGCGATGATTCTTGCTGGGCAAGAGGACAATCTTGGGGTGTGTATGGTATTCCATTGACTTATCGCCATTTGAAAGATGAATCTTGTTTTGATTTATTCAAAGGTGTAACGAATTATTTCTTGAATCGCCTGCCAAAAGATCATGTTTCCTATTGGGATTTAATCTTTAGTGATGGTAGTGAACAGTCTCGTGATTCTTCTGCGACAGCTATTGCGGTCTGTGGGATTCATGAGATGCTGAAATACTTGCCGGAAGTAGATGAAGATAAAGACATTTACAAACATGCGATGCACGCTATGCTTCGCTCTCTGATAGAAGATTATGCTAGTGATCAGTACAAGCCTGGAGGGACGACGCTTCTTCATGGAGTGTACTCATGGCATTCTGGTAAAGGAGTAGATGAAGGCAATATATGGGGCGATTATTATTACTTGGAAGCTTTAATACGTTTCTATAAAGATTGGAATTTATATTGGTAGGAGGAGAGAGATGACAACACCAAATATTATTATGACCCGTGTGGATGAACGATTGATTCATGGCCAAGGACAGTTATGGGTGAAATATCTAGGCTGCAATACAGTTATCGTGGCAAATGACGAAGTGAGTACTGATAAGATTCAACAAACATTGATGAAGACGGTTGTACCAGATTCTATTGCCATGCGCTTCTTCTCGTTGCAAAAAGTTATTGATATTATTCACAAAGCAAATCCTGCTCAAACGATATTTATTGTTTTGAAAGATATGAAAGATGCACTAACTTTGGTAAAAGGTGGTGTTCCAATTAAGGAAATCAATATTGGAAATATTCACAATGCAGAAGGAAAAGAACAGGTTACACGTTCTATTTTCCTTGGAGAAGAGGATAAGGCAGCGATTAAGGAACTGAGTCAGTCTTATCAGGTAACTTTTAATACAAAAACAACTCCAAGCGGTAATGATGGAGCTGTAGAAGTAAATATATTGGATTATATTTAAAAAAAGGAGATTCATGATGTCAATTAATTTATTTCAAGCGATTTTAATTGGTTTATGGACAGCGTTCTGTTTTAGTGGAATGCTGTTAGGGATTTACACCAATAGATGTATTGTTCTGTCATTTGGTGTCGGAATTATTCTAGGTGATTTGCCTACTGCTCTTGCAATGGGAGCTATTGGTGAATTGGCTTATATGGGATTCGGTGTTGGTGCTGGAGGTACTGTTCCACCAAACCCAATCGGACCTGGTATCTTTGGTACCTTGATGGCTATCACTAGTGCTGGTAAAGTCAGTCCAGAAGCGGCTCTTGCCCTCTCTACTCCGATTGCTGTGGCGATTCAATTCTTACAAACTTTCGCCTACACTGTACGTGCTGGGGCGCCTGAAACAGCGATGAAGCACTTGAAAAACCATAATTTGAAGAAATTCAAGTTCACTCTAAATGCAACAATTTGGTTGTTTGCCTTTATCGGCTTTACCTTGGGTTGCTTGGGTGCCCTCTCAATGGATACCTTGCTAAAACTCGTGGACTATATTCCACCAGTATTGTTGACAGGTTTGACAGTTGCAGGTAAAATGCTCCCAGCTATCGGTTTTGCGATGATCTTGTCTGTGATGGCTAAGAAAGAGTTGATTCCGTTTGTCTTGTTGGGATATGTTTGTGCAGCTTATCTAAATATCCCAACAATTGGTATTGCAATTGTTGGTACTATCTTTGCTTTGATTGAATTTTATAACAAGCCAAAAACAGCGGATCATGTGGTAGAGGAGGAAGCACACGATGACTGGATCTAACAAATTAACAAAACGTGATTATCTTAAAACGTCTTTGCGGGCATTCTTTTGTCAAAATGGATTTAACTATAGTAACTATCAAGGGTTGGGATATGCCAATGTGATGTATCCTGCTTTGAAAAAACATTATGGAGAGGATCAGGAAGGTTTCTACCAAGCCTTGGAAGAAAACTGTGAATTCTATAATACCAACCCACACTTCCTGCCTTTTATTACCAGCTTGCACCTTGTAATGTTGGAAAATGGCCGTCCAGCAAAAGAAACACGTAGCATCAAGATGGCCTTGATGGGACCATTGGCAGGGATTGGGGATTCTCTTTCTCAATTCTGTTTAGCTCCATTGTTCTCAACCATCGCAGCTTCGTTTGCCCAAGAAGGCTTGGTTGTCGGTCCAATTTTGTTCTTTCTTGCGATGAATACGATTTTGACAGCAATTAAATTGTCAACTGGTCTGTATGGATATAAACTAGGAACGACTGTGATTGATAAACTAAGCGAGCAGATGGCAACGATTTCTCGTATTGCCAATATTATCGGTGTAACCGTAATTGCTGGTTTGGCGGCGACATCTGTTAAGATTATGGTGCCGATCACCTTTGCTGCAGGGGAAGTTAAAGCAGACGCTAAACAAAGTATCGTAAGTATTCAGGGCATGCTTGATAAGGTGGCTCCAGCTCTTCTACCAGCCCTCTTTACACTTTTAGTTTACTACTTGATCAAAGAAAAGAAATGGACAACATATAAACTCGTTATTTTAACAGTTATCATCGGAATTATCGGAAGCTGGCTTAAGATTCTAGCTTAATGGATACGACATTGTTTTATGGAATAGTGATTGTCTTGGCAGTGAGCCCCCTTTTACTGTCAAGCTTTCAATCTATTCGTCAGCAAAAGTTGCTTCACAAACAGATGGAGCAACGACAAGAGTATCTTGCTTCTTTAAAATCTGGTGATGAAGTGTTGTTGTCTGGAATTCATGGAAAAATCATTTCTATAAAAGATGACTTGGTCTCCTTGCAGATTGCAAAAGGTGTGGTCATCTATGTAGAAAAGGAAAGTGTAATGGGAAAGACAAAAGAACTGCTTTTTAAGTAGTTCTTTTTCTGGTAAAAGATAATGAAAGAAGAAAGAAGACAATTTTTTGAAAGAATTGATGGGGACCAATATCGTGATTATATCTTGTCCCACTGTTCAAAAGACTATGAGAAAGTCAAGAGTTCCCTTGAACGCTTGATGGACAATCGTTTTATGTTTGATAGTCCTTGGGATATGGAACCTTGTTCAAAAATTCATCAAATCCAGCCGATGGCGTGGGATCAAGTATTTGAAGATGATCCAGAATGGGCTTATATGCTCAATCGACAAGAGTATCTCTTGCAGTTTATGGTTGGATATCTGGTTGAAGGAGATAAGAACTATATTCAAAAGTGCAAGTTTTTTCTATTTGATTGGATTGAGCAGGTGAGAGAGTTTTCTCCTCAATCTTTGATGACTAGAACCTTGGATACGGGCATTCGTTCCTTTACCTGGCTAAAACTACTCTTGCTCCTCTTGAAATTTGACTTGCTAGAAGAGGAAGAACTAGAAAAAATCCTGGCTAGTTTAGAAAAGCAGATTCATTTTATGAGAGAGTATTATCGAGCCAAATATACTCTCAGTAATTGGGGAATTTTGCAAACCATTCCGATGCTTGTCATCTATCATTTCTTTTCAGATAAGATGGACCTAGAAGAAGCTTACCATTTTGCTTTAGAGGAGTTGAAAAAGCAGATCGAGACGCAGATTTTAGAAGATGGAAGCCAGTTTGAACAGTCGATTCTCTATCATGTAGAGGTATATAAAGCCTTGCTGGACTTGTGCATATTGCTTCCCGACTTGCAAGATAGCTTCCAAGAGTTACTGGAGAAGATGGCGACTTACATTCAAATGATGACAGGTCTAGATGGACGGACCTTAGCTTTTGGTGATAGTGATTCTACAGAAACGACAGAGATTTTGAGCCTGTCTGCTGTGGTTTTGAACAAGGAAGACCTTCTTAACGGTCTGGATGTTAAAGTCGATTTGGTTAGTCTCTTGTTTTTGGGGCGAGAAAAGGTCAAGCGACTGCAAGGATTTGAAAAGAGAGTTCGGCAGCCTAAGTCCATGATCTTTGAAGACTCTGGACATATTTGCATTAAGGATGAACACCGCTATCTTTTTTTCAAAAACGGTCCGCTGGGAAGTGCCCATAGCCATAGTGACGAGAATAGTTTTTGCTTACAGTATCAAGGTCAACCGATTTTCATAGATGCTGGGCGTTATTCTTATCGGGAGATAGATGAACGCTATCTCTTAAAGAGTGCCTGGAGTCATTCGACTTGTATTGTAGATGGGAAAGCTCCGGAAAGAATCACGGGATCCTGGGAATATGAACACTATCCTCAATCCCTGTATTGTCACCACAAAGAAAGGGAGGGAGTGCATTATATTGAGGGAGCTTATTTGTCAGTAGAGCCTAACTTGTCCTATCTTCACAAGAGAAAAATCGTCATGCTATTGGAAGATGTATGGCTAGTTGTGGATGATATCAGGTGTCAAGGTCGACATGAGGCATTGACCCAGTTTATTCTTGACAAGGAGATGAACTACCAAGATGGGAAAATCAATCAGTTGAAACTATGGAGTGAAGTTGATTTTGGTTTGGAAGCTGCCATCATTTCTCTTAAATACAATGAGCTTGAAAAAAGTAGCAAACTCACCAAGCGCCAATCTTTTGAGAATCAGATGCTTGATTATACGATTATTGCACATGAGAGTTTTGAAATCATCCGTCATTCTGTCTACCAGACAGATGGTCATGAAGTAGAAAATGCTCTGGCTTTTGAAGTGAAAAATGACGAAACAGACAAGCTGATTCTGTTATTAAGCGAGGATATTTGTGTAGGTGAAAAATTGTGCCTCGTTGACGGAACAAAAATGCGTGGAAAATGTCTAGTATATGATAAAATAAATGAGAGAATGATTCGCTTGCAGTGCTAGAAATAGGCTTTTTGAATAGTAAATATGTTATACTAAGTATTAGTAGGAGGTGTTTTAGATTGGAGAAGAAACTGACCATAAAAGACATTGCAGAAATGGCTCAGACCTCGAAAACAACCGTGTCATTTTACTTAAACGGGAAATATGAAAAAATGTCCCAAGAGACACGTGAAAAGATTGAAAAAGTTATTCATGAAACAAATTATAAACCGAGCATTGTTGCGCGTAGCTTAAACTCCAAACGAACAAAATTAATTGGTGTTTTGATTGGTGATATTACCAACAGTTTCTCAAACCAAATTGTTAAGGGGATTGAGGATATCGCCAGCCAGAATGGCTACCAGGTAATGATAGGAAATAGTAATTACAGCCAAGAGAGTGAGGACCGGTATATTGAAAGCATGCTTCTCTTGGGAGTAGACGGATTTATTATTCAGCCGACCTCTAATTTCCGAAAATATTCTCGTATTATCGATGAGAAAAAGAAGAAAATGGTCTTTTTTGATAGTCAGCTCTATGAACACCGGACTAGCTGGGTCAAAACCAATAACTATGATGCCGTTTATGACATGACCCAGTCCTGTATCGAAAAAGGTTATGAGCATTTTCTCTTGATTACAGCGGATACGAGTCGTTTGAGTACTCGGATTGAGCGGGCAAGTGGTTTTGTGGATGCTTTAACAGATGCTAATATGCGCCACGCTAGTCTAACCATTGAAGATAAGCATACGAATTTGGAACAAATTAAGGAATTTTTACAAAAAGAAATCAATCCCGATGAAAAAACTCTGGTATTTGTCCCTAACTGTTGGGCCCTACCTCTAGTCTTTACCGTTATCAAAGAGTTGAATTATAACTTGCCACAAGTTGGGTTGATTGGTTTTGACAATACGGAGTGGACTTGCTTTTCTTCTCCAAGTGTTTCGACGTTGGTTCAGCCCGCCTTTGAAGAAGGACAACAGGCTACAAAGATTTTGATTGACCAGATTGAAGGCCGCAATCAAGAAGAAAGGCAACAAGTCTTGGATTGTAGTGTGAGTTGGAAAGAGTCGACTTTCTAAGATGAAAGGGAAATAACTTGCAACCTCTGTTAAGAAATAAAAGAATCCCATCTAGCATGAGCTGGATGGGATTCTTTGCCTATGAAATGAGAAATTAGCGAATCTTGGTCTATTTTTTAACGTGTTCCGATAAAAAGGCGTAGGTCATGGTTCCAAAGATGGCACCAATTCCCAAACTCAACACTAGTAAAGGGAGCATTTTATCGAACTGGGAGAGATTATCCCAAAAGGTGTCAAGGGGAAGATGTTGAACAAAGAGTTTATGAAAGATTAGTAAGAGGAAGAGACCGAGCTGAATGCTGAGGAATACACCCCAACTACGAACTTTGATTTGGCTTTTGCTGTAGCTTTTGTGATGAATCTCGGACTGGTCGTCCTTGTCCAAATGTAGGTCTCGAACTGCTAGTCTAACCCTAGATGAGAGGATGAAGATGAGTCCAAAATAGAGGTAGGGCATAGCATCTCGAACCAACTCTATGAAGCGTCCAAATAGAAGATAAAGCAAGAAGAGTAGAAGGGAAGAGTAAACGATTTGAATCAAGGCTCGGGCACAAGCTCTGTAGATTATCTCTTGGCGGCATTCATCAAAGGGGCCTTGTATGTGAAAGAATAGTTTGAGTAAGCGAGTGGTGAAATCTTCTTTTTTCATGGGAGTAACCTCCTAAATGAGCGATTTTTGATTGACTTCTTTAAAGAGTTGATAGAGAGTATAGAAGTAAACCAAACTAAAAATGATACAGATTATTAGAAATACTAGGTATCTCCAATCCATAGGATTTGTTAAAAGTTGTGGAAAGGATACGAGGATAAAACAGAGAGATGCGTTTAGAAGACGTATTTTTTTTGATTGGATTTTCTGGAATCTCTGTCCCTTGTTCAATACAGGAAGGAATAAAAGAAAGATAATCAAGAAAGGATGCTCAATATGTCCAGAAAGTAGGAAAAAGGTAACAAAGATACTGATAAAAACATGACTGATCAGTAGTCTAGCTAGTGATTTCATAAGGCACCTCCTAGTCGTCTTCTTGGTCTTTCTTGGCCTTTTGAATGCGAAGAGAGACGATAATTTGCATCATCAGTCCAAAAAAGAACGCTCCCAGTATAGTTTTTAAAAGATGTTTTGAATTCAGAAGAGAACTGATGAAATTTGTATTTTCACTTGTTAGAGTATCGATGAATGGCATTATAAAAAATATCGCTATGCCATAGATCAGACCGGCTCTTAGACCAGGAAAATGTAGCTGTTTGCTTTCTTTTTGACTCAGCATTTCGGGATCAATGGCTGTGATGCCTGTTTTCTTGGTTTGGGAGACCACATAGAGGGCAGCTACCATCGAAATACCAAACACCACGAGAGGATAGCCGATAGCGACAATTTGCGGGTATTTATAGGCAAGAACGAGCGGGATAAGATTGCCAAATGTCATCAGATAAAAGAGAACGATAAAGACCTGATTCCCGATACGATCGGCCTCGCGCCGTTTGTGTTCGTCAAGGGGACCAGAAATACCGTATATGCGTTTGATGAGTTTTTCAGTGAGAGTTTCTTTTTTCATGAGTTTGCTCCTTTTTTAAAAATTATCCTCCCAAAAGAGACTGTTGAGGTCAGTTTGGAGGCTGCGGGCGAGATTGAGACAGAGTTCCAGAGTTGGATTGTACTTGTCATTTTCAATCATGTTGATGGTCTGTCTCGAGACACCGATATCTTTGGCGAGCTCGAGCTGGGAAATGCCCAGTTCCTTGCGGAATTCTTTCACACGATTCATAGGGTCTCCTTTCTGATATGTCGTATATATTTGACTATATTATATTCTTTCGGGGATGAGATGTCAAGTATACATGACATATTTTTGAGAATTTTTTTCGAAGAAACTTAGCCTTGTCTGACAAGTGCAAGCTGGTCAGATTTGTGGTAAAATAGATAGGATATGACAAAAG
>ERZ772772.2865-NODE-2865-length-10056-cov-8.415858_pt1 | contig 10056 bp, 10 predicted proteins | sample MGYA00511484_ERZ772772 | MGnify/ENA primary metagenome ERZ772772 (study PRJEB29015, sample SAMEA2737913) | human oral metagenome | biome: human oral; feature: human-associated habitat; material: dental | place: China | collected 2088 ... | reverse complement strand
CCGGCGAACGTCGTGAAGTGACCGAATGGCACCGCATTGTGTTCTATCGTCGTCAAGCGGAAGTGGCGGGCGAATACCTACGCAAAGGCTCTAAAGTCTATGTTGAAGGACGTTTAAAAACCCGCAAATGGCAAGACCAAAACGGCCAAGATCGCTACACCACGGAAATTCAAGGCGATGTTTTACAAATGCTAGACAGCCGCTCTGATCGTCAATCCGGTGGTTATGCACCAGCCGCTCAACCAACTTATCCAAGCCAAGCGCAGAGTGCACCACGTGCAACCCCGGCAAGCAAACCGGTAGCCGAAGCACCGATGGATAACTTTGATGATGATATTCCGTTCTAACGAATAAAGCACAAAAATGATAAAGGGTCTGATGTTATGTCAGACCCTTTGTTTTTTTGTCGTAGAGAATAAGGATATCTTCTTGCGCAAAAGTGCGGTCATTTCTCAGCGTGTTTTTCTGCTTTAAATATTGCGATTAGCTCGCGCACTTTAATGCGTTTATGTGAAGCTTGGCTGATGGAGCGTTGTACTTTTAAACGGCGGATTTTCGCGCCTTGGTAGATTTCTCGGGTGAATGGTGTGTCGTGGTTGGAAATTACTACTTGGACATTGCGTTGTTTTGCGGTGTCTTTGGCAAGGTTGGCAAGATCACGCTGGTGGGCGATGGAAAATTCATTGCCGGAATAATTGGTGAAATTGCTGTTTTGTGAAATGGGAGCATAGGGTGGGTCGCAGTAAATGACGCAGTCTTCATCCGCCATTTGGAAGGTTTGTTGAAAATCGGCGCAAATAAAGACCGCACTTTGTGCTTTCGCTGAGAAAAAACGGAGTTCTTCTTCCGGGAAATAATGGGTTTTGTAAGCGCCGAAAGGCACATTAAATTCATTTTTGGCGTTGTAGCGACACAAGCCGTTAAAGCCAAAACGATTTAAATACAGAAATAACACGGCGCGTTGGAATACATCGGTGCTTTGGTTAAATTCTTTACGCTTGCTGTAGTAGTAGCTTTCCGTATTAGCATCGGGGTGAAAGAAAACCGGTTTGCACGCTTGGATATAACCTTCAACGTCCTGTTTGACGATGTTGAATAGGTGGATTAAATCAGGGTTGATGTCTGCCAGAATGTAGCGTTCAAAATGGCTGTTGAGAAATACCGCACCGGCGCCAACAAACGGTTCGACCAAACAGTGTTTACGTTTAGGCAATACACGGTTGATTTCGTCTGTGAGGCGATATTTACCGCCCGCCCATTTGAGAAAAGGGCGGCTTTTGGTTTTTGTTGTGGGTTTAGCGGGTTTTGGCATGGGGTTAGTCAACTTGCGTACAACGATTGATGGCTTCAATCACCTGTTCTTGTGGGACATCCGTCGCCACATAAGCCTGCCCAAGCGCTTTGAGGAGCACCAAACGCAATTTGCCATTGAGCACTTTTTTATCACGCATCATTAGCGGTAAGTAATCTTGTGCGGTCATGCCATCCGGTGAAACCGTTGGTAAATTGGCACGCGCTAAAAGTTTTTCTAACCGTGCCACATCATGCGGTGTTAAATCGCCTAATTTTTCTGATAACGCAGCGGCCATCATACAGCCGGCGGATACCGCTTCGCCGTGTAACCAATTGCCGTAACCTAAATGGGTCTCGATGGCGTGGCCGAAGGTGTGGCCAAGATTTAATAGCGCACGATCGCCTTTTTCCGTTTCATCGCGCGCTACAATATCCGCTTTTAATTGGCAACAACGGGCAATACATTGTTGTAATGTGTTTTGCTCAAGGGCGACTAAGTCATCGATGTGTTGTTCTAGCCATTGGAAAAAGGGGAAGTCTAAAATCGCCCCATATTTGATGACTTCGGCTAAGCCTGCATTGACTTCACGTTTTGGCAAGGTATTTAAGGTGAGTGTATCGACAATGACGGCACTCGGTTGATAAAACGCGCCGATCATGTTTTTGCCTAATTCGTGGTTTACCGCCGTTTTGCCGCCCACGGAAGAATCCACTTGGGCTAATAACGTCGTCGGAATTTGAATAAAACGTACGCCACGTTGATAGCTTGCTGCGGCATAGCCTGCCACGTCACCGATGACACCGCCGCCTAATGCCACGATCGTGGTATCGCGTCCGTGGTTGGCTTTTAAAAGTGCGGTGAAAATCAGGTTCAAAGAATCCAGAGTTTTGTATTGTTCGCCGTCCGGCAATAACACGTGCTCAACAAGACAACCGATTTTTTCTAAGGTGTCCGTCACGGTGGAAAGATAATGTTGTGCAACAGTTGGATTGGTCACGATCATGACTTTATTGCCGGATTTCAGCGGATAGCAATCGGTATTCGTGAGTAATCCGGCACCGATATAAATCGGGTAGCTTCTTTCTTTCAATTCAACATTTACACACAACATTTACTTTGCCTTTGAGGTGTTTAACCGTTTGTATTAACCGTTGTAGTTGTCAATCAGGTCGATAATTTGTGTCGCCATGACTTTGGCACTTTGTTCGTCAGTCGGTAGGGTGATATCCGCCACTTCTTCATAGAGCGGATTGCGAACTTTAGCTAAGTCTTCCAACACTTGGCGCGGATCGTCAACATCTTGCAATAGCGGACGTTTTTTATCTCGTTGGGTGCGTTGATATTGTTTCTCTACGGTAGTTTCCAAATAAACTACGATACCGCGTGCGGAAAGATGATTGCGGTTGTCTTTTGACAACACTGCACCACCACCGGTAGATAATACAATGCCTTGACGTTGTGTTAATTCATTAATAAGGCGTTCTTCTCTTTTGCGGAATCCTTCTTCGCCCTCCACATCAAAAATCCAACCGATGTCGGCACCGGCGCGTTCTTCAATTTCTGCGTCGGTATCGACAAAATCCATGTTGAGTAATTGTGCGAGTTGGCGTCCGATGGTGCTTTTACCTGCACCCATAGGGCCCACTAAGAAAATATTACGTTTTTCTGCCATTGCTATAATCTTAAATTTATGTCGTCGTAAAGAATGTGATCTTTTAGAAAATAAGAAACGACCGCAAGTCATGATTCATGTGGTCGTGTGAAAGTTTTGAATAAAATTGAAAAGATCACCCCAAAATTGCACGAGATTATCTCAATAAATCGCCATTCTTTTCAACATAAACAGGCGATTTATTTCGTTTATCCCGCGTTAAAGACAAAATAAACTACGGGTTTTTTTCCTTTTTCGGTTTATTTTGTGCGGTCTTTGATTTCTCTTACTTCTTGTTCTTTTTCGCTGTTGACTGTTTGTTCTTCAAGTTTTCCAATGTCTCACCTTGGCGCAAAATATGCGGCGTGACGAAGATCACCAATTCCCGCTTTTGGTGGCGATCACTTTCTTTGCTAAACAAATGCTTAATGCCGGGAATGTCTCCCAGTAATGGCACTTTGTCTAAGCTTTTGGTAATGGTGTCGTGAAAGACGCCACCAAGCACGATGGTTTCCCCATCCTTGGCGAAAACTTGCGTATTAATTTCTTGTTTATCAATCGAAACCACCTCGCCTAAACCGTATGCCACGCGGCTGCCCGGTGCGTTTTGACTGACAATTAAATCCAACAGAATTTGCTTATCCAAGGAAATGTGCGGTGTGACTTCCAACCCTAATACGGCTTCGCGAAATTCCACACTTTGCGTGCCACTTTTTTCATTCACCATGATATAAGGCAATTCCGTCCCTTGCTTAATGCTGGCGCTTTTCTTGTTGGTGGTAAGCAAACGTGGGCTAGCGATAATTTCCACATTGTTTTCCCGTTCAAGTGCGGTCAATTCTAAGTCTAAAAGTCGTCCGTTGATTTTGGCTACCTGTAACGCGATAGACCCCGCCGGTGTTGTGGCGGTGGGCAGGTTTACGTTTAATTGATTCGCAATATTGTCAAAGCCGTTAGCGGCGAGACTGCCAGCAATTTTGTGGGCATTTTCTGTCGGGTTAAAAATCCCCCAACGCACGCCCAAATCTTTCAAACTTTCCGCGTTGATGGTGACAATACGTGCTTCGATGGCGATTTGTTCAATGGGCTTATCTAATTCCTTAATCAATTTTTTCAAATTGGCGATGGATTTCGGTTCGTCTTGAATCAGCAAGAGGTTGCTTCGGTCATCAAAGGTAATACTGCCATTCGGTGATAACATCGACCCACTGCCACCGGTGAGTGATTTCATCACTTCAGAGGCTTTGGCAAAGTGCAGTTTAATGGTGGCGGTCGCGAGCGAGGTTTCTTCCTCCGAAGGCAGTGCCGCAATGGCTTGAGGTTCTGTCATATTGCCGGTAAATTTGGCGACGGTATCGCGTTTACTTAAATAATAAATCCCCTCTTCCTGCCATAAATCTAATTGTTTGATTTTGGCAACGGAACGAAAGAGTTGATCTAAATCTACGTTATCTAACTTTAATGTCAGTGTGCCTTGCAATTCGTCGTCAATTAGCAAGTTAACATTTTGCGCCAGCGCAAGTTGTTGTAAGGTCGGCACCAAAGGCGCCTGTTTGAGTTGAATGGAAAAGGTTTGATGTTGTTCGGCATGCACGGCGAACGTGAAAAAACATCCGAAAAACAGACCGCACTTTAAGATCTTGAGAAAAAACGATTGCATGATATTTCCTTATAATGATTTAAAACTGAACATTAAACGGGAGCGTCTGTTCACAATGTTGATTGTTTTCTCTGCGTAGAAACGTAATTTGCTGTTTGGCGATATGGTCTATTTTGATTGCCTCTGCGGCGATGACATCACCAATGTTCGCCAAATGAACATGCTGGTCTGCTTGTAAAATAAGTTGCCAATCTTTTTGTTGCTGAATAATGCCGACAATCTGAATTTGAGCAAAAGGCGTGTTTGGGAAAAGCCCTGTTTGGCATGAATGCTCAAGTGCCTGACCTTGCTTTTGGACATGTTCTGGTTTGGTGCGATGGCGTTGTGTTTTATCAAATGGATCATTCGCTGTTGCGGGTAAGCTGAGCAAAATGCCCAATATTAAGTATAAAAGTGGTTCTCGCATTCGTTTTTCCTTAGTTTCCTTTGCTATTTAATTGAAATAAAAGTGCTGTTTGAATGGATGAGGTTTCATTGGCTTCATCGTGTTGCGAAACTTGCCATTCCACGAGTTCCAATTCTGTGTTCGCGTTTAAAAGTGCGGTTAAAAATGAATGCAAATCTTTGAAATGGCCTTGAAGTTGTAGCCTGAGTAAGGGCTTTTGATGAAAATCCCACTGGCTTTGTACGATTTGCAAATGTTGAGCAAGTTGTTGGATTTCTTGATTTATCGGCGGCAGTTTGGCCGCCAGCGCCGGTGTGAGTAATTGCGTTGCCGCTTTCTCTTTTAGAGCGGCTAAAAGTTTTTGTTGATGTGCTAAGTTTTCCCGTTGCGTTTGTAATTGTTGCTCCATATGTGTCATGTAAGCACGTTGTTGCCAATAATGTTGCAAGGGGAAAGAGAGGATAAATACGCCGAGGAAAAGTAACGTGGAGTGTTGTTTCCAGGGATGTAAACGATGCCAATGGACCAATGTCTCGGTAAGTTTTTGTCTGAAATTCATGGTGTTGTTTTTATTTTTACATCAAATTGGAAACGCAGTTCTTGCGCTTGTGGTTTAAATTCCACCAGATTAACTTCGCGAAATAATGGTTGTGCGGAGAGATATCCATTGAGGCGAGAAAATTCTTCTTGGTTTTCAGCATATCCCTTGAGCATAAGATGTTCGGTATTGAGGTGTAATTCCGTTAATTCACCTTGTGTAAGTGGAAACTCAGCTAATTGATTTAACAAAGAAAAAAGTGTTTCTTTTGGAATTTCTTGAAGGGTTTCCAATTGTGCATGACTGTGGCGAAATTGTTGAATCTGTTGCTGTGTCGCCTGTAATTCTTGTTGGTGAGTAGTGTATTGCAACTGTGCTTTGCCCGCATTCTCGGTATAGCTTTCCGCAAAATGGCTGAGCAATAATGTGCTGATCGTACATAACGTTGCCCCGATAAATAGGGTAACCAACAAACGCCGATTTTTCTGTCGAAGCTGTTTAATGCGCCAAGGCAACAAATTCATGTCTTTTTTCATGTCATTTTCTCTAAAGATGGCGCTTTAACATCAAAAAGTGCGGTGGATTTTTGTAACGTTTCTTGTTGCCACAAGGCATTACCAAGGGCGATAAAAGGCAGGGAGGTGTTTATTTCCACCCAGTCTGCTCCAATGTGTGGCGTAGATTCAGTGCTGTAATAGAACACTTTTTCCGGTTTTTCATCATAACGCTGGCAATATTGCTCAAAAAGTGCGGTCAAATTTCCGTCCGTTTGAAACAGTGTTTGGGTCTGTTGTCGTTTGTGGTGAATCGCTAATGCGCCGCTTTCGTCTTGGTACAACACTAAGGTATCGATCGGTAATGGTTGCTCTAAAATATATTCGCCGGCGCGTAAAACAGCTTTGGCAACGCTATCTAACACATCAATTTGCAAGGGAATAAATTGATTTAAATAGTTTTTCGCAATTTGTTGTCTAATGGCGAAAATATCTAAACGAAATCCTTGTTTTAGCGGCATGGCGGTATAGTCATACCAAACTTCCTCAAGTGGAATCGGTAATTCATGGGTAAGAGTAAAATGACACTGTTGCTCACATTCTTGGGTGTTTAGATTGTGCGGCAGAATAAGGCTTTTTTGCCAAATATGCTGCGGCATAATGGCAGTAATGAATTTATAGTTTGCTCTTCTCGGTGATTGATTTAATTTCTGATTCAAAGTTGAAGAGAGTGTAAGTAAATCCAGTTCGCTACATTGTAAGAACTGGGCTTGGTTTTGTGAATCGAACCAAAGAACATCAATATGTTGTGGGCGGTAGCAAAGGCCAACTTGAATGGCTGACTGATGTCTGATGAACATGAAGTATCCTTGTTTGCAATATTTACTGTCGTTTTTGTTGCGTAGTCTTTATACTTAGCCACTATATTTTTCATTCCTTTTATTGCATTTAACTAAGTGAGAATTTTTCGATGCGGATCGCAAAATTAATATTAAGTTCCTTATTAACGCTGTTCATTTTGGGCTGTATCGCCGTGGGCGTTGTCTATGTGCAGCTAAAATCCGATTTGCCGGATGTGGAAACGCTGAAAACCGTTGAGCTGCAACAGCCAATGCAAATTTATACTTCTGACGGTAAGTTGATTGGTGAAGTGGGTGAACAGCGTCGTATTCCGGTGAAATTAAATGAGGTGCCGCAAAAGTTAATTGATGCGGTATTGGCAACGGAAGATAGCCGTTTTTATGATCACCATGGGCTAGATCCTATCGGGATTGGCCGTGCGGTGATGGTGGCGATCAGTAAAGGTGGCGCTTCCCAAGGGGCGAGTACCATCACGCAACAGTTGGCGCGTAACTTCTTCTTAACGCCGGAAAAAAGTTTGATTCGTAAAGCCAAAGAGGCGATTTTAGCGATTGAGATCGAAAATGCTCTAGATAAAAACGAAATTCTTGAGCTTTATTTAAATAAAATTTATTTGGGATACCGCTCTTATGGTGTGGCGGCCGCGGCAAAAACCTATTTTGGTAAAGAATTAAATCAACTGACTTTGTCCGAAATGGCGGTGATTGCAGGTTTGCCGAAAGCCCCTTCTACGATGAATCCGCTTTTCTCCCCGAAACGTGCGTTAGAGCGTCGTAATGTAGTGTTGAGGCGTATGTTGGATCAAAAATATATTTCTCAAGAAGAATATGATGCTGCGTTGAAAGAGCCAATTGTCGCCAGCTATCACGGTGCGCAATTGGATTTTCGAGCTGATTACGTCACAGAAATGGTGCGTCAGGAAATGGTAAAACGTTTCGGTGAAGAAGACGCCTATACCAAAGGCTATAAAGTGTATACCACAGTGCTTTCCAAAGATCAGGAAACGGCGCAAAAAGCGGTACGTGATAATTTAATTGCTTACGATATGCGTCATGGTTATCGTGGTGGTGAACCCTTGTGGAAAAAAGGCGAAGCCTCTTGGGATAATGACACTATTATTGGTTTTCTGAAAAAGTTACCCAATTCTGAGCCGTTTATTCCGGCTGCTGTCATGAATGTATCTAAATCCGGTGCAGAGCTTTTATTGGCATCCGGTGAGAAAATAACGTTGCCAAGCAGTGCGATGCGTTGGACGGGACAGTCTGCTCCGGTGAAAACAGGTGAGCAAATTTGGCTGCGTAAAAACGACAAAGGCGAATGGGTTTTGGGACAAATTCCACGTGCCAATTCGGCGTTGGTTTCTTTAAATAGTGACAATGGCGCCATTGAAGCGATTGTGGGCGGCTTTAGTTTTGAACAAAGTAAATTTAACCGTGCAACACAATCATTAGTACAAGTCGGTTCTTCCATTAAACCGTTCATTTATGCGGCAGTATTGGAAAAAGGGTTGACCTTATCTAGCGTGTTACAAGATACACCGCTTGTGTTGAAAAAGCCGGGTCAAAAGGAATGGCGCCCGAAAAACTCACCGGATCGTTATGATGGTCCTTTACGTTTACGTGTGGGACTAGGCCAATCTAAAAACATGATTGCCATTCGCTCCATGCAAATGGCCGGTGTCGAGTTTGTTGCGGATTTCTTGCAACGTTTTGGCTTTAAACGAGATCAGTATTTTGCCAGTGAAGCGCTTGCATTAGGTGCGGCTTCCTTTACGCCGCTTGAAATGGCGCGTGGTTATGCCGTGTTTGATAACGGTGGCTATTTAGTTGATCCTTATATCATCAATAAAATCTTAGATAATACCGGTAAAGAAATTTTTGTGGCGAACCCTAAAGTCGCTTGCCCAACTTGTGACAGTATTCCTGTCATTTACGGCGAAACGGAAAAATTAGATGGTTTCAAAAATACCGATTTGACCATGGCTGATGGCTTGAAACGCAGCGATGATTCCACGAACGGCGAAGAAGTGGATCAAGGTGAAAGCGTGCCGGATATTCCGGAGTTACAGCCACGTGTTGATTCTGTGAAAGAGGAAAATTTAAATTTCATGGCGCAAGCAAAAACCAACAACTCGCAAGTTGAGTATGCGCCGCGTGTCATTAGTGGTGAATTGGCGTTCTTGATTCGTAGCGCATTAAATACGGCGATTTATGGTGAACAAGGGCTAGATTGGAAAGGCACCAGTTGGCGCATGGCAAATGAGATCAAGCGTAAGGATATTGGCGGCAAAACCGGGACGACCAATAACTCCAAAGTGGCGTGGTATGCCGGGTTTGGTGCGAACTTAACGACGGCTGTGTATATTGGTTTTGATGACAATAAATTCGATTTAGGTCGCGGAGAGGCCGGTGCGAAAAGTGCGATGCCGGCATGGATTAGTTACATGAAGGCCATTTTGAAAGAGGTGCCTGAACGTACCTTGCCAACCCCGACGAATATTGTCGAGAAAAACATTGATCCGCGTTCCGGATTATTATCTGGTGGTGGACGTGTCGAATACTTCATTAAAGGTACTGAGCCGACCCGAGCTTATGTAGAAGAGCGTGGTTATTATGTGCCTAGCGATCTGCAGGAAGGCGGTGGCGCATCGGGTGGCCAACGGGAAGAATTATTCTAGACCGCGACTTGTTTTTGAAGCCCGGCAGCTGTCGGGCTTCCTTTTTGGGGAAAAGTGCGGTCATTTTATTTAACGTTTTATAAGTAGGAATTATGCTCAGTTATCGTCATAGTTTTCACGCAGGTAATCATGCGGATGTGTTGAAACATATCGTGTTAATGCTGATTATTGAAAGTCTGCAACAGAAAGATAAAGGTTTTTATTATTTAGATACCCATTCAGGCGCGGGACGTTATCGTTTATTTAGCGCAGAAGCGGAGAAAACGGCTGAATATGTGGATGGTATCGGTCGTTTATGGGGACAAGAGGATTTACCGCCTGAAGTGGCGCGCTATGTGGCACTGATTAAAAAACTCAACTATGGCGGCAAAGAATTGCGCTATTACGCTGGCTCCCCGTTATTAGCCGCCAATTTATTGCGCCCACAGGATCGTGCGCTGATGATGGAATTGCACCCAAGCGAGTTTCCTTTGTTACGCAATAATTTCAAAGAATT
>ERZ772772.2863-NODE-2863-length-10061-cov-9.111833_pt1 | contig 10061 bp, 5 predicted proteins | sample MGYA00511484_ERZ772772 | MGnify/ENA primary metagenome ERZ772772 (study PRJEB29015, sample SAMEA2737913) | human oral metagenome | biome: human oral; feature: human-associated habitat; material: dental | place: China | collected 2088 ... | reverse complement strand
AAAGCAATGAAAGAAGCAGGTTACAATACATTCCTGCTCAGAAGTGAAGACGTTTATATCGACCTGCTGACCGACTCGGGCACCAACGCTATGAGCGAAAACCAGTGGGCAGGGTTGATGCTTGGCGACGAAGCATACGCAGGCTCTAAAAACTACTATCACCTCGAAGATGCTATGCACGAATGTTTCGGCTACAAACACCTTATCCCCGCTCACCAGGGACGCGGTGCCGAACAACTCGTTTCGAAAACATTCATCAAGCCGGGTCAGTACGTACCGGGTAATATGTACTTCACTACCACCAGAGAGCACCAAGAGCTCGCAGGAGGTATCTTCGTAGACGTTATCTGCGACGAAGCTCACGACCCGAACGACAAATCGCCGTTCAAAGGTAACGTAGACCTCAACAAGTTCGAAAAACTCATCAAAGAGAAAGGAGCTAAAAACATCGCTTACATCACGGTAGGTGTTACCGTAAACCTTGCAGGCGGACAACCCGTCTCTATGGCAAACTTGCGTGCAGTAGGCAAGATGGCTCACGAAAACGGTATCAAAGTGGTACTCGACGCCACTCGTGCTATGGAAAACGCCTATTTCATCAAAGTACGTGAAGAGGGTTATGCCGACAAATCCGTAAAAGAAATCCTACGCGAAATGTGTTCGTATACCGACGCCGCTACCTGCTCGGGCAAAAAAGACTTCCACACCAATATCGGCGGTTTTGCCGCTTGTAACGACGACGACGCTGCCACACAGATGCGTTCGTACGTAGTGGTTTACGAAGGCTTGCAGACCTACGGCGGTATGGCAGGACGCGATATGGAAGCAATGGCTCGCGGTATGCTCGAAGCCTGCAACGACGACACAATGCGTCATCGTATCGCACAGAGCGAATATCTGGGTAATAAACTCATCGAAGCAGGTATACCTGTAATCCATCCTATCGGCGGACACGGCGTATTTATCGATGCTAAGGCTTTCTACCCGAATGTTCCGCAAGAACAATACGTGGCACAGGCTTTGGCTGCCGACCTCTATGTTCAGAGTGGTGTTCGTTCGATGGAACGCGGTATCGTCTCTGCCGGTCGCGACAAAGTAACCGGACACGAACACAAACCGAAGCTCGAAACCATACGTCTTACTATCCCGCGTCGTGTGTACACTCAGTCGCACTTCGATATCGTAGTAGACGGTGTTGTCGAACTTTACAAAGAACGCAGCAAAGCACGCGGTCTGAAGATGGTTTACGAACCGAAAGCTCTCCGCTTCTTCCAAGCACGTTTCGAAAAGCTATAATAAATAATTAAGTGATTTATTCGAATCGGTGACAAATACTATTTTGTCGCCGATTTTTTTTTGCCCGTATCTCTCTCTGATAAATCGGCTTTTATACTTATTGATTTCAAAATATTTTCCGTAGAAATACCCCATTTTCTATACAGTCGGATATAGATAAATATGGAAAATCCATAAGAGACCGCAACAAAAAGACGAGGGATAACTTACTTTCGGTGTATCCCTAGTCTTCATTTTTTGTAATTCGGCTAAAACATTTAACCAATTAAACGCCTTTAAATCAAACTCTTATTCCTTGATTATTCTTGCTATTTTACCGTCGGCATTTACAATATATACACCTGCGGGCAGATTGGCTACATTGATATTGTCAGCGTCGGTAGCTTGGGCTACTTCCTGACCGTATACGTTGTATACACGTATGCTGTGTGCGGGTTTGTCTGCCGTTATGTACAGTATGTCGCTGACAGGGTTCGGATATACGGACAATACGGAGGGCGTAGTTTTCACTTCCTCTACATCTGTGCCTCCACATTGGTGCGTACCTGTAAAGCCCTTGATATCGGAATAACCTTCGTAATATTGTATCTTCCAGTTTTTAGAAGTGGCGTTATTGCCATTAGTAGCAAGTACCTTGTCTTTTTCCGAAGAAGAAGCGTTTAGTAATGGTTTTATCGTACCTGCAAAATGTCCCTTTTTATCGGGTAGGGAACAGTAAATATCGTCGAGAGAGACGGTAGACAGGTTATTGTCAAAACAATACAATGTACTCAACTGTGTATTTTTACTAATATCGAGGGAGGAGAGTTGGTTTGCAAAGCAATACAGGGCACTCAGTTGCGTATTATTACTTACATCGAGTGTCGTAAGTTTATTCGTATGGCAACTCAAAAATACCAGCTCCTTATTATTACTCACATCGAGAGAGGTAATAGCATTTTTTTGACAGGTTAGACGTTTCAACTGCGTGTTGTTCCGCAAGTCGAGTGTAGAGATAGTATTATCCGTACATAAGAGCCATATCAGTTTTGTATTTTTACTCAAATCGAGTGAAGTAAGAGAGTTTTTGCTACAATCCAAGAATACCAGTTGTTCATTGTGGCTTGCGTCGAGTGCGGTGATTTTTTTATCGTTCTTATAGCAATTGAGCTTCGCCACATTACCGTATATTGACATTGTACCGGCTCCGGCAATAAACTTTTTGCTTCCGGACCAAGCAGTACTTGCAGTTATGGTCTGTTCTTTGTCTCCGCTAACTATTTTCACTTGTGTTCCGACAGCATCTGCTGCAATGCTGATGTTTATATCATCGCCCTTAGTTACAGTGAGTGTTATATATCTATCCATATTGACATCACCGCCGCACTTATGCGTACCCGTAAAACCCGTAATATCGGTATCGCCTTCGTAATATTGTATCTTCCAGTTTTTTTCGGTAGCATTACCTCCATTGGTAGCAAGTACAATACTATTGTCGGGCGACGAAGCATTGAGTACGGGTTGTATCCGTCCTATGCCATTACCTTTCCTGTCGGGCAACGAACAATATAACTTGTCTAAAGCCTGCGTACTGAATTTATTGTCAAAACAAAACAATGTCTCCAAAACCGTAAATCGAGTTGCATCCAAAGAGGATAACTTGTTGGAATAGCAAGCCAATCTTTCCAAAGCCGTAAGGTCGCTTATATCCAAATAAGACAACTGATTTTTATAACAGTCCAATGCCTTCAAAGCCTTACAGCCTTTCACATTCAAAGAAGACAATTTATTTTCGTAGCAAAATAATATGGTCAAAGCCGTAAGTTTATTTGCATCCAGAGACAACAGTTGATTGTTATTGCAATATAATTCTTTTAGTGCCGTACAGCCTTTCACTTTCAAAGACGACAATTGATTATTGTGGCAGTACAATTTGGTCAAAGCAGTAAGCCCGCTCACATCGAGTGATGACAAGCTATTACTATAGCAATCCAATGAATTCAATGCTGTACAGCCACTCACATCCAAAGAGGATAATTGATTCTTTCTACATCCTAATTCTTCCAGAAGGGTAAGCCCACTTACGTTCAGAGACGGGATTTTATTGAAATTGCAATACAATCCTTTTAATATCTTATTGTTAGAGGCGTCTAATCCGTATATTTTATCGCCGTTTTCGCTACAATCAAATCCCGTAACATCTCCATAGATAGTCATAGTAGTTTCGTCCGAAACGAAATTCTTAAAACCCATCCACACAACATTTGCCGTAATATCGGTTGTCTGATTTCCACTCACTACCCGTATCGGAGTATTATCCGAGGCAGCCTTTAGGTCAAACTGGATGCTCTGACCTTTCTGCACGGAAAGTGTTATGTAGTTGGACATATTCACCTGTGCCTGCATCGATGAGGCACCCCACACTATCGCCAGCAGGGCTATAATTACTTTCTTAAAAATACTTCTCATATTATCAATGTTTTATAAAAAAGACGAGCTTCTCCAAGCTCGTCTTTTCTTGACGTGTAAAAATCTTATTCCTTAATCACTCTTGCTATTTTGCCATCGGCATTTACAATATATACACCTGCGGGCAGATTTGCTACATTGATACTGTTAGCATCGGTAGCTTGGGCTACTTCCTGACCGTATACGTTGTATACCCGTATGCTGTGTGCAGGTTTGTCTGCCGTTATGTACAGTACGTCGCTGGCAGGGTTCGGGTATACAGACAGTAGGGCGGGAGCTGTCTTCACTTCCTCTACGCCTGTGCCTCCGCCTGTTACGGTAAATTCAACACCGTCGCCACCTCCAAACCTTTTCATTAAAAACCTGTAAGTTTTACCTGCTTCGAATACGAAGTCGTCTGCGCGACTCTTGCCTGTTCCACCATTACCAGCTATCCATATTTTTTCCCCTGCCTGTGGAGCTGCTACTACATAGTCGTAAGTACCGGCAGGCATCTTGATAGTAACCTCTCCGTCCATAACCATATGCTTTGGAGTACAAGAAGGGTCAGCATCGGTAGGAACTTTGTATTCGAATTCCTTGAATAGATCGGTAGGAACATTACAGTTCTCGGTAAAATTACCTGTTGCGGGTATAACAGTCCCATATGTATTGTGGTCTTTGTCGAGTAGCAATTGATAACCCGAACCATCTTTCCATACGTCGTGGGCTTCGAGAATAATAGTTACATCACCTTGTGCGTTTGCGAATCCGCACACCATCATTGCGCCAAAAATGGCAACAATCGCTTTTCTAAAAATACTTTTCATACTGTGCAAAAATTTGAGTTAATAAATTGAAATAAAATATTTTAATTGTATATATTAATCTTTTTACATTTATCTGCGGCAAAAATAATAAAAAAAATTTAATCTACAATAAAAAAAATCGATTTGCACAAAAAAGTTTTTTTACAGTAATATGAATTTAGATTTAAAATATTATAAATAAATATATTAAAAAAGACTCTATCGATAAAAAATTTTCAGTACTTATTTCCATATATATTTAATTACAATGCATTCGTATTATTTACCAATATTACACACATAATCAATAAAATACCTAAAATCGATTACAATCATAAAACCGTATCTGCCCCGACGCTAATATATTTTATTGTATCTTTGCAGGCAAAAATGGGAGAGATACTGTAAAAAAAACTGCTAAAACTCATATATGACAAAACAACAATACGACGGCTACAAAGCCGTTTTCACCAAAAAAGACAAAAACAAAACCATACTTATACCTTGGTTTACAGACTTCTTGTCGCCCCTGATACCTGCCGTTGCCAAAGTAGCAGGCTACAACTTTGTCAATTGCCCGAAGACATCGAAACAATCTGCCGAGATGGGACTAAAATACGGACACAACGAAGTGTGTTACCCCGCCACACTCGTGCTCGGCGACCTAATAGCGGAGATAAAAAGAGGACATTATAACATCGAAGACCTTGCCGTGGCTATCACCCAGACAGGCGGGCAATGCAGGGCAACCAACTACCTGTCGTTCATAAAAACGGGACTTAAAAACGCAGGATACGGACAAATCCCCGTAATATCGGTAGCCATAGGCGGAATACACCAAAACGAACAACCGGGGTTCAAACTCCCGATTTTCAAGATACTACATTTAGTCATAAACGCTTTTCTGTTCGGAGACTCCCTGAACCAAATTTTTGCGGCAGCAGTTGCCCGACAACGAAACAAAGGGCAAGCAGAGCTGATATTCGACAAATATATGCAACAAGCCTCGGAATTGATAGAAAAGAGGGAGCATAAAAAACTGCCGACACTATTGGCAGATGCCGTAGACGACTTCGAACGAATCGACATAGTAGAAGGCAAGCACTTCGAGAAAATAGGGCTTATCGGCGAAATATTCGTCAAATACAACAACTACGGACAAGCAAACATAACCCGCTGGCTTCGCGAACAAGGATACGAGGTAGTAGTACCTCCGATGATACACTTCTTCACACAGTCGTTTATCAACAGCAGGGTAAATGCAAAAAACGGACTGAACAGGATGAATCGCATACAGAAGGTATTATTACCGTTTTTTCAGAGAATATTCGATAAAAAAATGGGAAAATACCAAGCAATACTCGAAAAATCGAAATTCCATACGCCACACAAATCGGTATTCGAGATAGCCGAATATGCAAAAGAGATAATAGACTTATCGAACCAATTCGGCGAAGGGTGGCTCATCGCGGGCGATATAGCCAATTTCTCACGCGAGGGTATCAACCGTGTCGTATGTGTACAGCCGTTTGGTTGCATAGCCAATCACATAGTAGCCAAAGGTATAGAACGACGGATAAAGGAGTTTTATCCCGATATGAATCTGCTTTTCCTCGATATAGACGGCGGTATGGCAGAAGTGAACCTCCAAAACCGATTGAAATTTCTGATAAATTAAAAAAACCGTCCTTTTTTGACGGTTTTTTTAATTTTCCTCTATATCTATTATCACTTAGAAGTTACCGTTACTTGGGGCATTGGGCTTAAATATATATTTCTCTCTCAGGTCAATATTATCTGCATAACCTGTTTAAGTTCTTGCATATCGGATAATACGACAGATGCTCCTTCGTCGGCAAGTACTTTACTGTCGAGGACACCTGTATTGACGGCAATCGTAGATATGCCGGCAGCAACGGCAGAACGTACTCCAAGCGGAGCATTCTCTACGACGATAGCCTCATCGGCAGCCACTCCCGCTCTTCGGAGAGCTATCAGATACGGTTCGGGATGGGGTTTACCGTGCTCTACATCGAAAGCCGAAATAATTTTACCCTCCTCGAATATATCGGGGAAATTGCTTTGCAACCTGTCGAGTAAAGATATCTGTGCCGAGCCGGTTACGACTAATATTTGTCGATTTTTCGACCGAACGTATCGCAATACATCGGCAACGGCAGGTATCTGCGGAGGTTCGGGATATTGATGAAAGTAATCGGTTTTTGCCGAGTATATCTCATCTTTTGTACGGCGATCTGCCGTATGTCCGTATGCTCTGATAAAAGCCTCGTCTATCGTGCTGTCGGCAGTACGCCCTTCGTGCAGGTAGGCATCGTATAGAGAGAACGGCAACCCACGTTCGGACAGAGCACGCTGCCAGGCTTGTGCGTGGTACGGCATAGAGTCGAACAAGACACCGTCCATATCGAAAAATACCGCCTTTATATTTTTACCGTCAGCAAAAGACAATAAATTGTTATTTAGCATAATATAGTAATAAAATTTCGAAAAACTTTTTGATATTCCGTTCATTTCCCCTTCACCGTTCGGAGGCTTTCTATGAGGCTTCGTATCCTAAGGCGGATAGAGCCGGGTGAAGCTATCTCGTCTATACGAAGGACAGTATGGTTTTTGCCCGCCTGACGAAGTATCTGTCCGACCTCTTCCATATAGAACGAGTCGGGACCGCAACCAAACGAATTCAACTGTATAAGTTGTACATTATCGGGGAGTTTGGCTACCTCCATAGCAGCGTGTACCACGCGGTTCGGGTACGACCACTGCGAGACCATATTCAGTCGCTTGAATCCGTCGCCGAGCAAATGTAGTAGTCGGTATTTCGCGTTCGGTATTTCGCCTGCGTGCGGGTCTAAAAATACGTCGTCGGTAAGAGCCGTAATGCCAAGGTCTGCAAGTATCTGACCCACCTTCTGATTCACAAGGCTATCGGCGTGGTAGGGACGTCCTGCAACGATGAAGACAAGTTCGCCCGACATCAAACACTTGTCGAGCAACGCCTTCTGCTCTATTATCATTTCTTTCTTCATCTTGTTGCGAAAATCCCAAGCAATACCGAAAGCCCTCTGGAAGATATCTTTGTCGATACCCAAACCCGAAAAATACTCATAGGCAGCACGTCTAAGCACATCGATATCGTGGAAAGAGACAACAGGTTTATCGAACGGAATACCGTAATTGCCTTCGGGATTTATCGCCGAACGTATCACCTCCGGATAGCCGCTGACAACGGGGCAGTTGTACGAGTTGCTGGAGCCGTCCCATTCCTTTGCCTCCTTCTGCACTATGGGGTAAAAAATCCTGTCGACCTTAGCCTCTATCAACCAAATGATATGTCCGTGAACGAGCTTGGCGGGAAAACATATATTATCGCTCATCACCGACGATATCCCCTTCTGATACAGCTCCATATTCGATTCGGGCGAGAGTACGACCTCAAAACCGCATTCGGCAAAAAGCGTATGCCAAAACGGATAATTTTCGTACATATTCAATACTCGGGGTATACCTATTCTAATCATTCTAAGCACTGAATATCAATTTGTTTTTAGAATCGAAGGCGTTGACGCCTTTATGTTCGGCTGCGCTGCGGTTGAAGAAATATTTCTCACATTTATTGCCCGAATAGCAGATATTGCCGTTCTCGAAGGTGAATTTCAGCATTCTACACTGATTGGTACAGCCTTTGCACTGCAACTCTTTGGTCTCGTATTTTAGAGAAAAACGGTCGCCAAACGACGATGTCGTATTCGTATTTTCCGTAGCCGAATGTTGTTGTTTGGCATATAGAGCCGCCCCGAAAGCCCCCATCAATTCGGGCGAATCGGTAGCCGATACGGATTTTTCGCTCAATAATTCCAATGCTCTGAAGACGGCATCGTTCCTAAACGTACCACCCTGTACGACGATACGGTCGCCAAGTATATTCAGATTGCTTATTTTGAGCACCTTGAACAGACAATTTTTTATAACCGAATAAGCCAATCCGGCAGCGATGTCGTCCAAAACAGCATTCTGACGCAGCGACTGTTTTACTTTGGAGTTCATAAAAACGGTACAGCGTGTCCCCAAGTCTACGGGATTGCTCGCAGTACAGGCGGCACTCACAAAGTCGGCGAGCGTCATATTCATCACCGAAGCAAAATTTTGCAGGAACGACCCGCAGCCCGAAGAGCAAGCCTCGTTGAGTTCGATATTGGTTATCATACCGTTATCGACGAAAATAGACTTCATATCCTGCCCTCCGATATCGAGAATAAACGAAACTTTGGGGTCGATAAACTTAGCTCCCATCAGATGTGCAATAGTTTCTACAATACCGAAATCGAGGTTAAAAGCCTGTTTTATAAGGTCTTCGCCGTAGCCCGTAGATGTCGAACCAACGATACGAATCTTAGCATTCTTCTGTTCGGCTTCCTGATAAAATTTAAGCAGTCCGTCGTGCACCTGCTTCAAAGGATTTCCGTAGTTGAGGGTATAGTGTTGGAAAAGAATCTTATTGTCTTCGTCGATAATCACTATCTTGGTGGTAGTAGAGCCTGAGTCGATACCGAGATAGCAATTCACTTCGGAGTTCGACTCTATCTCTTTGGTCGCAAGGGATACTATTTTTTTGTGATTTTTCCAGTAAATATACTCTTCTTCGTTACGGAAAAGCGGCGGCAAAGTATCCGAAGCCGTGCTGTGGTTTCTCTCCGACAGTTTGTCTCTGAGTTCCGACAGATTAAACTCCGTCTCCGATGTCTGTGCCAGAAATGCACAACCCCAAGCGGGGAAGAATTCGCTGTTTTCGGGCAATATTATCTCATCGTCGCCAAGCGAAAGCAACGTCTGAAATCTATTACGCAGAGCAGGTATAAATGTTAACGGTCCGCCGATACAGATTACCTTCGGCATCACCTTGTGTCCGCGAATAAGAGTAGTTATCGCTTGGTTGGCAACGGTCTGGAAGATAGACATCGCCAAATCGGGCAAAGGTATATTGCGTGCAATAAGATTCTGTACGTCGGTCTTGGCAAATACTCCGCACCGCGAGGCTACGGGATATATTTTCGTGAAGTTCCAAGCTTCGTCGTTCAATTTGCCGATAGGTACACTTATAAGGTCTGCCATCTGGTCTATGAAAGCACCTGTACCACCGGCACACGAGCCGTTCATTCGTATGTCGGGTTGTTTGCCTTCTGCAAAAAAGACTATCTTGGCATCTTCGCCACCCAAATCTATAAGTGTATGCGTATCGGGATAGCAACGCTTGGTTACTTCGATGGCAGCTATGACTTCTTGATGAAACGGAATATGCAGGCGTTCGGCTACCCCCATTCCGGCCGACCCTGTAATACATATCTTGGCAGTAGACAGCGAATATTGCGAAACGAGCTTATCGAGCTGCTGCCCGAAAACCGTCGGAATATCCGCCTTGTGCCTATTGTACGATTTGTAGACAACATCTCCGTTGTCGTCCAAAACGATTACTTTGAGCGTAGTAGAGCCTATGTCTATACCTATATTCAT
>ERZ772772.2860-NODE-2860-length-10069-cov-6.070102_pt1 | contig 10069 bp, 7 predicted proteins | sample MGYA00511484_ERZ772772 | MGnify/ENA primary metagenome ERZ772772 (study PRJEB29015, sample SAMEA2737913) | human oral metagenome | biome: human oral; feature: human-associated habitat; material: dental | place: China | collected 2088 ... | reverse complement strand
AGCAGTTGGAAGAAACGGTAGACAAACTCTACAAACTGACTCCAAATATCAAGGCCATCGTGGCGGACGAGATGAAGGGTTACATGATTCAAAACAATGCGGCTATCGGGGTGACCTTCTCAGGAGAAGCCAGCCAGATGCTGGAGAAAAATCCTAACCTCAAGTATGTCGTTCCGACAGAAGCCAGCAACCTTTGGTTTGACAACATGGTCATTCCAAAAACCGTGAAAAACCAAGATGCAGCCTATGCCTTTATTAACTTTATGTTGAAACCCGAAAATGCTCTGAAAAATGCAGAATATGTCGGCTATGCAACACCAAATAACACGGCTAAGGAACTGCTCCCAGAGGAGACCAAAGAAGACAAGTCCTTCTATCCAGACGCTGATACCATGAAAAACCTGGAAGTTTATGAGAAGTTTGACCATAAATGGACAGGAAAATACAGCGACCTCTTCCTTCAATTCAAAATGTATCGGAAGTAGAAGTAAAACGTAAGGAAACGAATCAGTTGACGCTGGTTCGTTTTTTGTATTAAAAAAATTTATATTTGGGGTTGACAAAAGGAATTTTAATGATAAAATAGTATCCTTTATACATTTAGGAGGAATAAAAAAGGTATGTGATTAATTTGGTATTCAGAAATGAAAACTCTTTCAAAATATGGTATACTAATAGTAGTTTCCAATAGATTATATCTAGTGCTTGTTATAGGTTCACATACAAGATATGGTGTATAGATACCTATCTACCTCGCGAGGGGTCGGAAACACAATAAGCATTTTTATAAAATCAGGATAAGTTTTTTGTATAGCTACCTATCTACTTTCGAGAGGGGCCGGAAACGGTGTGTAGTTCGTAACAGGATTAGAGTAAACTTCGGTATAGCTACCTATCTACCTCGCGAGGGGCCGAAAACTGTTCTGGTATAGCACCATATTCCTCAGCAGCATTCAGTATAGATACCTATCAACCTCGCGAGGGGTCGGAAATCCGAAGACGTTGATTTTGTAGATGTTTTCAAATGACGTATAGATCCCTATCTACCTAGAGAGGGGACAGAAACTTGACAACACTTGTAGCTGCAACAAAGTCATCCATAGTGTATAGCTACCTATCTACCCCGAGAGGGGCCGGAAACTGTTTTGATTCTATATGCATTGAGTAATTTCCGGTTTTACCGTATAGCTCCCTATCTACCTCGAGAGGGGCCGGAAACTCGACTAAAAATTTTGGTGAGCCAGAAATTGCAACTGTATAGCTACCTATCTACCTCGGGAGGGGCCGGAAACGGATTCTGGCCTGGGTTCTGGCCTGGGTTTTCACCTGGGTTCTGGCCTGGGTATAGCTACCTATCAACCTCGCGAGGGGACGGAACAATATGTGGATCAAGAACTTTGTATCCTTGTTCATTGACTGTATAGACACCTATCTACCTCGAGAGGGGCCGGAAACCGTGGTAAACCATTTTGTTCAAACAAATCTTCCCAGGTATATAGCTACCTATCTACCTCGCGAAGGGGCCGGAAACACATTTTAATTTCTCTCTTTCTCTTTATGATTTAATTAGTATAGATACCTATCTACCTCGAGAGGGGCCGGAAACTGTTCTGCGAAATCGTTTTCCATGTGCAAACGTCGAGTGTATAGCTACCTACTCTACCTCGCTAGAGGTCGGAAACGACTCCACCTCCTCAATCTCAATACCTTCGCAATCGAACGTATAGGAACTTATCTACCTCGCGAGGGGCCGGAAACGGATAAGAGCCATCTGACTCCTCCCACCACCAGCCGGGTATAGCTACCTATCTACCTCGAGAGGGACCGGAAACAAATTAAGGATTTTTAAAGAGTCCCTGAAAGTTAGTATAGCTACCTATCTACCTCGAGAGAGGACGGAACTTCTTCTTTTATCTTGTTTTTAGGCTTTATATACATGTGTATATATACCTATCAACCTCGCAAGGGGCCGGAAATGCACCAAGTACATGTGTATCTGTAAGTGCCATATTTCGTGTAGAACAATCTATTCGCCCCGCGAGGGGTCGGAAACGCAGATAGAACAATCCAGATTGCGATGAATCGTTTGTATAGATACCTATCTACCTCGCGAGGGGCCGGAAACAGTGATTGCTCCTTGTAGGTATAGCCTTCAGACTGTTGCTTATAGCTACCTATCAACCTCGCGAGGGGCCGGAAACCTACTTAGGAACGCCTTCACTTGATAGAAAACATCTGTATAAGAACCTAACTACCTCGCGAGGGGCCGGAAACGGATAGAGTTCAATAGGTCAATGTTCGAAACTGGTTTCATATAGATACCTATCTCCCTCGCGAGGGGCCGGAAACATTGAGATAATGAGCTCTTTCAGTGACTGCTCTACTGTATAGCTACCTATCTACCTCAAGAGGGGCCGGAAACGCTGCGGGGATAAGTCCTTTAATTTTCATTGTTTTGTATAGCTACCTATCTACCTCGAGAGGGGACAGTTTCATAAGGGCAAAGGATTCCAAAAGTAAAAGAAAAAAGCGCTCATGAGAAACCAAAAGCGCAATTGTATCAATAAAGGAGGCATATGAAACGCATCGATATATCATTTAAGCGGATAGACCAATCACCGAGCGACCTATCGACAAAATTCCAAGGTTTTCTCATGGAAAAGTTGGAACCAGACTATGTGACTTGGCTACATGAGCAGGAGACCAACCCCTACTCACTAAAAATCATCCATCAAAAGGACAAGACCCTATGGTCCCTTCATCTCCTGGCGGATGAGGCTGTCAAGCAGATTTTGCCTGTTCTCTTGGAGCTCAAGAAAGTAGAACTTCATGATTTACCGACTCTCATGGTGGAGTCTTTATCCATGCAAGATCTCAGTTCGGAGCAACTCTTTGAGTTTTTTAATGAAAACCAAGATCGGTCACTCTACACTATCCATTTTCAAACTCCAACAGGATTTCGCTCCCAGGGAGAGTACGTGCTCTTTCCGACCATGCGTCTCATCTTTCAGAGTTTGATGATGAAGTATGCACGTCTGGTCGAGAATCGTCAGGACATCGAAGAGGAAACCCTGGACTACTTGGTCAAGCATAGTAGGATTAGCAGCTATCGATTGGAGTCCAGCTATTTTAAAATCCATGGCAAAAAAATTCCTGGTTTCAGGGGGAGACTGACCTTTAAGATTACAGGTCCAAATACCCTGAAAGCATATGCCAATATGCTTCTAAAATTTGGGGAGTACTCAGGTCTCGGTATGAAAACTAGCTTAGGGATGGGAGGTATAGAACTTGAAGAAAGAAAAGATTGATTTAGTTTATGGATCGCTTTTGCACGCTATCGGCAAGGTGATTCAAGGTTCCAGGTATGATGAGAAAGACCTAGGTACCATTGGGTCCGAATGGTTTAAACGCTTTTCGGATAATGAAAAAATAGCTCAGCAGATAGCCAAGGCGACTTCTAATGATTTGCCGCCGAATTTAGCTCCTGATAGTTTGGTCTATATCACGTCAGCTGCGGCAAAGATTGCTTCAGGTCTAAAAGGGGTAGCAGACACTCATCAAGGGAAAGAAGATTTCCTAAGTAAACAATCGGATATCTTTAATGTTTTTTCAGATATCCCTAGTCTGCGTTATCTTGATTCACGGCTATTAGAGCTTGACGGGGAGCCAAACTATGCCAAGGAATTGAGTGAGCCGTCTGACCAGTCAAACTATGACTTGATAGTAGAGACCTTAGAAAAAGAGTTTGAGAGATTGGACTTTAGCCAATCTGAGATAGATGCCCTTTTGAATCTCCTTGAGTCTACTCTTTCCTATGTACCTGTTTCGACAAGAACCAAGGGATTATCAGATATTTCTCTAGCAACCTACAGTCGTCTGACAGCTGGGTTTGCCCTAGCTATAGAGGACTATTTAGCAGATAAGAATTGTCGTGACTATGAGAAGATACTAGGGCAAGATTTAGAAGCTTTTTATAGCGAAAAAGCCTTTTTATTAGCAAGTTTTGACCTGTCAGGGATTCAGGACTTTATCTACAATATCGCAACAGCTGGTGCAACCAAGCAACTAAAAGCACGTTCCTTGTATCTAGATTTTATGGGGGAACATATCGCTGACAGCTTACTGGAGAAGTTAGAGCTGACAAGGGCTAATCTACTCTACGTCGGTGGAGGGCACGCCTACTTTATCCTTCCAAACACCGAAAAAACTAGAGAAACCTTGGCTAGCTTTGAAGCAGAATTTAATCAGTTTTTGGTCAAGCATTTCCAGACAGGTTTGTACGTAGCATTTGGTTGGAGTCCGTTTTCTGCCAATGATATGACAACGACACTGGCCGACTATCGAAAAGTCTATCAAACAACTAGTCGGATGATTTCCCAAAAGAAAATTTCTCGTTATGATGCAAAAACTCTCCTTGAACTCAACCAAGGAGGAAAAAGTTCCCAGAGAGAATGTGCTATTTGCCACTCAGTCGAAAAGCTTACCAAGCATAAAGATCAAGAAGTCTGCCATATCTGTGCAGGAATGTATCGCTTTGCCAAGGAAATACAAGAAAACTACTATATTGTGACAAAAGAAAAAGGCCTGCCGATAGGTCCAGGAGCCTATATTAGGGGTATTTCCAAAGCCAATCTTGATAAAGAAGAGTGGGACCGTGTTTATGTCAAGAATAGTTATAGCACAGATATGCTAAAAGCAACTCATGTCTTTGTCGGAGATTACAAGTATGATGAGATTTACGAGTATGCTAAACTATCTCAGGAGTCTGGTCAAGGTATTAAGCGTCTGGCAGTTGTTCGACTAGATGTAGATGACCTAGGAGCAGCCTTTATGGCTGGATTCTCTTATCAAGATAGTGGCAAGTATAATACTCTGGCACGCTCGGCAACCTTCTCTAGAAGTATGAGTCTCTTCTTTAAGGTCTATATCAACCAGTTTGCCAAAGAGAAAAAACTATCAATCATTTATGCCGGTGGAGATGATGTATTTGCTATCGGTTCTTGGCAGGATATTATTGAGTTTCCTATTTGTCTCCGACAAAACTTTATCAAGTGGACAAATGGTAAATTAACCCTATCAGCAGGGATCGGCCTCTTTCCAGATAAAACTCCGGTTAGCCTGATGGCTGAAGAAACTGGTAAGCTAGAAGGAGCAGCAAAGGATAACGACAAGGATAGTATTTCCCTTTTTGAAAAAAATTATACCTTGAAGTTCGACCAATTTATTGACAATGTCTATAATGGGAAACTGAAGAGCATTCGTTACTACTTTAATATTCAAGATGAGCGAGGAAAGAGTTTTGTATACAGACTGATTGAGCTCCTTCGTAACTACGATCGTATGAATATTGCTCGATTAGCCTATTATTTGACGCGCTTAGAGGATCAAACTTCTAAGGATAAAAAAGAAGAGTTTAAAGAGTTTAAAGATTTATTCTTTTCTTGGTATACAGGTAGCGATAATGAACGTAAGGAAGCAGAGATAGCTTTACTTCTATATATTTATGAGATTAGAAAGGATTCATAGATGGCAATTTTAACAGATGATAATTACGTAGATAAGGCAGAAAAAACCATTAAAAATTTAGTAACTGATAAGCGTAATTTTAAAAATAGAAATTCAGATGTTCTATCCATGAGTAAACTACGAAACTTATTGAGTTTAACGAGTACCCTCTTTGATGAAAGTAAGGTCCGCGATTACGAAGAATTGAAGGATAAGATTGCCTATTTGAGAGTCCAATTCGTCTATCAATCAGGACGTGAAGAGGCAGTCCTGGACTTAGTTCAAAAAGGTGAGATTCTACCAATTTTAAAAGAAATTAATAGTAGGGAAAGTCTCCAACGTTTTTGTCGCTATATGGAAGCGCTAGTAGCTTATTTTAAATTTTATGGAGGAAAAGATTAATGACACTTGCAAAAATTCAAGTAACAGCACAAATCCGTCTAGAGACAGGACTTCATATTGGGACAAGCAATGCTTTTGCGGCAATTGGGGCTACTGATTCGCCTGTAATCAAGGATCCTATTACTAACTTACCCATTATTCCTGGTTCAAGTATCAAAGGAAAAATGCGTACACTGCTGGCAAAAGTATATAATACTAAATTAGCAGAAAAACCAGGAGACGATGGGGAAATTATTAGTCGTCTCTTTGGGAATAGTTCAGACAAAAACTATAAAGTAGGAAGACTCATCTTTAGAGATGCCTTTCTAACTAACAAAAAAGATTTAGATTCACGAGCTGTCAAAGGTTATACTGAAGTTAAGTTTGAAAATACTATTGATCGTATCACTGCTGAAGCAAATCCAAGACAAATTGAACGTGCTATTCGAGACAGTATCTTTGGATTTGAGTTGATCTATGAGGTTACAGACAAGAGTCAAGCTCAAGTAGAAGAAGACTTCAAAGTAATTCTTGATGGATTAAAGCTGTTGGAACTTGATTATTTAGGTGGTTCAGGTTCTCGTGGTTATGGTAAAGTTGTTTTTGAGAATCTTAAAGCAAATACAGTTTTCGGAAACTATGATGTTAGTAAATTGAATGAACTTTTAACTACGGAGGTCTAATATGACCTATAAAATGTATATTATGAACTTCCATACTGCTCACTTCGGAGCAGGAACTCTGGATAGTTCTAAAATGACTTTTACAGCGGACAGATTGTTTTCAGCCTTAGCTATTGAAGCAAAAAAAATGGGTAAAATGGAGGAATTTGTATCATTAGCAGTTCAAGATGAATTTGTTTTGACTGACGCCTTTCCTTATCAGTCAGGTCCATTTTTACCTAAGCCGATAGGATTTCCAAAGTTTGATAAGCCTGACTTAACAACGGATGTCAAAGAAGTAAGACGTCAAGCTAAGATGGCAAAGAAACTTCAGTTTATACCCTTGGATAAATTTGATTCTTATGTAAAAGGAACGCTTTTTGAAGACGCAGAGCATGCACAAACAAACATCGTCACTAAAAACCAACCTCACGTTGATGGGGCTCTTTATCAAGTTTCTACTGTTAGATTTAGAGATGATTCTTCACTTTACGTGATCGGAAACGAATCTGAGCTCTTAAATGAACTCATGACAAGCTTGCAGTATACAGGAATTGGTGGGAAACGCTCCAGTGGCTATGGGCAATTTGATTTGACCATTACAGACCTACCTGATGGTTTAAAAAATCGCCTTACCAAGGTCCATCAAGGAACAGTCATGACCTTAACAACTTCTTTACCAATTGAAAAGGAACTTGAACATGCTATGGAAACTGGTTCTTATTTATTAAGTAAATCAAGTGGTTTTGCTTTTAGTACAGAAACTAATGAAAATTACCGAAAGCAGGATTTATATAAGTTTGCTTCTGGATCTACTTTCTCTGAAACCTTTACAGGACAGATTGTGGATGTAAGGCCTCTAGATTTCCCACATGAAGTATTAAACTATGCTAAACCACTATTTTTCAAGATGGAGGGAGAAAGATGAGAACAGAATATAGAACCTTTCAATTTAGCCTCCTAGCCATGGCTCCTATCCATATTGGGAATGGTGAGAAATATACTTCTCGAGAATTTATCTATGAAAATGGCTACTTTTATTTCCCAGATATGGGTAAGTTTTATAATCGAATGGTGGAGAAAGGTTATGACCAGAAGTTTGAACGGTTTTTACAAGAGACAAAGCCAAGCGCCAGAAATAATCGCTTGATTTCCTTTTTACTGGATAACCGTATTTCTGACCGTAACTTTGGTGGCTATAGAATTTTTGAAACTGAGTTAGAAACAGATAATAAACAATTAAGAGGAGGCGCATTAAATCAAGTATCAAAGTTTATGAGAGATGCTTTTGGAAATCCGTATATTCCTGGAAGTTCATTAAAGGGAGCTATTCGGACTATCTTGATGAATACCAATCCTGACTGGAACAATGAAAATGTTGTGAAAGATAAAAAGGAAAACAAATCTTTGATTCCTTGGGGAGCAAAAAAAGGTCAGAACTATGATGACTTGTTTAACGCTATTCGTGTTAGTGATAGCAAACCATTTAGTAATGAGAGTCTTATTTTAGTTCAAAAATGGGATTGTTCAGCCAAGACCTCCCTTGCCAAGCCTCTTCCTTTATACAGGGAAGCTTTAACTCCTGGCAAAATAATTAATTTTAAAATTACCACAACTACAAAGGAGGCGGGGGAATTAATTGAGAAACTTGGTGAGAAAGCATTTGAATTTTATAATGACTATAAGATTTTTTTCCTCAAAGATTTTCCTGAAAATAAAATTCAGCCAAATATTCAATATCCTATCTATTTGGGAGCGGGAAGTGGAGCTTGGACAAAAACCTTGTTTCAACAAGCGGATGGAATCTTACAAAAACGGTATAGTCGAATGAAGACCAAGATGGTTGGTAAGGGAGTGTTGAAACTAACAAAAGCACCAAGGAAAAGTGTTAAAACAACACAAGCAACTCGTAAACTGATAATAAATGATGAATCCTTCTATGAGATGGGCAAGGCAAACTTTATGATTAAGGAGTTTACTAAATGACAATTTTAATTTCAGCAGTAGGTAACACAGATCCTATCAGTAAGAACAGAGATTCAGCCTTAATGCACATAACTCGAAAATATAAACCAGAAAGAATCATCTTACTCTATAGTGAGGAAATGTTAGTTAAAAAAACTCTTATTGAGAGAGCCCTTTTTTCATTTAAAGACTATAAACCTGATGTGAAAATTCATGAGCAAATCTTAAGGAATGATGAGGTTTATTTGTATGATAAAATGTATGAAGTCATAGGAAAAATTATAAAAGAGTATTCTAAATTAGGGGAGGAATTAATTCTAAATCTATCTTCTGGTACTCCTCAGATAAAATCAGCTCTATTCGCTATAAACCGAATTGATGACTATAATACGAAGGCAATTCAAGTTACCACTCCTAGTAATTCATCTAACAATCCCCAAAAAATACTCTCCAAGGAAGAGGAAGATAATCTGTTTAAAAATAATGAAGATAATCAGGATAATTATGAAAACAGATGTATCATGGATATAGCGGAGAAGTTCAATCATTCTTTAGTTAAACGTCATTTAAGAAGTTTGATAGAGTCATATGATTATTTAGCTGTTGAAAAGATTGTTATCCGGAGAGATTCGAAGGGGCTGCTTTCAAATAAGCAGTTAGCTCGTTTAAGAATCATTCTAACCGACTTAGTAAATGTTTTTAAAAAACAAGAAGTTCTTTCAGAAATTCAGAAATATCCACTTTCAGAGGTTGAGAAAAAAGCCCTTAATTATTTTTTGATGATTGAGATTTTAAACAAACGAGGTCAAGTAGCAGATGTTTTGATTAAGTCAAAATCATTAGTCGAATTTATATTAGAAGATAGAATAAAAAGGAACCATCCGAATCTAATAACATATAAAAATAAGTTACCTAAACTAAACAAAGAACATCAAGATTTTGAAAAAGTTATCGGTTATTTAGATAGTGATTATAAAAAAGCACAGAATGAAAATGAAGGCAAAAAAGAAGACTTTTCTCCTACAACAACTCTAAACTTAATTATATACACTAAAATTTTAGAGTATTACAAATATAGTCCTGAATTAATTAAGTCACTTAGAGTTATCATTTCTTTAAACAATGAGAGAAATAAGGTGGCACATGGTTTGTCAGAGATTGATAGTAAACTAGTCAATTCTAAGAAATTGCAACAGACAATAGATACCTTGCGCTTTATTTTACAAGATACATTCGAGATTGATGATAGCTATTTCTTTTGTTATCAAGCACTTAATAATGAAATGCTTGACTTACTTCGTCAATAATGCATACCTTTATTGATAAGTCTACCTTTCTGGTGAAACATTTCATGAGATTATGAGTCCTTGTTTTTCCAGTTGACGCAAACTTAAAAAAACGATATAATAAGAGAGTTGAGAATTGATTTTCAATCATCTTAGTCCAGAGAAATGGCGGTGCTGCGAGCCATCTAAGGTAGGAAGTCATGCTACTCAATCAGACAATTGCATAAGAATAAGAGAATGACAAGTTCATTGAATGAAGGTGGTACCGCG
>ERZ772772.2857-NODE-2857-length-10074-cov-5.201417_pt1 | contig 10074 bp, 9 predicted proteins | sample MGYA00511484_ERZ772772 | MGnify/ENA primary metagenome ERZ772772 (study PRJEB29015, sample SAMEA2737913) | human oral metagenome | biome: human oral; feature: human-associated habitat; material: dental | place: China | collected 2088 ... | reverse complement strand
AGGAATACTCGCGATAAGGCGAAGGGCTTGTGTATCTCTTCGGAGAGGTATATCGTGGAGCTGGGCAGGCGATACCTTAGCACTCTACTATGGAGAGAGTTTGCGCAATCAATGATTGGGGCACTCTATATAGCGAAGAGATTAGCTACTTTTGTGAGCGTAATCACACTCCCTCCTTGAGAAAATCATGACCTCTGACACCACCCCGCTCAGCCCCCTGCGCAAGGGGATCGCTGGCGCCCAGTACCTATTCGTTGCCTTCGGAGCCACAGTCCTCGTACCTATCCTCGTCGGGCTCGATCCGTCGACCGCCCTCTTCTCAGCTGGTATCGGCACCCTCCTCTTCCACCTCGTGACCAAGGGCAAGGTACCCATCTTCCTCGGCAGTAGCTTCGCCTTCATCGCACCGATCATCAAAGCCACAGAGCTCTACGGACTCAGCGGCGCGCTCTTCGGCTGTATCGGAGTGAGTGCCGTGTACTTCGTGATGTCGCTCCTGATCCGTCTCTTCGGCCTGCGCTTCATCTCCCGTCTCTTCCCTCCGGTCGTCATCGGCCCCATCATCATGCTCATCGGGCTCTCCCTCTCGGACTCCGCCGTGAAGATGGCCTCGACGAACTGGCCCCTGGCGGTCATCTCGCTCGCTACGGCGATCATCGTCACGCTCTACGGCCGAGGGATCACGAAGCTCATCCCCATCTTCCTCGGTATCGTCGTGGGCTATATCGCTGACCTCATCTTCTTCGATGTCAATCTAAGGCCCATCGCCGAGGCCTCTTGGCTCAGCCTACCTAAGATCACGCTCCCCGAGAACTTCTCCTTTGCCCCCATCCTCTTTATGATCCCCGTGGCCATCGCTCCCGTCATCGAGCATATCGGTGACGTGTATGTGGTGAATAACGTGGCAGGGAAGAACTTCGTCAAGGACCCCGGCCTACACCGCACGATGCTCGGCGACGGTATCGCCTGTCTCTTCGCCTCACTTGTCGGGGGGCCTCCTGTGACAACTTACTCTGAGGTCACGGGCGCCATGTCACTGACGAAGGTCACCGACCCGCTGGTCTTCCGTATCGCAGCCGTCACGGGTGTGCTCTTCTCCCTCATCGGGAAGGTCAGCGCCCTCCTGCGCAGTATCGACCAGGCTATCCTCGGTGGGATCATGCTCCTACTCTTCGGCACGATCGCTGGCGCAGGGATCTCAAGCCTCCTGCATAGCCGTGTGAATCTCGCCTCGTCGCGCAACGTGGTCATCATCTCCGTCACCCTCACCACGGGTATCGGGGGTGCCGCACTCTCCTTCGGCAACTTCTCCCTCTCGGGTATCGGGCTCTCGGCTGTCATCGCCGTAGTGCTGAACCTGCTCCTCCCCGAGCGCAAGGAGGATCGCGAAGAGCCTACTACGAAGCACTAACTTAACTCTCACAATAATCCATCCATGCGACAGCTTTATCGTATCGCGCTTGTACTCCTCCTGACTACCCTCGGAGCACAAGCACAAAACATTCAGCTCCACTACGACTTCGGGCGCCAGCTCTACAGCAAGGACCAGCCCGAGCGCCCCAAGCTCACCACGACCGTGGAGCTCTTCCGCCCCGATAGCTGGGGGAATACCTTCTTCTTCGTCGATATGAACTATCAGCGCGAGGGCATCACCTCGGCCTACTGGGAGATCTCTCGTGAGTTCAGCCTCGGCAAGCTCCCTCTGGCCCTGCATATCGAGTATGACGGCGGGCTGAGCAATCAGTTCTCCTATAAGAATGCCTACCTCGCAGGTCTGACCTACGCGTGGAACCAAGCAGACTATCAGGCAGGCTTCACCTTCACGCCGATGTATAAGTATCTGGCACGTCAGGATAGACCCCACTCCTTCCAGCTGACGAGTACGTGGTACCTGCACATGGCGGGTGGTAAGCTCTCCTTCCTGGGCTTCGCTGACCTCTGGGGCGACCGTCATCTCGTCACGGGCAAGAACAATATCATCTTCATCACCGAGCCGCAGCTTTGGGTGAACCTGAATAAGTTCGAGGGGATCAACCCCAAGTTCAACCTCAGCATCGGTACCGAATGGGAGATCAGCAGCAACTTCGCTGTACTGGACAAGACCGTCGTGAACCCCACGCTGGCCATCAAGTGGACCTTCTAAGCCCCCGCACACTCTAATGCAAGCACTCTATCGTCTTGTGGGCTTTGACCCCACGAAGTACAAGCTCCGCACCGAGCTTCTGGCAGGCCTGACGACCTTCCTCACGATGAGCTACATCCTCGCAGTCAACCCCGACATCCTCAGCACTGCGGGCATGGACAAGGGCGCCGTCTTCACCGCTACCGCCCTGGCATCAGCCGTCGGCACGCTCCTCATCGCCTTCTTAGCTAAGCTACCCTTCGCCCAGGCTCCCAGCATGGGTATCAATGCCTTCTTCGCCTTCACCCTCGTCATGGGCATGGGCTACAGCTGGCAGGCTGGTCTGGCAGCCGTCTTCGTCGAAGGGGTCATCTTCATCCTGCTCACCGCCTTCAACATCCGCGAGCAGATCGTCCGCTGTATCCCGAAGAATCTCCGCTTCGCTATCTCGGCAGGTATCGGCTTCTTCATCGCCTTCATCGGGCTGAAGAATGCTGGGGTCATCGTAGCCAACGAAGCTACCTTCGTAGCCCTCGGCCCCTTCACCCCTACAGCGATCCTCGCCGTCATCGGTATCATCCTCAGTGGTGTCCTGATGACGCTGCGTGTACGCGGTGCGCTCTTCTACAGCATCGTCCTCTGCACGATCATCGGGATTCCCCTCGGCGTGACACAGATCCCCGATAGCTTCATCCCCGTCTCTCTACCCCGCTCGCTGGCACCTACGTTCCTGCAGTTCGACTTCAAGGCACTGCTCAACATGGATATGGCGCTCACGATCTTCGCTCTGGTCTTCATGGATATCTTCAACACCGTGGGTACACTCATCGGTGCTGCCGCTAAGACTGAGATGATGGACAGTGAAGGCAACGTGAAGAATATCAAGCAGGCGATGATGGCTGACGCTTTGGCCACCTCCTTCGGTGCCGTCTGCGGTACGTCGACCGTGACGACCTTCGTAGAGAGTGGCGCAGGTATCGCCGAGGGCGGCCGCACGGGTATGACCGCACTGTCTACAGCTGTGCTCTTCATCCTCGCACTCTTCCTCTCGCCGCTCTTCCTACTCATCCCCTCCGCTGCGACGACGGGTGCTCTCGTGCTGGTAGGTGTGCTGATGCTGAGCTCTATCCAGGATATCGACCTCATGGATATCTCCGAGGCACTGCCCAGCTTCATCACCGTACTGACGATGGTGCTGACCTACAATATCGCCGAAGGGATGGCCCTCGGGCTCATCTCCTACACGCTGGTCAAGCTCCTCAGCGGCCAGTGGCGCCAGGTCTCCATCACCCTCTACATCGTCTCGACACTCCTCATCCTGCGCTACATCCTCGCTATATAATAATAGTAGAGCGCACTCCGAGTGTCCACAACGAAGAAGGCCCCTCCCTCACGACTGCAACCGGCGTGAGGGAGGGGTCTCCGTATTATCCCTGCGAGGACACAAGCCCCCTTTTACAAAAGCGTTGTATCTTTGCGTTATTAAATAAATCATTGTTCGTAGAGCCTATACGGCTCCTCCCAAGTATATGCCGCTCGCTGAGATCCACGCTACACGCTACATCCGCGCCTCGATACTTACGCTCCTCCTCTGTCTCGCTCTTGCTCCCCTCGGGATGCAAGCCCAGCGCCTCTTCACCGTCGTCATCGACGCCGGTCACGGGGGGAAGGACTCTGGCACTGTAGGGAATGGTGGCAAGGAAAAGGATATCACCCTCGCAGTAGCCAAGCTCGTCGGCAGCAAGATCCAAGCAGCGCACCCCGAGGTACGTGTACTCTACACCCGAAGCACCGACGTCTTCGTCGGCCTGCAGGCTCGTGCTGACTTTGCGAATAAACAGAAAGCCTCCCTCATGCTCAGCATCCACGTCAACAGCGCACCGTCGAAGGACGTCCACGGTACGGAGACCTATGTGCTGGGGATCGCGAAGTTCGCCAACAACCTCAGCGTGGCGATGCGCGAGAACAAGGCAATGCTCCTCGAGAGCAACTATAAGACGACTTACAAGGGCTTCGACCCGACGTCGACGGAGAGCTATATCATGTTTGACCTCATGCAAGATGCTTACTTCAACAAGAGCATCGAGCTGGCAAACAAGATCCAGCGCCAATACCGCTCCGCTGGACGCTACAGCCGTGGCGTCCGTCAGGACATCCTTTGGGTACTGAGCCAGTCAGCTATGCCCAGCATCCTCACCGAGATCGGCTTCCTCTCGAATGCCAACGAAGCTTCCTTCATGCTCAGCGCAGCAGGCCAGCAGTCACTCGCCTCGGCCATCGCCGCAGGCTTCAGCTCCTACTACCGCAGCTATCGTGGCAAGAGCACGAAGACCCAGGACAGCAAGGAGGCCGACAGCACCGAGACGAAGAAGGAAGAGACCGCTACTGTTAGCGACGAGACCGCCGAAGAGCCTACCGCAGACAAGGACACCAGTCCCCGCGCAGAGGTCGAGCGTGCGATGAACAAGAGTCGTGAGCGTAGCAAGGACAAGGAGAAGACCAAGAAGGAAAGTGAAGCGAAGAGCTCCGACTCGGGGATCACGTACCGAGTCCAGTTCCTCTCCAGCCCCGATAAGATCGACACGAAGGATGCGCGCTTCCGCAAGCTCCCTACCGCAGTAGAGCGAGTGAAGGTCGGGCGCGCATACATCTATCTACTCGCTCCCACGAGCTCAAAGGCCGAAGCACAGAAGCAGCTTCGTGACCTCCCCCGCACTTACCGTGATGCCTACATCGCACGCTACCGAGGCAAGACACGCCTCTAAACGAACCCACACACTCGACATCTATAGAAATAAGATACATATGAAGATAAAGAAAGAGGTACAGATCGGCCTGCTGGCCATCGTCGCTGTTGCCCTCGGCTACATCGGGGTCAACTTCCTCAAGGGCATCGAAGTCTTTAAGAAGACCTCGATCTATTACGCCCACTTCGACAACCTCAGCGGCATCTCTGCCGCAGCTCCTGTCGAAGCCAGTGGCTTCAAGGTCGGCAACGTCCGCTCGGTAGCCTTTGACTATGCCCGTGGCTATGGCGCTACGCTGGAGCTGGCACTTGATGACGATATGCGCATCCCCGTAGGGAGTCAGCTGAAGATCAAGTCAAATCCACTCGGGAGTGCCGAGCTCGTGCTCGTCATCAATCCCCAGAGCCAGACCTACCTCAGTGAGGGGGACACCATCGCCAGCCAAGACGCAGGCGACGGACTCCTATCCTCCGTCTCTGAGAAGATCCTCCCCGCTATCGCAGGGATGATGCCCACGATCACCAACACGCTGGAGCGCCTGAACGCCCTGCTCAACGACAAGAGCATCGACAGCATGCTCTACGGGCTGAGTGCCTCTACACAGCAGCTGCACGGCATGATGGCTGGGCTGAACCGCACGAGCCGCAGCCTTGGCCCCGTCCTCGACAACGTCGGGCACATGAGCTCCAACCTTGCAAACTTCTCTGGTCAGCTCTCCTCGATGCGCCTTGACTCGCTGATGCTCAGCCTTCAGGAGACGACGGCTCAGCTTCAGATGGTATCCCAGCAGCTCCGTGGCAAGGACAATACCGCAGGTCTTCTCCTCAACGACCCTTCACTCTACAACCGCCTCGACAGCCTCGTAGGCAGTGCAGACCGTCTCATGCGTGACCTGCAGGAGAACCCCAAGCGCTACGTGCACTTCTCCATCTTCTAAGCCCACACGACCGACACGATCACCATGGAGCGTCTACTCATCACCGGAGCCTCTGGCTTCATCGGCAGCCACCTCGTCCGCCAAGCCCTCGAAGCGGGCTACGAGGTATGGGCCGCTGTACGTAAGGACAGTGACAAGACCCGCCTTGAGAAGCAAGGAGTCAAGCTGCTTGAAGTTGACTACTATGATGAGGAACAGCTGTTCGGCGCACTCGACTCGGTCCGTCCCTTAGAGGAAGGCGGCCCCCAGTGGGACTACGTCATCCACAATGCGGGCATCACGAAGACCGCCCGCCTGGAGGAGTTCACAGAGGTCAATGCCGAGCATACGCGCCGACTGCTCCACGCACTCAGCCGTCTCTCGGAGCCCCCCAAGCGCTTCGTCCTGATGAGTAGCCTCAGTAGCTACGGCAACGTAGCTGGCCCCGACGAAGCCCTACATGCCGAGCTCCCTCAGAAGCCCAACACCCGCTACGGCCGTAGTAAATGCCTCGCAGAGCACTACACCGAACAGTCGGGTCTTCCCTTCACGATCCTACTCCCTACAGGCGTCTATGGCCCAGGAGACAAGGATTACCTCATCGCCCTACAGAGCATCGCCCGTGGCATCAATGCGATGTCTGGCCTGCGTAAGCAATATCTGACCTTCGTCTATGGGGGGGATGTTGCCCGAGCTGCCCTCTTTGTCCTGCGCGACGAGCGTGCCCGCGGCCAGCGCTATATCGTAGCCGACGGCGACACCTATACCGACCGAGAGTTCGGTCATCTGGCCCAGCGTCTGCTGGGTCGCAAGCACGTATTCCATATACGTATCCCCCTACCACTGGTGCACCTCACCTGCCTCTTCGGCTCGCTCCGAGCAGCTATCACGGGGCAGACGACGCCACTCAATCGGGACAAGTACCCGATCCTCGCACAGCGCAACTGGCGCTGTGATCCCTCACCGCTCTTCGCTCTGGGCTTCACCCCAAGCAAGAACCTTGAGGAAGGGCTTCGCGAGACCATCGCCGACGGGCGCTCCCGCGGTCTCCTCCCTTAGTCACCGCCCCCGCATAGCCTGCTCCTCTCAAGAGCTGGCAAACATTGCTCACTTTTTAATTGTGGGAATGGGGGCTTTTGTGTATCTTTGCGCAGATTTTTACGCATAGTTTAAGAGTCACCCATGCATACCGACCAGTACAAGATCAATCTACGGAGTCTCCCGGAGGGCGATCACGAGTACACCTGGCTCCTCGAGGACAGCTACTTCGAGCGCCTATCGGAGGGTAGCGTACACGGCGGTGAGGTCGATGTCGACCTACGTCTGCGCCGTACGGGAGATGTCTTTAGCTTGGACCTCTACTATGAGGGCTATGTAGTGGTTGACTGTGATCGCTGCCTTGACCCAGTAGATATAGATGTAGAGTCCGAGCGCGAGCTTATAGTCAAGTTCGGCAGTGAAGCCCTTGAGGAGAAGGACGAGATCCTCGTCGTCTCTGAGCAAGATGGGGTGCTCGACCTGGAGTGGGTCCTCTATGAGGATATCATCCTGAGCCTTCCCCTACAGCGAATGCATCTCGAGGGCGAGTGCAACGAGGAGATGATGTCGGCCTATGCCCGCGTCTCTACCGGTGAGGTGCGCGACGAAGCCGAAGGCCCTGCCCCCACCCTCGATGACGAGGGGATCGACGAGCGCTGGGCTGCACTCAAGGCTCTCAAGCGAGATTAGTAATTAAAACAAAATAAGATTTATGGCACATCCTAAAAGAAGACAGTCCAAGACGCGTACCGCTAAGCGCCGTACTCATGATAAGGCAGCTATGCCTACGCTCGCAAAGTGCGCTAACTGCGGTGCATGGCACATCTACCACACGGTATGTGGTGAGTGCGGTTACTACCGCGGTAAGCTCGCCATCGAGCAGGCTTAATAGCCCCGCTTAGCCAACACAAAGAAAAGCCCCCAAGGTATCCCCTTTGGGGCTTTTTTTGTAACTTCGTGAGCGACAAGCTAAGGCGATTGAAATTAATCTACATCAGTATATCCAACAACCTATGAGTATCATCAACGCAGCCATCACGGCTGTCGGAGGGTATCTCCCTGAAGATAAGATAACCAATGCCGACCTCGAGAAGATGGTCGACACCAACAACGAGTGGATCATGACCCGTGTCGGGATCCGCGAGCGTCGCATCCTCAAGGACCCCACGAAGGGTGCTTCCTTCCTCGGCATCGAAGCCGTCAAGGACCTCTTCTCCCGCAACAACATCGACCCCGCCACCATCGACGGGATCATCGTGACTACGAATACAGCTGACTACCACTTCCCCACGACGGCTTCTATCGTAGCCTTCGAGACGGGCTGTGTCAACGCCTTTACCTTCGACATGCAGGCTGCTTGCCCTGGCTTCATCTACGCTCTCGAAGCTGGAGCTAACTACATCCGCTCGGGCCGCTATAAGCGCATCATCGTGCTTGCCACTGAGAAGATGACCGCCATCACCGACTACACCGACCGCGCTACGTGCCCTCTCTTCGGCGACGGCGCTGCTTGCGTACTCCTCGAGCCTACTGAGGAGAACGAAGGTGTGCTCGACTCTTACTTCCGCACGGATGGTACGGGCCGCACCAACCTCATTATGAAGTCCGGTGGCTCGGCCAGCCCTGCCTCCCACGAGACAGTTGATCGCCGTGAACACTTCGTCTACCAGGAGGGTGCTGCCGTCTTCAAGCAGGCTGTCAAGGGCATGTCCTCCAGCTGCCGCACCATCATGGAGCGCAACGGACTCAGCTATGACGACATCGCTTGGGTAGTCCCCCACCAGGCTAACCTCCGCATCATCGACGCTGTAGCGCGTGAGATGCAGGTACCTATGGATCGCGTGATGATCAACATCGAGTACCGAGGCAACACCAGCTCGGCTACGATCCCCCTCTGCATCTGGGAATTCGAGAAGCAGCTCAAGAAGGGTGACAACCTCATCCTCACGTCCTTCGGCGCAGGCTTCACCTGGGGTGCAGTCTACGTCAAGTGGGCTTACGATCCCAAGAACTAATCTCCCCATACGACAGACCTTGCCTGCCACTCTTCCCTTCGCTGGGAGAGGACGGGCAAGGTCTTTTATTCCTATCCCTCCACACTCCGGACGATGGAAGACAAGCAAGAAGTCACGCACCGCTCAGGCTTCGTCAATATCGTGGGCAACCCCAACGTGGGGAAGTCCACCCTGATGAACCTCCTGGTCGGCGAGCGCGTATCGATCATCACCTCCAAGGCCCAGACGACGCGTCACCGCATCATGGGCATCGTCAATACCCCCGAGCTACAGATCGTCTATAGCGATACCCCAGGAGTACTGCGCCCGAACTACAAGCTGCAGGAGAGCATGCTCGAATTCTCCGAGTCAGCCCTCGGAGACGCAGATGTCTTGCTCTATGTCACCGATACCGTGGAGACGGCAGACAAGAACGAGTTCTTCCTCGAGCGGGTACGTGGGGTCAAGTGTCCCGTCTTACTCCTTATAAATAAGGTAGACCTGACCACTCAGCCCGAGCTCGAAGCACTGGTAGAGCGCTGGCATCAGGAGCTCCCCGAGGCAGAGATCATACCGCTCTCGGCGCTGAACAACTTCAATGTACAGCCCCTGAAGAAGCGTATCGAGAGCCTCATCCCGCCCTCGCCACCCTACTTCGAGAAGGACGCCCTCACCGACAAGCCTGCCCGTTTCTTCGTCACCGAGATCATCCGTGAGAAGATCCTCCTCTACTATCAGAAGGAGATCCCCTACTCCGTCGAAGTCGTCGTCGAGGCCTTTAGGGAAGAGGAAGCTCGTATCCACATCCAAGCCCTCATCATCGTCGAGCGTGATAGCCAGAAGGGGATCATCATCGGGCACAAGGGGGTAGCACTGAAGAAGGTCGGCTCGATGGCTCGTAGAGACATGGAGCGCTTCTTCGAAAAGAAGATCTTCCTAGAGCTCTTCGTCAAGGTGGAGAAGGACTGGCGCAACCGGGACAACCTCCTGCGTGCCTACGGCTACCGCCTAGACTAACCCCCTGTACAGAATAAGTAGAAAAGCAATATGAGTCATTTAGTAGCAATCGTAGGACGACCCAATGTGGGGAAGTCCACCCTCTTCAACCGCATGACCCAGACCCGTGGGGCTATCGTCAGCGAAGAGGCAGGCACGACCCGTGACCGTCAGTATGGTCGGGTCTCGTGGCTCGACAGAGAGTTCTCCGTGGTAGATACAGGAGGCTGGGTCGTCGGGAGCGAAGATATCTTCGAGGGC
>ERZ772772.2856-NODE-2856-length-10081-cov-27.768801_pt1 | contig 10081 bp, 10 predicted proteins | sample MGYA00511484_ERZ772772 | MGnify/ENA primary metagenome ERZ772772 (study PRJEB29015, sample SAMEA2737913) | human oral metagenome | biome: human oral; feature: human-associated habitat; material: dental | place: China | collected 2088 ... | reverse complement strand
CTTCGAGAAGACCTTCGGCGGCGACATCAAAACCGCATGGCGCATGGATGCCGGTATGCGCTGGAGCTTCTAAGCCAACGGAAAATTCCCAAATAAAAAGACGCACTCATAGGAGTGCGTCTTTTTATTTGCCGTGTATTATGCGCCGAGTACTTCATCCATCGAGAGTTTCATGCGTTCCATGGCGGTCTCAAGATCGTTTCTCCCGATGTTGAGCGGCGGGTTGAAGTAGAGAATATCGCCGAGCGGGCGCAGGAGCAGTCCGTGCTGCAGTGCGCGGCGGTAGATGGCGTAGCCGAGGCGGCGCTTGCTGTCAAAGGGCCGTTTCTCCGCGCGGTCCTCGACAAGTTCGAGCGCATGGATCAGCCCGATGTGACGAATCTCACCGACGTTCGGATGCGCACCGAAGGTCTCGCTGAGACGCTCCGTCAGCCACGCTGCCGTATTCTCCGCCTGTTCCAAGATATTTTCCTCATTGAGGATGTCGAGCACGGCGAGCGCCGCTGCGCAGCCGAGCGGGTTGCCCGCGTAGGTGTGGCTGTGCATGAATGCCTTTCCCTCGCTCCAGTCGGCGTAGAACGCCTCGTAGATCTTCTCCTTCACAACGGTGATGGACATGGGCATGTAGCCGCCCGTCAGCCCCTTCGAGAGGCACATAATGTCAGGCGTAATACCCGCACGCTCGCATGCAAAGAGCCGCCCTGTCCGTCCGAATCCCGTCGCAATCTCGTCGGCGATGAGGAGAACATCGTATTTGTCGGAGAGCGCACGCAGCTTCTGCAGATAGAGCTCCGGATAGATGCGCATGCCTGCGCAGCCCTGCAGGAGCGGCTCCACAATCATCGCTGCCGTTTCGTGTCCATGCTCTTCAAAGGCACGCTCCGCATGGATAAAGCACTCACAGGAGCAGTCCCCACGCTGTTTATCGAAGGGGCAGCGATAGCAGTCGGGAGCCTCGACGTGAATGTTGTCCATCATCATGGGCTGATACATCTCGGCAAAGAGATCCATGCTCCCCACCGAGAGTGCGCCGATCGTCTCGCCGTGATAACTCTCCGAGAGACACATGAAGCGGATTTTTTTCGTGCGCCCCGTCTGCTGGCAGTATTGGAACGACATCTTGAGCGCCGCCTCGACCGCAGAGGAACCGTTGTCGTTGAAGTGGAACTTCGTCAGCCCCTCGGGCACAAGCGCCGCCAGACGCTCGGCGAGTTCGATCGCGCCGCGGTGCGAGAAATTTGCAAAAATCACGTGCTCGAGGCGGTCGAGCTGCGCCTTGATGCGCGCGTTGATCTTCTCGTTGGAATGACCCAGGAGATTCGCCCACCAAGAGCTCACAATATCGAGATAGGACTTGCCGTGCACATCGCAGAGCCATGGCCCCTTTGCGTGGTCGATGACCATCGGCGGCAGCTCCTCATAGTCCTTCATCTGCGCGCACGGATGCCAGATCCGGCGCAGGTCGCGCTCCTCAATCGTCGGCATAGAAAAATCCCCTCTCAGTCGTAAAGTGCGGCAAGTTCGTCTGCCGCCATCGGCAGTTCCCCTGCCCCGTGCTCCACACGTGCAAGCACACGTGCACCCGTCAGTTCCTCGACCATGCGCACGTTGTCCTCCTGCATGCGTCCGCCATTCCAGTTGTTGAAGATGAACCCCTTGAGCGGAATGCCGCGCATCTTCAGATGTTCCGCCGTCAGTACGGCGGCATTGATCGTTCCGAGTCCGGCATCGGCGATGACGAGCGCTGCGAGGCCGAGGCGAACCGCGAGATCATCGAGCACAACATGCTCCGCATCGTCCCAGCGCAGCGGGCAGATGATGCCGCCGCTCCCCTCCACCGTCAGATAGTCCGTCCGCTCCTTCGCCGCACGGAAATCCTGCTCCACTTTGTCAAAATCCATCGGACGCCCTTCGATCTGCGCCGCGAGATGGGGCGATACGGCATCGCAGTAGATGTAGGAAACGACGGCATCCTCCGGCGCAAGTCCCGCGACGTGCGCCACATGGAGCGCATCCCCCGGCAAAAGCGTGCCGTCGGCAGCAGCCTCCGCACCCGAGAGCGCCGCCTTGTAGTAGCCCGCATGCAGTCCTGCATCGCGCAGACGCTTCACGATCAGCCCGGTCACATACGTCTTTCCGATGTCCGTGCCCGTTCCCGTCACAAATAATGCCTTGCCCATGCTATGCGCTCCTTATCTGTTCAAAGTCTCATATTGCCGAAACACCCCTGTGGAGTGCCTCGCTCAAAGCGCCCAACCACCGCTTCGCGGTCCCCCTCCCCCGCTCTGACAGGGGAGGCTTTTGAGGTACACGGCGAGAGCACGAAATCTATACCCACAGCCCCGCCCGCTGCGTCCGCACGCCGATGTAGGATGCCGCAACGCACAGCAGGAAATCCGGCACAACCTGCAGCACGCCGCAGTACCAGATCACGAGCCAGAAACCGATCGGCGCGTCGATGATGTAATTCGACGCAATGTAGAAGTACGCGATGCCGAACACGTAGACCACCACCATGCCCGCGAGACACGCGAGCAGTACCCGCCGAAACGTCGGCGCGCCGGTGCGGGCGAGTGCACCCGTCACCCACCCCTGTACAATGAAGCCAACGAGGTAGCCGAACGTCGGCTGCAGGACATATCCCGGTCCTCCGCCCGAGGCGAAGACCGGAATCCCCACCAGTCCCATCAGCACATATGTACCGACAGCGAGCGCGCCAAGACGCGGCCCGAGCATGAGCCCTGCGAGCAGCGTAAAGAGGAACTGCAGCGTATACACATCTGTCCCGACCGGGATGCGCACGAATGCGCCGACCGCAACGAGCGCAATAAACAGTCCGCAGAGAATAATTTCACGCAGCTTCATAATGTTCAGATACCTCCAAGTACATTTATTGATTGAATAAATTTGTTTTATCTTACACTTTTCTGTAAATACTGTCAACCGATTTATTTTATTTTGGTTTACAAATCGCATCAAAAAACCCGGCATCAAAAAGGATTTGACACCGGGATTTTGCTCACCCATCTATTTTTTGATCACACGCACACGATCCATCTCCGCTCCGTCCGGCAGGAAGCACATAACCTCGATCTGATCCGTCCCGACCTCCATCGTGAGGTAGTTGTCCGTCTCCGGCTGGGGTGGGACCACCTCGTCAAAGGCATGATTGACCCAGAGATTCGGATAGCGCACATTGCCCGCAACGCCCGTGAGGATGTAAAGCGGGCCCTTCTTGTCCGGCGTCTTCTCGAATCCGTAGATATGTCCGCGGTTGCGGTAGGTATGCAGATGCGCCGAAAAGACAATGTCGATGCCGAGTTCGTCAAAAACGGGCATCCACACGCGCCCGTTGTCCTCATCGATGCCCTCTGCACGCTCAGGGCGGCCGTGAATCCGGTACTGCAGGACATCCTTGTGCATGAGGACAATATTCCACTTCTTTCGGTGCGCCTTCATATCGCGCCGGATCCACGCGAGCTGCTCCTTGACCAGTCCTTCCTTGAACTGCCCGATCTCCTTCTGCTGTGTGCAGAGGACAATGTAGTGAACGTTGCCGTAGTCAAAGGAATAGTAATAGCGGTTGAACTCCCTGCTCCCGTTCCCGGGCGTCTTGAAGTAGCGCAGATATGCCTCCGGCAGACGCGTCTTCCAGTTCCGATCGTAGGTCTCATGGTTCCCCATGACCGGAACGATCGGAATCACGCGCTTCATCTCCTCCACGCCGCCGAAAAAGTCGGTCCACTGCAGGCGGTCCTCTCCGTTGTCCACAAGGTCGCCCATGCATGCAAAGAGCGCCGCATCCGTATTGCGCGCCCATGCAAGATGCGCCATCTCCTTCCAGTCTGCATAGTTGTCGCTGGACTGTGCATCGGGGAAGATCAGCATCTTATACGTCTCATCGGCCGCAGGCGTGCAGAGGGTCTGCCAATCGCTCGCCGCACTCTCGGACGTAATGCGGTACTGATAGTGTGTGCCCGGCGTCAGCCTGTCCAGCTCTGCCAGGTACTGATAGACCTCAATGTCCTCGTCGGTAAAGCGGTCATCTGCCGCCGGAAAGCGCCGCACATCGTCCTCCGCTGCCCCCAGTACACGCAGTTCGACCGACAGATCCTCCTCCGGCGAGGACAGTTCCCACATGATCACGCGGCTGGACGAGGGGTCCTGCGTCACGATCTGACGCAGGCGGTCCATGTAGAGTACGCCGGGGAACTGCCGCAGCGCAGTATCCTTCATCTTGCGGAAGGCCCCCAGCTGCCAGAGCGCCCCTCCCCCCGCGGCAAGAACACCGGCGGCGGCCGCAGCCTGGATAAAGGTGCGGCGGTTCATATGATGATTTTCTTCCATCGTTTCTTCCATTGTATCTTCTGTTTTCTTTTTCTTTTTCTCTTCCATATGCTGCCCCTTTCTCCGTGTTCAATGTCTGCTGTCTATCGTAAATCATGGTGTTTATACAAAGTAAAAATTTTTCTTTCCGATTTCGGATGGTATCTGCTCGAAGAATCATTGCCTCTATTATAAACCTGAAAACCTGAAATAGACATGAGAACTGCAATCTTTCTGCGTATTCCCTGCCAATCACCTGCGCACGATTGACATTCCCAGCCTGCCGATATATGATAAGAATGTTGAGTTATGTCTTTCATACACCAGCCAGGAGGAAGCAAATGATCGAACGCTATACGCGGCCGGAGATGGGGCATCTCTGGTCGATTCAGAATGAATGGCAGACCATCCTGAACGTGGAGATCGCCGCATGCGAGGCGATGGCCGAGCTCGGAGAGATCCCCGCCGCGGCTGTCGAGAACATCAAGAAGAACGCGAAGTTCGACGTCGCGCGCATCAACGAGATCGAGAAGACCACCGACCACGACATCATCGCCTTTCTCACGAATCTCGAGGAGAACGTGGGCGAGGACTCGAAATACATCCACAAGGGCCTCACCTCGAGCGATGTCAAGGACACGGCATACTGCGTCATGATGCACGATGCCGCCTCCATCATCCTCGACGATCTGCGTACGTTCCGCGAGGTTCTGCGGCGTCGCGCCGAGGAGTTCCGCCACACGCCGTGCATCGGACGCACGCACGGCATCCATGCGGAGCCGATGACATTCGGGCTGAAGCTCCTCCTCTGGAGCGCGGAGATTGAGCGCGACATCGAGCGCCTCACGCGGGCGAGGGAAACCGTCTCCGTCGGCAAGCTCTCGGGCGCCGTCGGCACCTACTCCAACATCGACCCGCGCATTGAGGAGCTGACCTGCAAAAAGCTCGGCATCACTCCCGTCCGTCTCGCGACCCAGGTCATCCAGCGCGACCGCCACGCCGAGTTCGTTACAACACTCGCGATCATCGCCGGCACGATGGAGAAGATCGCCACCGAGATCCGCAACCTCCAGCGCACGGATATCCGCGAGGCAGAGGAGTTCTTCAAGGCGGGACAAAAGGGCTCGTCCGCGATGCCGCACAAGCGCAATCCGATAAACTGCGAGCGCGTCTCCGGCATGGCACGCCTCGTGCGCGGCAACGCCGTTGCGGCACTCGAGGACATGACGCTCTGGCACGAGCGCGACATCTCGCACTCCTCCGTCGAGCGCGTCATCCTGCCCGATGCGACAATCAACGTCGACTACTGCCTACACAAGCTGACGGGCATTGTCGACAAGCTCCTCGTCTACCCCGATGCCATGCTGCACAACATGAACCGCACAGGCGGCCTCATTTACAGTCAGCGCATCCTCACGGCGCTCGTCAACAAAGGCGTCCTGCGGCAGACCGCATACGTCTGGGTGCAGCGCAACGCCATGAAGCGCTGGCTTGAAAAGGAAGATTTCCGCACGAATGTCGAAAAAGACGCAGATATCTCCGCACACCTCACGAAAGAGGAGATCGACGCCTGCTTCGACTATACCTATTTCCTGCGCCACGTGGATTCCATCTTCGCGCGCTTTGATCTCTAAGAGAAAAGGAATAAATAAGGGGGACCTATTATGTCAACCATCGTTATTACCGGAACACAGTGGGGCGACGAGGGCAAAGGGAAGATCGTCGACTATCTCGCGACGCAGGCGGATACCGTGGTCCGCTATCAGGGCGGCTGCAACGCGGGGCACACCGTTGTCGCCGGGGGCGAGGAGTACAAGCTGCGCCTCCTGCCGTCGGGCATCCTCTACAAAGGCACACACAACATCATCGCGAACGGCGTTGCCTTCGACCCTGAGGTCTGCCTGCAGGAGATGGATGCGCTCACGGCGCGCGGCATTGACACGACGAACATCTTCATCTCCGACCGCGCGCATGTTGTCATGCCCTACCACCGCCTGATGGACGGCATCGGCGACGCGCAGCGCGGCACGGACAAGATCGGCACGACCGGGCGCGGCATCGGCCCCTGCTACATGGACCGCGACGACCGCATCGGCATCCGCGTCTGCGACCTGATGGACGGCGAGGAGTTCGCCAAGAAGCTGAAGCGCAACCTCGAGAGCAAGAACAAGGAGCTCGCCTCTGTCTACGATCACCCGCCGCTCGTCTACGAGGAAGTCCTGAAGGAGTATCAGGGCTACGCCGAGCGTCTGCGCCCGCACATCACCGATACGATCCCCCTCGTCAACGAGGAGATCGCCGCAGGGCGCAAGATCCTCTTCGAGGGCGCACAGGCGACCATGCTCGACATTGACTACGGCACCTATCCCTACGTCACCTCATCGCACCCGATCTCGGGCGGCGTCACCATCGGCGCGGGCGTTGCACCGAAGAAGATCGACAAGGTCATCGGCGTGGTAAAGGCATACTGCACGCGCGTCGGCGAGGGGCCCTTCCCCACGGAGCAGCTGAACGAGATCGGCGAGAAGCTGCGCGAGGCAGGCCGCGAGTTCGGCACCGTCACGGGACGTCCACGCCGCACGGGCTGGCTTGATGCCGTCGTTGTCCGCCACGCCGGCCTCCTCTCCGGCATCGACTACATGGCCGTCACGCGCCTCGACATCCTCGACGGCTTCGACGAGATCAAGATCTGCACGGGCTACAAGCACAATGGAAAGCTCCTCAAGGGCGTCCCCGCGAGCCTCAACGTCCTCGCCGAGGTCGAACCGGTCTACGAGACCTTCCCGGGCTGGAAAACGGATACCTCCGGCATCCGCAGCTATGACGAACTCCCTGCAAACACGCGGAAGTACCTCGAGCGCATGGCCGAGGTCACGGGCATCGCCCTGGGCATCGTCTCCGTCGGCCCCTCGCGCGAGCAGACCATCGTTCTCGTGAACGATCTCTTCTAAACAACAGCAAAATAAACGGCACGGTATGAATACAGTCTCATATCGTGCCGTTTTTGTGTTAGGGGTTGAGTTTTTGCCTAAAATTCTGCTATAATTATGCCCAAAAGGAGGTGCCTGTCAATGCCGCAAATCAGACCGATTACGGATCTTCGCAACACCACAGAAATCTCGGCCCTCTGCCATGCAAAGCGTGAGCCGCTCTTCATCACAAAAAACGGTTACGGCGATCTCGTTGTAATGAGCATCGAAGTCTATGAGGAACTGATGGAAACAGCCCGTGTTGATGCAGCGATTACTGAAGCAGAAGCAGAGTACTCCGCCGAGGGCGTCCTGCACGATGCACACGAAGCGCTTGCCTCTCTGCGGAGGAAACATTTTGGATAAATATACGGTAAAGCTTTATGTATGCGCATATCGTGATTTAGATGACATCTATACCTATATCGCCAAAAATCTGCTTGCTCCTGACAGTGCCTTCGTTTTGATTGACGCGCTGGAATCCGCCATTCTCTCACTGGAGCACATGCCTGAACGCGGTGCAGCACGCCGCACGGGAATCTATGCAAAGACCGGCTATCGTCAGCTGTTCGTCAAAAACTACATCATTGTGTATCGTGTGCTGAAGGAAAAGAAAGAGGTGCATATCGTCACCATCCGATATGCACCAAGTAATCCGTAACTATGTGAATGAGGATTGCCATACCGGCATTCCTCATTTTATTTTGCCACGGTAAATCCCGCCGCGGCGAAGAACTCCCGATACGCCTCGGCCTTCTTCTCGAGCTTCATCGGGTAGGCGCGCGAGGTGGACGGAAGGCGTGTGACGAGGAGGTCACGATCACCGCAGCGCGCAGAGATCGTTGCCCCCGTCTTGAAGTCCTTTGCCTTGACCTCCGCCGCAAGCAGAGAGAGCAGGATTTCCGTTGCCTTGCCGCCTGTCGTGCAGATGCGGCGGCAGTCCGGGATCTCAGCGAGTACGGCCGGCAGATCGACCTTCTCCACCACCGTAAGGAATGCATCCGAGGCGTTGCCGTGTGTACGGATCGCACGGCGCACGGTCGGACACGAGGCGATGCCGCGCTCTGTCAGAAACGCCTTGATGCGCTCCGCATCAAATGCCTTCTCCCCCGTGCGCTGAAAGTGCGCAGCATCGCCGAAGAACACCAGCCCGTAGACGCGCCACATATCGTTTTGGAAATTCGGATAGTGGAACTCCATGCTCCGCTTCTCCGGCGCAGGCGGGAATGACCCCATCATCATCACCGCCGCATGCGGCGGCAGGAACGGCGGAAACGGCCGCAGTTCGATTTCATGTTCGTTGGTCATAGTGTATCCTCGTGATTTCTCAAAGCTTATGCGTGGCGTCTCAAAGCGAACCATAGCGGAGCAAACGGAGAAAAGCGTGCGGCCCGCCCCCTGTGGATTTCTTTCGTTCAAGCGAAGCGCGTTTAGGAAGTCCACAGGTATTTAGGCGGACAAGCACGCGACCGTTTGCGTAACTAAGTGTTCGCGAGAGACACGCACCAGAACTATAGCAGCCCCAATGCGTGCTGCACGGCGAGTGACGTGCCCGCCACGGCGATCCAGCAGATCATGCCGAGTGCGAGCGGACGCAGACCGTTCTTGATGAGCGAAGGAAGATCCGTATTCAGCCCGATCGCGCTCATCGCGAGTACGATCGAGAATTTGCCGAGCATACCGAGCCCGCGCGACACCTCCGCTGGGAGAATCCCCGTCGTGTTCACAACGCATGCAAGGACGAAGTAGAGTACGAACATCGGGAAGATGCGCCTGAGCGAGAAGCCCGCCCCACCCTCCTTTTTCTCCCTCATCGCGAGCAGCGCGAAGAAGAGGCAGATTGGCACAATCATGAGGGTGCGCGTCAGCTTCACAATGGTCGCATACGCCCCCGCCTCCGGGCTGTACGCGTAGCCCGCAGCGACCACGGACGAGGTGTCGTTGATCGCGGTGCCCGCCCACATGCCGAAGCCCGCATCCGACATGCCCATTGTGTGTCCGAGGAACGGAAAGAGGAAGACCGCAAGGACGTTGAAGAAAAAGATCGTGGCGATCGAGATGACAACATCTCGGTCCTTTGCCCCGATCACGGGCGCGACCGCCGCGATTGCGGAGCCGCCGCAAATCGCCGTGCCTGCGCCGATGAGCGCGGTCATATCGCGCGTGAGGCCAAGGACTTTCCCCACGAGCAGCGCCGCGCCGAACGCCGCGATCAGAGTAAAGATCATGACGCAGAGCGACTGCTCCCCGACCTCAGCAACGTAAAAGAGGTTCATTTCGAAGCCGAGCAGGATGATTGCGTACTGCAAAATTTTCTTGCCCGTGAACTGAATCCCGCTCTCCACCGCCTCCGGCCTTCGGCGCTTTGCGAACAGCATGCCGAGCAGGATGCCGAACACGGGCCCGCCGACAATCGGGAAATAAAGGCCCAGTATATATGCCGGAACAGCGAAGAGCAGAGCGTACAAAATACCGTCCATATACGCGCGTTTCATATGCGGTCCTTTCCATCAGATGATTGAGAAATATATTTTCCCTATCTTACACCTTTTTCGTCCGCATTGCACGAAAAAACAGCAGCCTGCCGTCCCCAAGGGGAGGGCAGGCTGCCGCAGTGTGTTCAGTCTAAGGTGCAAGGGGCTCTATACTTTTATCTTTCCCCATGCATCAGGTACGGAACTGCTTCGTTATCTGCTGCAGTTCCTGTGCAATCTCAGACAGCGTACGAGTTGCAGCCGCAATCTCCGACATGGAGGCGGCCTGTTCCTCGGTCACGGCCGAGATAT
>ERZ772772.2855-NODE-2855-length-10082-cov-3.990725_pt1 | contig 10082 bp, 9 predicted proteins | sample MGYA00511484_ERZ772772 | MGnify/ENA primary metagenome ERZ772772 (study PRJEB29015, sample SAMEA2737913) | human oral metagenome | biome: human oral; feature: human-associated habitat; material: dental | place: China | collected 2088 ... | reverse complement strand
AATTTGATGACAGAATTAACAGAACCACTTTATACGGTAAAAGAAACAGCTGAATTTTTTAAATGCAGCCCCGGAACAATTTATAAATTAAAGAATGAAGGCAAATTGGTTGCGTTAAAATTCGGACATTTAAAAATAACGAGAGAATCAATTTTAAATTTGATTGGGGATGAAAACTTTGGCAAAAAACAAGAATATACGGAAAAGGGGTAAGAAGTATTACTATAAAGTTATGGTTACAGAAAAAGACGGCTCTCGTAAACAACGAGAGTTTGCCGGTTCTGAGAGTTTAAAAGAAACTGAAAAAATGAGAATTGAAGCACAGGCAAAATATAACAAAAAACAATTTATTCCATCAAGCAATATGCCTTTATTCGATCTATTAGATTTATGGCAAAAAGAAACTTCTTATAACTTGAGAGAATCAACTATAATTAATCGACAAAAACGTATAAGACAACTAAAGAAATGGTTTAAAAACGAAAAAATAAGCAAGATGAACAGATTCAAAATTCAAAAAACTTTTAACGAACTTTCAGAAACAGAATTAAAAAAATCAAGTTTTATGATATAATAAAATGCCATTTTCCCCTCTAACATCCCTTTTTAAAGGAGGTGAAAGAGTGAAAAAACTTGTGTTACTTATTGTGATAGTTGTAATATTTTTACTACTATCTAAAGATATTTACTAATTTTAATTAGTAAAGGTTTTATGTGGGGATTACTCTGGCAGGTATTCCCTGCTTTTTTATATCTATTTTATTTGTTCCAAAATAAATACATCTTTAATCTTATCATCTTGTGCAAATAATAACACCTTAGCCATAATTTCAGCTGTCTTAGGGTCATCATCTATAAATGGTAAGAACACTCTACCTCTATGTTGAGAATGCACTGGTAATACATTTATAGCACTTCCTGCTTTTTGATGAATAAGTCCACTTCCTAAGTGTATAGAATATTCTGCTCTTTCACCTTTAATCAAAGCATGATTTTCAGTAAATGTAACATTTTTCAACTTGAATAGCTTACAGTTAAATTCAACAATAGCTTTTCTCATTTCAATAGTAGAATGGCTTGCCTCAGGGTCAACATCTCCAATATGTGCAACACTTACAACCAAATCAATATCTCTCATAACTTCTGTGAATATTAAATCTGGTACTTCATCTATTAAAATAGGTTTAAATGTTTTTCTATCAAAGAATTGTACTTCTTCCAAAGTAGGTGCTTCTATATCAGCAGGAGAGAACCAATCAGCAAGTGCAAAGATTTTAGCAATTATATTTTCCTTATAATAAACTTTTTCTAATCCCTCTTCCCCATCAATTATCCATCTTCTAGTTTTTAAAAGTGCAACTGTCTTAGCAGGTTGAACTTGATGTCCTGCATAACGAAGTGATTTATCTCTACCTTTTTCATCAACAGTTTTAACATATAATTCTCTGAAAACTTGTTTGAAAGGTTGTTTTAACTCTCTATCAAAGATATCTTTTTGATAAGCAGACCAATCTCCACTTTCAAATAAGTCAAAACAGTGTGCAATTTTAAGTAAACTATCATCTTTAACTGCAACAGATTTTTTCTTAGCAGATTTTAATTTTTTATCTACATAGTAACCTAAATCATTTCCCATTTTGAAAACAAGAGATTTTAAAATAGGTGCAATAACAGGATTAGTCATAAGATTTTCTATTTCATAGCCATAGAATTCTGTTCCATCTTCCATAGCTTCTTCAAGCATTTTTCTTGAACGACGATATTGTTCTTTCAAATTCTTATGAACTTCCTTTATAGCTTCAATATACTTGTCTTTCTTTAATTTAGTTGGTAGAGATTTTAATTCTTTTCCAGCTTTTTCATAGATAATTTCAGATTGTCCTAAATCATCAATTTTAATATAGACATCTACATCATCAAGTTTTTTAGGTACAAAATATTCTTTCATTTCATTGATAAGAGCTGTTTCCATATTCCAAATTAAACGAGTAACATCAGAATATCCCATATTACGAGATAAATTTTCCAATGATATATTAACAGCCTTAGCCTCACTTGCTCTTCTTTGTGCTCCAAACTTTTTACTTTCTTTTAAGAATTTTTGTAAAAATTGATAACGATGTAATGCATCTTTTTGTTTATCTTTTAAAAGTGGAATTAGAGAATAACTAGCAACTAAGTCTTTATTTCTCTTATCTTCAATCTTCTTTTCAGTTTCTTTTAAATTTAACTTACCATTGACAGCATCAGCAAACATTCTAGCTCTTGAATGTTTAGCTCCATCAGAAATATATTTTGCACTGTCATATAGCATTTCAAATTTCTTCTCTCCAAGCTCCTTGTATGCAGACTTAAACCAATCTATGTCAAAAGCTCCATCTCTTAAATCATCAATAGAAATAGGAGTATATTTTGCAATTAAGCCCTCTTTATTTTTATCAACATCACTCATATGTGCTTGGAAATAATAGCAACCACTGACAAGTCCTTTCCAGCCCAAATAGCTTTCAATAATTTCTAGCCATTGAGAAGAATACATTGCTACCTCAATCAATCTTTGTTCTGTGATGTTAGTGCCTTTTAATTTTTTAGCAAGTTCCTTACTATTATCTTTTTCAGTTGGATAACATACTTTTAACAAATGGCTAAGCACTGATTTTTTACTGTCATAACCTCCCCAATAGTAATAACTTCTATCCAAAGTTTCTTTTCCTAAGGCTTGAAGTATTTGAACAAGATAATCTATACCCTCAATTCTTTTAATTCTATAAATTGACTTAGAATAAATAGTTGGACTATCTCCTCTTTTTAATTCATTTTGTACAACATAATCAACTATTTTTCTACCCTCATCATAGATAATTTTTAAAGCCTCTTTAAGCATAAATTGATTAAGAGTTATTAATCTCTTATCTTCTTTTTTAGCTAGAATATTCCTATAATTATTCATATAATTATCTAATTCAGAAAAAGCATCTACATCTATTTCTTTTTCTGCTTCATTATCTAATTCTAAGACATATTTATAGATTAAATCTTTCTCTGTTATCTTTAAATTATTAGCTATTGCATAATTTCTAAGTCCTAAATCTTTTGTTGCCCCTTGAATTTCATAATCTTTTAAATTTTCACTAATATATTTATTAATTTTTTCATCTAAATTATATCTAAGGACAAAGCTTTCAATAAAAGATTTTTCATTAGAATAAAATTCTAAATAATCTATTGCATTGGCAAAAAGATAATAAAGTTTAGAATTATGATTATACATATTTACAATATAGTAAATATCTTTATTATATTTTTCTTCTTGTACAACTAAATCTTTAACTTCAATATTTTCTAAGGCATAACTAGTAAATACTTTTCCTATTTCAAAAAGATAATCCTCATTTTCCTTAGAATATTCTCTATATAATAAATTTAAAATTTCTAATACAGAACCTGTATCATTATAATAACTTTCTGTAAAGACATATTTTAAATTAGCTTTTTTAAGTTTAGTTCTTAATTCTGTTATATCTATACCTAAGATTTTTTTATAGAAATCTTGATATTCTTTTGCATTATTTTCATTAAGGTTGCTATTATAATCCTTTACTAGTAATGTATAAAGTTGCCATAGAGTTGAAAAATCTTTAATTTCTTTTTTATAAAATTCTCTCCAAATATCTTCCAAAGGATAGTAAGCTAATTTTTGTCTTTCATTATATGGAATATTATCAAGATTTTTTTCAGGGTTAAATCTATCTCTAAGTAAAACATATTCTTTATTATAAAAACTCATATACTCATAATTTTCATTTTTTACATACAGTTCACTTAATTTTTTAACTAGCTTAAATAATTCATCTGTACTCTTAGAGAAAATCTTTTTAATATTAAAAGTATTTTCAATGATATATTCACCTTTTTTATTTTTCTTAATAGCCTTAGAAGACTTATCTACTTCCTTAATTTCATAAGGTAAATCTAGTTTATATTCAGTGTTATATAATTTACTTAAAGTATTTTCACTTTCTTTTTTCTTTTTATCAGAAAGATTTTCTATCAATATCTTTTCAGCATCAGTAGGACTAGATATTTTTGCAACTAAGTTTTTCACTTCTTTTTTATCATATAAAGGCTTTTGTTTAGAATTAGCTAGATTTAGTATATCTAAACCTGCCAATTTTTTATTTTCATTCTTAGCAGAAACTAAATTATTAATAGATGTCAACAGTGCTTTTTTATCTTGGCTCATCAATAAATCTATTAAATTTTTTCTTGTTTCTCCACTTTTTAATCTCAATAAATCTTCAATCTCTCTTGGATATTCTTTAACCAAGTTGTTATTCTTAGCTATTTCATAGGCAGTAATCCCAGCACCAGTTCTATCTGAAAGCATAGTTATTATAAAGTCTTTTTGTTCTTTATTACTTGGCTTTTCAAATAAAGCTTCTAAGTAATGTCCTCTATTCCAAGTGTCTATTTCCTTTATATATTTCATTACCTTATTTTTTAATACTTCATCAGGATACAAAATAGTTATAAATAATAAAGTCGTTGACATTTTTTCAGTATCTATACTTTCAATGTTCCAAGGGAAGATACAAGGGTCAAAAACTTTTTCTTTTCCTTTCATAAGAGATAGTGCATTTTCTAAAATATCAAAAAATTCCAAAGCCTCTTTTTTATCTTTAAAAAACATCTTAGAAGTTATTTTTCCAGTTTTTATATCATTTTTTAAGCTAGAAGCATAAATATAACCTATTACAAAATGAAGATAGCAAGCTAAAATTTCAACAATGTTCTTATTATCCTTGCCATATTCTTTTATAACTTTTTTAGCTATTTCTCTTTGATAATACATATCTTCTATTGTATGTAAATAGTATGAAATCAATAATTTTGTATGATACTTAGATGATTTTAAAAGTTTTTCCATAGCTTCAATAGAATATTTTATATCCCTTGTAGCCTTATTCCATAATCCTAGATATACTTCAACATTATCATCACTTTTTAAAAGTTCATCTTCATATTTTGGACTAGCTATTAATTTATTTATAATTTCTAATTCTTTTTTACCAAATTTATTAATATCTATGTTCTCATCCCTAGTTAAACCTGTCCAAGTTCCTAAGGCTCTTTTAACAGAAGAAAATCTTATTAAATTGTTATCATAGATAATTTTAAACATATATTCAAAATTTTCTTGTAAACCACTATCCATAGTTTCACAAATTTGTTGTCTAACTCCCTCTTGAAGTTTAGCAGCTAATAATAATTTTCCTATTAGTTCAACTAATTCTTTATTACTTGAAATAAAGATAGCTTGCATAATAGAGTAATTCAATTCTATTTTTGATTTTTGAGAACCTAATGCTTCTTTGATTAGATCTATTAGTTCCTTATTTCCATTATCTATTTCATAGGCTGTTAGATAAGGACTTCCTAAACCATATATTCCATCATGATCATATTCTCCTTTTAAGGCAGTAACTATATCAAGATTTAAAAAATTTAAGTCTACTAAATCTTCTAATAATTCAAATAAAAAATCTATATGATTGTAGTAGTTAGCACTTCTTACCATTCTACGATAATATCCCCTAGAAAAAGGATATTTTATTGTATTCTTTGAAATATCCAAAAATATCTTAAAAAATTTTTTTCCTATAAGTAATTCTATTGCAGGATAGATATTTTTAGGGAAAATATCATTGAACTTAATATCTTTCTTTGATGATAACCCCTGTTTTATAGCATTTTTTAAATAAGCAGCATAAGAATAATAAGTCCCATCTTTTTCTGTAAGAAAAATATCCTCAATAAATTTTTGATTTTCCTTATCTAACTTCTTGCTGTCTTTCTTAATCTTTTCAACAAATTTTTCTAAATCTTTTTCAAGAGATTTTTTGTAAAAATTTAACATAGGTCCTCCTTATAATTTTTATTGTAGATATTTTAGCATATTTTTAAGATAAATATTTAGTTTTTTCTTATTTTTTAAGAGAAAATAAAAACAACACCTATGAGCATAGATGTTGTTTTATTCTTCTTTTTTATTTTATAATTTTAAAACTTTTTACCATTTCATTTACAATAGAGTCCATAATTTTTTTATCTTTTTCTAAATAAGATGCTTCAAATATTGCATAAGAATTTTTATCTTTATTATAAATAACTTTTTTATAATGAATTTTGTTATTTTCTATATATGAAACAACATAAAAATCTTTTCTAATAGTGTTATATGCTACATTATTACCATTGATAAATAAAGCTTTGTTATAATCATATTTCAATGGATTAATATTTTTAGGAAATTTTCCATTATAATATTTTTTTATAAATTCATTGTAGTTGAGATTATCATATTTAAAAGCCTCTTTTATATTTTCTGTATCTTCCAAACCATTAACTTCTTCTGAATTTAAAAAATAAGTTCCATAAGCTAAGATAGCAATATCCTTATTTTTACTTTCTATGCTTAGTCCATCACCACTTAAACCTCTATAACCTTTAAAGAAATTTTTCGTAGGAATAAATTTAGAATTTTTAATAAAATCTAAATTGACAATGGCTCCTTTATCATCTGGTGTATCTTGTTCATATTTTGTGATAGGGACATCTATTGAAAAAAGAAATTTATCATTATAATATCTTGAAAATACTCCATCTGCATAAATAAAAGAGGTGAATAAAACTAAAATAAAAACTACCATAAATTTTAAAGAAAATTTTTTCATTAAAAACTCCTCCTCTTCCAATAAATGAAATTTATTATCTTCATCAATACTTAATAAGTAATAATATTAATTTTTCCACTGTTATATTCTGCTAGGAAAATATCAGAAATATTTTCATAGCCCATTTCTTTTAACTGCTCTTGTAGCCAATCTATATCTTTATCAATAGCTTCAAGTATATTTGTTTGTATAGTTCCATCTGTTATAATTGGATATTTAGGATTTTCTTCATCTTGTAAAACTATTATCAGTTGCCCATTTTGTTCAAGCACTGCTCTTTTAACTTTTTTCACACTATATACACCATTAGTACGAAGTTTAAAAGCTATATCATTGGCAGTTAATCCTGCTCTACGACAAGCTTCAACATCAAGTATACCTTTTTTATAATAATAACAGGTTGCCCATCTAAAATACTTTTAAATAAAATACTATTTGTTTTTAGCCATTTTAAAATTAAAACTATCATAGTCCATATCATAAGAATTATAAAATATTGTAAAATACTTATTCCTGGATTATAAATAACCCCACCAACAATACCCCCTAGAACATAGTTTAAAACTTGATCCATGGCAGATGAAGGTGCAAGATTTCCCTTTCCTGATATATTTATGACTAAAACTAAGGATAAAAGACCCATAGTTAATTTAATTGCAATATCTAAATATGATAAACCCATTATTTTTTCACCTCTATTATTTCAATTTTTGGATTATTTAAGTCAATTTTTTCTAAAAGATAATTTTCTCCATTATCTCCACTGATAACCCTATAATAAAGACTTCCGATTCTTACCAATGTTCCATCTATTGAAGCAGAAGTATTGATATAGATATTCTCTTTATCTGTTTTTAAATCTTCAGCAACCACTTCAATAAAATGGATAGCTTGTCTATATTTGTTATCATTTACTTGTGTAACACGATATTGACTTATTTTTATACTTATCATAACAACTATTCCAAGCCCTAAAATAATAGCAAGTTCCCTAAATTTTGTTTCTTTTTGTCTTTGATAATATTTATACATTGTAAAAATAAGACAAATTATTAAAAATATTGTGAGTGTAGTACCCCACCAGTCAAACTTAGCAATCTGTTCCAGTAGGTAATTATATGAATAAAATCTCATTTTCTCCCCTTAATACTTTAAATTTTAATGGAGATATTTTAACACTTCTTTAATGTAAAAACAATTACTTTTATATAATAAAAAATGGAGTCGCTAAACTCCATTTTCTTTCTATCAGCTGATATTTAATTTTTATTATGCTATATATTTTTGTATTGCTTCTAGTTCAACCTTTTTAAACTCTATATTTGTTAGAGTGCTTTCAGATTTCTTTATTTGTTTTTTGATAGTTTCTATCCAAGCATCATAACTTTCATAGACTGTGTTATCAAAGGCTGCTCCTGAAGTTTTTTGTCCTTCAAGGTATTTTATCAGTGCCTTATCATTTTCTATTTCTTTCATTACTGATGCTTCCCTTTTTATAGCATTTTCCAATTTTTTAGCATATTTTCCCATTAATTCCTTTTTTTCAGTTGCATTCATAACTTTTACCTCCATAATTTTTAATTTTTTTATTTTCTAACTTGGCTGCCTTGTTATGAATTAATAATAACTTATTTTCTTTCTTATTTCCTTTTCTATATGGACTAATATACTTCTATGGAATAAAAATATTTTTATATTTTTTCTTCTTCTATTTCCTTACCTTGAAAATAATATTTTTCTTCCTTGATATCACCATTTGAAAAAAATTCTCTATATATTCCTGAAAATTTTTCATTCTCATCAAATGCTACTTTTATTTTTACTTTATTATTTTCATATTCGTGCCACATCCCTATTTTTTTATTATTTAAATAACTTCCTCTCAATATAATATTCCCATTATCATCTCTTACTTCTCTAAAACCATATAATTTATTATTTTTATAGGCTTTAAAATCCACCATTTTTCCTGTTTTTTTACAATATATTTTCTCTACTCTTAATATATTTTTCTTATACTTAAATTCATAATACTTTTTATAGTATTTTTTATCTATATTTTTCCTTTTTTGCAAATCTTTTATTAAAGGAACATTTTTGATAAAATCATCTTTATATATCCTATTTGTGGCCATACAAATATCATCTAAATAATCCATTTCATAAGCTAATCTTCCACTCTTATTATGATATGTAACAGTTATCCCTACCTCATTCCTTTTTCCATCTAGAGTACAAATATGAATTTTTTCTTTCTCATTACTTATAAGCATTCCAATTCTATTGTCATTTATATATGTTTCTTCACTTAGTTCATCCTCTAAATAACCATAGTTAATACCTATATAATCATCTTTATATCTTAAAACTTCATAAAACAATTTCCCATTTTTATAGCTTTTTTCTAAGAAAAAATCTCCTTGTATTTTTTTTCTAACTGTTTGTAATTCACTCATTTTTAACCTCTATTTTATCTGTATTTTCATGTATTATATGTATAAAGAAAATAAAAAATTTTTATAAAATTTCCTTTAATATAATAATTCAATGAATATGTAGATTTTATTGATTTATTTTTTCAAACTTATTTTCATCTTCATAATACCAACTGTTACTTCTCTTTTTATTTCCTTCAACATCTAAAATATAGAAAATTCTTCTATTTTTTTCATGCCATATTATTAATCTTACAGTTGCCTTTTCATTAGGATACTTAATTAGTTTTACTTTATCTCCTACATCAAATTTAGGTTTTCTAATTATTTCGTATCCTTCTTTTTTTATTATTGCTATTTTTGGGGTGTATTCTTTCCTTTTTCCTATTACTATAACTTTTAAATAATCATCATTTTCTTCAATACATTTTAATATTGAAAAAAATATATTTCCTTCTCCTTCATTTTCTGAGCAAAGAAGATCTATTCCTCCATTTTTTTTAATTACTCCATAAGTTCCTACATAATTTTTATTCATACTCTATTTTTCTTCCTTTTTCTGATATTTTTAAGTTTTATTAATAAGTATATTCATTATTTACTAAATATTTTTTCATAAATTTTATCCATTCTTTTAAATTTCTTTTATATTCAGCATATTGTTTACCAACTTCTTCTCTTTCTTCAATTTTTTTAATAAGTTCCTCCTCTCTTTTTGGAGTATTTACTTTTTTCCTTCTTAAAATTTCCAATTCATCTAAATATTTAAAATACTCTCTTCCTTTTCTTTTTAATTCTTCTAATTTTTTATTTTTTTCATTAATTATATCTATATGTTCCTTCTTGATATTTTCTTTTGTCCAGATTATCTCATTATCTAAGTTTCTTATTTCATCAGGATAATTATAGATTG
>ERZ772772.2851-NODE-2851-length-10092-cov-2.220484_pt1 | contig 10092 bp, 10 predicted proteins | sample MGYA00511484_ERZ772772 | MGnify/ENA primary metagenome ERZ772772 (study PRJEB29015, sample SAMEA2737913) | human oral metagenome | biome: human oral; feature: human-associated habitat; material: dental | place: China | collected 2088 ... | reverse complement strand
CACGGCGCGGACATCGTCGTGCACTCGGCGACGAAGTTCATCGGCGGACACGGCACGACGCTCGGCGGCATCGTCGTCGACAGCGGCAAGTTCGACTGGACGGCATCGGGGCGCTTCCCGTGGCTCGTCGAGCCGAACGCGAGCTACCATGGCCTTTCCTTCGCGAAGGACGTCGGCGCCGCCGCTTTCGCCGTTTATTTGCGTGCGCTCCTTCTGCGCGACACGGGCGCGGCGATCTCGCCGTTCAATGCGTTCCTCCTGCTGCAGGGCGTTGAGACGCTTTCCTTGCGCGTCGAGCGCCATGTGGAGAACACCTTGAAGGTCGTCGATTATCTCGCGAAACATCCTCAGGTCGAGAAGGTCAACCATCCCGCGCTCGCCTCGCATCCCGATCATGCGCTCTACGAGCGTTACTTCCCGCAGGGCGGCATCTCTATCTTCACCTTCGAGGTCAAGGGCGGCGGCAAAGCGGCGCAGAAGTTCATCGACCACCTCAAGGTATTCAGCCTGCTCGCCAATGTTGCCGACGTGAAGTCGCTCGTCATCCATCCGGCAAGCACGACGCACTCCCAGATGAACGAGGAGGAATTGAAAAAGAGCGGCATCGCGCCCGGCACGATCCGCCTCTCCATCGGTACGGAGCATATTGACGACATTCTCTACGATTTGGAGCAGGCATTCAAGGCGCTCTGATGAAAAGAAAATACGGCAGGGGCTTTTGCGAAGCCTCTGCCGTATTTTTTTGCAGTTTTTCTGTCAGCGCTGCAGCGCCCTGACCTTGGCGATCATGGCGTCGCGCTTCATCTTCTCTTCGCGCGCGCGCGCGACCGCCCGCGCCTTGAAGGCGGCAAGTTCCTCTTCATCCACCATCTCTACAGCGCCTTCCGTGCGGCGGCACGCGATGTAGAGGAGCGTGATCGTCAGCGCCGTCGCCGTGATCGCGATGAAGGAATGCGGATATCCCGTCGCTTCGACGAAGCGCGGCCCCAAGATCCAGAGAACGGCGACGGGCAGCCACGCGGCGAGCATCGTGAAGGCGAAGCCCAGCACGAACGTGTTCTTCATCTTCCCTGAGGAAAGCACGCGGATGGAATAGCCGAAATGGTGTAGCACCGCCATGACGACGTACTGACCGACGAAAAAACCGATGATCGATATGACGACCCAAGCGGCCTGTGGTATCTCTCCCATGACAAAAGCCTCCCTGCATTATCTAATCGTCTTTCATTATACCATAAGAATTGGATTTTCCCAAGAGCAGGAAGAAGGAAAATATGAGCAAGGAGAAAAATTGGTGCATATTTCTAAAGTATATTGAAAAAAACTATTGAAAAATAAAAGTTTTATCAGTATAATGAAAAAAGGTGATAAAGTATGATTGTTCGTAAACTATACTTAGATCGACTGCTCGCGTTTGTGCGCCAACCCATCATCAAGGTGATCACAGGCATGAGGCGCGCGGGAAAATCCACGTTGCTCACCATGCTGGCGGAGCAGTTGCTGCAGGATGGCGTGCGTCAAGAGCAAGTGATCCGCATGAATTTCGAGTCCATGATGTTTGATGACGTTCACGATTATCGGCAGCTTTATCGGCGGGTGCAGGAAGAAATCGGTACACAGAAGCAGGTGTATTTGCTGCTCGATGAAGTGCAGCAGGTAGAGCATTGGGAAAAGGCGATCAATTCGCTTTTTGTCGAGGGCGTCGCCGACATTTACATCACGGGGTCGAACGCGAAGCTGCTCTCTTCGGAAATATCTACGCTTCTCGCGGGACGCTATGTGGAGATTCAGATGCTGCCGCTGTCCTTTCGCGAGTACATGGATTTCCTGCCCGAGGGCGAAAAGGATCGGGACGCTGCTTTCGCGCAGTACCTGCGCTACGGCGGCTTGCCTGCGATTCCCGGGCTGCCGCAGCAGGATGAGACGATCGAACTCTTTTTGTCGGGGATTTATCATACGGTCTTGCTGAAAGACGTCGTGGAAAGGAGTGCTGTGCGCGATCCGGCGCTCCTTTCGCACATGCTTCGTTTTCTCGCGGACAATATCGGCAGTCCCGTTTCGAGCAGTCGCATCAGCGGTTATCTGACGAGCCATGGAAGGAAGGCCAGCACATATACCATCGACAATTATCTGCACACCTTGGAGAGTGCGTTCATCTTTTATCGTGCGCCGCGTTATGACATCAAGGGAAAGCTGTATTTGAAGACGCAGGAGAAATATTATATCGTCGACAACGGCATCCGCAACGCTTTGCTGGGCTTTCGCGACGGCGATTACGGGCACATTTTGGAGAACATTGTCTATTTGGAACTTCTGCGGCGCGGTTATACGGTCGGCGTCGGCAGGATCGGGCGGATGGAGGTGGATTTCGTGGCGCAGCGCACCGATCGCAAGCAATATTTCCAAGTGGCTGCCACGGCGTTGGAAGAAGCGACGCGAGAGCGCGAACTGCGTGCCCTTGCCGCGATTCCCGATCAGTACGAGAAGACGCTTCTGACGATGGACAAGTCGTACATCAAGGATTTCAACGGAATCCGCAATGTGAATATTCTTGATTTTCTCTTGGATGATTTATGATATAATCAAAGGAGTTTGCAGGCAGATTCCTACTATACGGAGGGAGGCATTTACAATGAAATTTGCGATGTTCGGCGCGGGCGGCACGGGCGGGGTGCTCGGCGGCTATCTCGCGCTCGCGGGGCACGATGTGACGTTAATTGCACGCGGCAGACACTTGGAGGCTCTTCAGAAGGACGGTCTGACGATCGAGTCGGCGCACCGAGGCACGCTCCATATCAAGAACGTGAAGGCGCAGACGGCGGAGGCTTACGACGAAACGCCCGATGTGCTCTTCGTCTGCTGCAAGTACTACGCGCTTCCCGACGCCATCGCCTTCGCGAAGCGTGCGGCAGGCCCCGATACGCTCATCATCCCGATCTTGAACGTCTTCGGCACGGGCGAGGTCATGCAGAAGGATTTGCCGGGGTTGACCGTGCTCGACGGCTGCATCTACATCTTCGGCAATCTCAAGGCGCCGGGCGTATTGGAGCAGCCGCAGAAGATCCTGCGCGTGATCTTCGGCTTCCGTCCCGATCAGGATAAACGCTTGGAGGCGAAGGCGAAGGCGCTCGAAAAGCTCCTGCAGGATGCTGACATTCGCGGACACTACAGCCTCGACATCCGCCGCGATGCGCTGACGAAGTTCGGCTTTGTCTCGCCGATGGGCGCGGCAGGGCTTTATCACGATGCGACGAGCGAGGCGTTTCAGAAGGAGGGCGCGGTGCGCGACACTTATCTCGGCCTGATCCGTGAGGCCGAGGCGCTTGGCAAGGCGATGGGGATTGTCTTCGAGAAGGACCTCGTGGCGACGGGCATCGCCTTCATCGATGCGTTCGAGCCGGGACTCAAGACGAGTATGCAGCGCGATGTGGAAAAGGGAGGACTTTCCGAGTTTGATGGACTCGTGAACCGCATCGTTGCTCTCGGCGAACGCTATCATGTGCCCGTGCCGCTCTACAAGAAGATCAGCGACTGGGGCAAGGCGAAGGGCATCAAATGAAATGGGACGGGAAATCATGAAAATCATCGTGGCGATTGATTCTTTCAAGGGAAGTCTTTCCTCTATTACGGCGGGCGAGACAGCGGCGCAGGCGGCACGCGAGGTGTTCCCCGAGGCCGAGGTGGAGGTCTTTCCACTGGCGGATGGCGGCGAGGGCACGGTCGATGCGCTTGTCGAGGGACTTTCAGGCGAGGTCGTGCATCTTGCCGTCACGGGTCCTTTGGAAAAGCCCGTCGAGAGCCGCTTCGGCTTCCTGCCCGAGTCGCATACGGCGGTCATCGAAATGGCAGATGCGGCAGGATTGCCGCTCGTGCCCGAAGCCGAGCGCGATCCGCGCCGCACGACGACGTACGGACTCGGCGAACTCATGCTCGCCGCCATCGATCGCGGCTGCCGTGACTTCATCATCGGCATTGGCGGCAGTGCGACGAACGACTGCGGACTCGGCATGCTCACGGCGCTCGGCGCACGCTTTTTCGATGCGGCGGGAAAGGCTGTGGGAAGGACGGGCGGCGATGTTGCCGCCGTGCGGCGCATCGATCTTGCGGGGCTTCATCCTGCGCTCAAGGAGTGCCGCATCCACGTCGCCTGCGACGTGACGAATCCGCTCTATGGCCCCTTGGGCTGCTCGCATGTCTACGGCCCACAGAAAGGAGCGACGCCTGAGATCGTCGAGGAAATGGATGCGGCGATCCGGGCTTTCGCTGGATTGGCGGAAAGGGAACTTGGCATCGAGGGTGCACAGGTGCCCGGCGCGGGAGCGGCAGGCGGGCTCGGCTTTGCTTTTCACTCGTTTCTCAAGGCGGAGTTGAAGCCCGGCATCACGCTCGTGCTCGACGCTTTGGGCATAGAGAAGGCGCTCGCGGACGCAGACATCCTCCTGACGGGAGAGGGGCGCATGGATCGGCAGACCGCGATGGGAAAAGCGCCGGTCGGCGTCGCCAAGCTCGCCAAGATGAAGAGTCCGAAACTCAAGGCGATTGCGCTGTGCGGCTGCGCCCTGCCCGATGCCGAGGCGGTGAACGAAGAAGGCATTGACGCCTACTTCCCGATTCTCCACCTGCCGATGACGGTCGCAGAAGCGATGGAGGAAGAAACGGCGTGCCGCAATCTCAGGCAGACCGTGCGGCAGGCGCTTCTGCTCTATCGGGCGGCGCAAGGATAGCAAAGCCTGTCGGATATAAAAGAAAAGCCGCTGCGCGAGGCGCAACGGCGAAGATTCTGGTGCTCATGGAGGGACTCGAACCCCCGACTTCCACCATGTGAGGGTGACACTCTAACCAACTGAGTTACATGAGCAGTATTGGGTTGAACATAAAATGTATTATACACGATTTTTTGTCCTTTGACTAGCCCTGAAAAGTAAAAAAATCGCCGTTATGCACATTTTTTTGTGGATAAAAAAGGTGACTCTGTGGATAAACCTTGAAATGCGCTCAATCATTCACTGGTTATCCACAGGGATTTGGGGGAAAGATGTGGAGAAGAAATGAATTGGTTGTTTTCGCCTAAATGAAAACAAATGTGGGAGATATGTCCGGAGTTGTGAGATGCAAGAGATGGAGGTGAGGCGTGATGGGCAGTTTGGAGAAGAAGGTCGAGCTTTTTTGCGAGGTCTTTCCCAAACTCAGCGACTTTGAGAAAGAGGATTGGGAAGAAAATTTTCTCGTGGAATTTACGCACGATTCGACCTCCATCGAGGGAAACACCCTGACCTTGATTGAAACGAAGATGATTCTTGCCGACAAGATCGTTCCGACGGAAACGACACTGCGCGAATTGGATGAAGTGCGCGGTCACGCAGAAGCGTGGCAGTTTGTCAAGGATTGCGTGAAGCGGCACGTTCCTCTGACGGAAGGCATCATCAAGGACATTCATGAAAGAGTCGTTCCCGCGCGGGGCGTCGGCGGCATTTATCGCAATATTCCCGTGTATATCCGCGGTGCGCGTCATGTGCCGCCGAATCCGCGCAAGGTGTGGGAGGCGATGAAGGATTTCGCCTATCGCATGGAGCATGACGATTTTGCCGATCCGCTCGAAAAGGCGGCATGGCTTCATGCGGAGTTTGTCAGGATTCATCCGTTTCAAGATGGAAATGGGCGGACGGCGCGCCTTCTTATGAACTATCATTTGCTGGCGCAGGGTTTTCCACCGACTTCCATCAAGTTGAAGAACCGAGGCGCGTATTTCGCTGCTTTGGAAGAGTATTCCGTGGGCGGGCGTCTTACGTCGTTCTTGCAGTTGCTGCAGCAGAATATGGAGAGGGAATTGGAGGCGTTCTTCACGATGTATTCCCTGCACATGGTTGTGCCGGAGTTGCAGAGGAGGAAGCTGGAACTGGCGGCTTTGGCGATGTCCTATAGAGAACAGGAGACTGCGAAGTATTGACGGAACGGCTTTTCGGAAGAAGTGTAAACTACACGCACAAACGTCCACTTTGTGGACATTGTGCGCCGCCCTTAATGAAAGTTACCCAATCAGTCTGCGCCCTTCGGGCTTGACTTCTTGGACTTTCATAGTAAAAAAGGTTTGGGTGTGAATAAGAAAATGGCTCAAAAATTTTATGCCGTGCGTGCGGGACGTGCGACGGGAATCTTTCTTACATGGGAGGAATGCCGTGCGCAGGTGGAGGGTTTTCGCGGCGCACGCTACAAGAGCTTTCCGACGGAGGAGGAAGCCCGCGCTTGGCTTACGGCGGCGCAGCCTTTGTCGGCGCTCTTCGATGAAGCGGAAGCCGCGCCGACGCGCCGTGCGCCTGTGCGCAAAAAAAGCGCCGCAAGGGGCGGCGCAGCGAATGAAGCGGCGGACGATGACAGCCTCTGCCATGTCTATACGGACGGCTCGTGCCTTCGGAATCCGAACGGGCCGGGCGGCTGGGCGGTCTGTATCGTGCGCCCGGGCGAGGAGATGGAGACGCTTTCGGGCGGCAATCCTTCGACGACGAACAACCGCATGGAGATGACGGCGGCGATCGAGGCGCTGCGTCATCTGCCCAAGCGAGAGCCGATCGTGCTGTCGACGGACAGCCAGTATCTGAAGAACGGCATCACGAAGTGGATCTTCAGCTGGAAGCGGCGCGGCTGGAAGAAAGCGGACGGCACTCCCGTCCTCAATCAGGAGCTTTGGCAGGAACTCGATGGCCTGATTGCCGGGCGAAGCATCATTTTCCGCTGGGTCAAGGGTCATGCGGGGCATAAGTACAATGAGATCTGCGACATGTTGGCAAAAAGAGAAGCACAAGCCTTTTTATGAAGGTTTGTGCTTCTCTTTTTGCCTACTGCCGCTCCAGCGTCGATTCGCCATAATCGTTGACGGTCACGGAGCCTTTGACGAAGACGAGGGCGGCGAGCAGGAAGACTTCGTAGATTTCGAGGGCGAAGGCGGCGGCGATGATTTCGAGGCCGAACGGTTCGCGTGCGAGGATGCGAGGGTCGCCGCCGAAGAACGCGAGGCAGCCGATGAAGGCGAGCGTGAGCGTGAGCGGCACTCCCACGAGCCAGCCGCTTCTGCCGATGTCGTGCAGACGCTGTGTGACGATGCCGATGGGCAGGATGGCAGCGAGGGCGCAGGAGACCGATGTGCCGTAGAGAGCGACGAGATTGCCGAGGGGCTGCGGCAGGCGCTCCGCCGTTTCCAGCACGACGAAGACGAGCAGCGAGACAAAGAAGAGGGGGAAGAGCAGGCGCAGTAAGAAGCGCTTGCGGTTCATGCGCCCCTTGAGTTGGATCATGCGCAGGAAGAACGGATAGTCCTCCTTGGGGCGCTCCGCGATATGGGGGCGCAAATCAGCGGCGCTCTCGGGTGAGCCGGAAGCATTGCTCGAAAACTCTCCTTCGGCAAAGATCAGATAGACGTGCAGGAGGATGAGCAGGGCGAGCGCCGCGCCCCCATAGGGCAGGGCGCTCTTGAGCAGCAGATGATCGGGAGCGACGCCTAAAAGCGGCGGCAGACCAAGGAAGAGGAGCAGTATACGACACTCTTCGGCGAGCGCGAGGATAATGAGCGGGCAGATGACGGCGATGAGCCATGCTGTATCGCCGTAGCCGAGGTCATGCCAGCGCCGCATGGCCGCGCGCAAGAATACGATCAGTAGAAGTGCAAGAGGCACGCTGATGAGGAGGATGGCGGCGAAAGCGGCCGCGAGCGAGATGTTTTCCGACGGCATGGGGCGGCCTGCGCCGAGCCATGAGAGGATGGCAGCCGTCACACCCGTGACGAGCGCGGCAAGGCCTGCCGCCGCGACGAGACTGCCGACGAGGTGCAGGACGAAGAGCTTTTGCCCCATGCGGCCTTCGGGCGAGAGCCATTTTTCGAAAAGCCCCTGCAGGAAGCCGCCGCGCGGCGGCGGCTTCACCTCTTCTTCCAATTCGGCTGCCATCTCGCTGCGCTTTTCCTCGTCTGCGAGCAATTCCTGCAAGAGTTCGGCGGCACTTTGGCGCGGCCGCGCTTCGCTGCTCGGCGGTGTTCTTTCCTCGATGCCGTCTTTTTCTGCCTGTGTCTGTCTTTCTGCTGATATCTCTGTCAAGGCTGTTCGTGTCGGTTCGCTCGTCTAGTCTGTCCAGCTCGTCCAGCTCGTCCAGCTCGTCTATATCCTCAGCGCCATCGCTGTCGTCTGTCGGTGGTTCTTTCGCTTTTTCCGAAGGGAGCAGCATTTCTTCGAGCGCCGCTTCACTCGAAAAGCTCTCGCGTCTCAGGCGTTCCAGGATGCTTTCCGTGTCTTCTGCTGCCTTGCCTGTTTTTGCCATCGGTCATGTCTCTCCTTCGATTCATATCGTTCTCCTGCTTGATTTCTTCAAAATGCGGTCGTAGATGTAGCCTTCGCGCACGCCCGAGTCGCTGTAGGTGATGGCAGGAAGGGCGAAGCGTTCGGTGAGGAGACCGGCGATGACGAGACCGGGCAGGAGCGTGTGCATGCGGTCGGGAACGGTGCGCATGAGATGCACGGCGTCATCTTCCGTGAGCGAGTAATCGCGCAGAAAGCGCGCGAGTAGCGCATCGATCGCCGCGCGTGTGATCGTCCGGCCGTCCGAGGCAGGAAAGAGAGCGGCAGAGAGCGCCGCCGCGCCCTTGAAAGTGCCGCCGATGCCGCAGGCGGGAATTCCCCGGAGTCCTGTGAAATCTGCGGCGGAATCGAGGATGCGTGCGGCGTCCGTGCGCATCTTCGCGACTTCCTCGCGAGACGGCAGGAGCTCTTTCGTGAATTTCGTGTGCAGGTAGAGAGAGCCGACGGGAAGGCTCGTCTTGCGCACGATTTTTTGCGCCTTGTAGTGAACCATCTCCGTGCTTGCGCCGCCGATGTCGAAGAGCAGTCCTTCTTCAGCGGCAAGGTCGTGCGTCGCGCCGATGAAGTCGAGTTCCGCTTCTTCCTCACCGCGTATTACATAAATGTCAAGTCCTGTGCGTGTTTTGATTTCCGCGATTGCCTCGCGGCTGTTCGCGGCGTTCCTCAGAGCGCCCGTTGTGAAAATCGAGATGTTCTCGATGTGCAGCGCCGCAAGGAACTTTTGGAAATCTTCGAGCGCGTAGACGAGCCGCTTGATGCCGCGCTCTTCGAGCACGTTGTCGTGCATAAACGAGGCGAGTCCCACCGTCGTGTCCTTTTTCTTCATGATTTGCTCCACGGCGCTGTCCTTGATTTGGTAGACCGCCATGCGCACGGTGTTGGAGCCGATGTCGATGATTGCGTGTATCATGGGAATCCTCCGTTACTTGCCGAAAAGGTCGAAGAGCTGCTTGCCGATGAGCACGGTCGTCACGGCGATGAAGAGCGGCCGTACATAGGAGCTTCCCTTCTTGATGGCGAGGCGCGCGCCGCACCAGGCGCCGACGATCATGGATATGCCCATGGGGATGGCGTAGGTGAAATCGACGAGACCAAAGTAGGCGAAGAGCACGACGGCGGCGAGGTTGCTCGCAAAATTCAGTGCGCGCGCGTTTGCCGCCGCACCGAGAAAGTCGAAGCCCACGAGCAGGAAGGCGAAGAGCATGAAGGAGCCTGTACCCGGTCCGAAGAAGCCGTCGTAGAAGCCGAAGGTGAAGGCGACGACGGCGGAGAGCAGGAGAACGCGGCGCGTCATGCCACGGTACTTGTTCTCGCGTCCCCAGTCGCGGCGGAATATGCTGTAGAGGAGCACGAGTGCGAGCATGACGACGACGAGGGGGCGCAGGAAGTCGGGCGGCACCTGCCGCACGACGAGCACGCCGACGGCGGAGCCGAGGAGCGTGATGGGAAAGAGCAGGCGGATGAGCTTCATGTCGACCTTGCCGCTCTTGATGAAGGAGATGAAGCTCGTGCACGCGCCCATGACGGCAGCCGCCTTGTTCGTGCCGAGCACCTCTAGGAGCGGCAGCCCCGTCATCATCAGCGCAGGGATAGAGATCAGCCCGCCGCCGCCGACGACAGCGTCGATGAACGCTGAAAAGAAGCCCATGATGCAGATGAAGAGCAGCATTTCCAAGCCCATGATTCAAGCCTCCCCACTAATGTTGTATTTATATAGTACTATGAAAGTCCAAGAAGTCAAGCCCGAAGG
>ERZ772772.2850-NODE-2850-length-10093-cov-2.882945_pt1 | contig 10093 bp, 14 predicted proteins | sample MGYA00511484_ERZ772772 | MGnify/ENA primary metagenome ERZ772772 (study PRJEB29015, sample SAMEA2737913) | human oral metagenome | biome: human oral; feature: human-associated habitat; material: dental | place: China | collected 2088 ... | reverse complement strand
GATGCACCGCGTTGGCAATTTCGTGCAGCGAAGCCGCGCCCATCGCCATATAGCGGCACATATCCAAATCGGGCGAATAGCGGTAATCCAGCGTGCGTTGCAGATAGCGCGTAGTCGTCAGCCGCACCGTGTACGACACTTCGTTCAGCACGCCGCCCACCGCCGCCAATTCCACGCGCGGCGGCTCATTTTGGTAAATCATGCACGGGGTTACGTCAAAATCCGCCACCGCTTTTTCGCGCCACGGGGTCAGATACGGCGTGCCGTTGGCATCAAACTCAAAGCTCGCCGGCACGGTTTCCAGCCGCTTGTCCAATTCGTCCGCCTGCGTATCAAACGTGTTGCCGTGCGCCGCAACCGATGTATGGCCCACCGACTCAATCATACTGTGCGGCAGGTTGTTGATTTGCTGCTCGCGCCGGTCGGAACAACGGATTTCAAAGCGTCCCGTCAGCAGCGACACCCCCATGCCGTCCACCTTGCCCTGATACACACGCACCAAGCCGCCGGCGTGGACGATATCCACCGTAATGCTTTGCGCATACCACACATAAGGGTCGATGGGACGCGGATGTTTGCGCTCGCCTGCTTTGAGCATGGCAAACGTGCAGGTATAGGCCTCGTTCTCGCCGTGGCGTATCGTCATCGTATCGGCAAAATCGCACATCGGCACAACCTCGCCGCCAATCGTTACGCGGATGTCGTAATCCCCGTCCGTGCCGACGGCATGGTGTCCGTCAAAGCGCAAACGCTGCTGCAGCCGGTGCTGTGTGAACGAAAACCGCACGCCATGGCCAGCATGTGCCGACCGCTGATCGAACGACCAATCCACACCCAATACGGCAGGCACGGCCTGTTGCGAAAAGCCGAACAGCAGCGCGGGTGCAGGCTGCCTTTGTTGCGAGAATGCCAGTCGCAGACCTAAAACCTTATCCGCCATTGCCTACCCCTTATCCGTTACGCCGCCCGTTCCAACACCTTCACGGTGCGGATGCCCACCTGCGGCACGGTCGGCAAATCGTACAAATCCGCCACATCATTCGTCAACCGCACATATACGGCCACCGCCGCGCCGGCCGGAATCGACACGCCTAACGACACGCTGTCGCCGGCCGAATCCAAACCGTCTTTCGACAATGCCAACTTCACACTGCCCGCGGCATGGCTGCGACCGATACAGCGCCACACCGCCGCGCCGTCCGCCGTATTGCTGCCCGCTACCGCCAGCCAGCCGGGGGCGGAAGAACCCGAACGCCCGGCCTGCGTGCAGCGGTATAGCCAGCCGTCCGCGCTGATTACCGTATCCGCCGCATAGTCCTTGTCCGCCTGCCATGTTGCCAGCGCGGATTCTGCCGATAACACGATATTATCCACGCCTGGGTTGGCCGCTGCTTCCAGCTTCGTCCCCGACTTCGGATTGCCGAAATACACCGTGAAATCGCGTGTCTGCCCCACTTGGTCAAATACTGCATTGGTCATGCGGTATTCGCCGTTTGCCGTGCCGAACAGCGTCGTCATCTGCTCGTCCGCCCAAAAATTAAATGCCATATCCTTGCCTTTCGTTTACCATGTGCCGTCCCAGTTAATGTCTTCTTCCGCCATCTCGTCCGGTTCGGCTTCTGCCGCCGCTCTCTCTGCACCCAGCAGGAAGTCCGTCATCTGCCCCTGATAGCCGCCCATCGTGCCGGCCACCCAGTAAGTCAGTTGCGCCATGTAGTAATCCCGACGTTTGGACGGCAGCATTTCTTCGGCAGCATAACGCGCGTATTCCTGCAAATCCCTTTCGGGCATCTTGTTCAGTTCGGACAGCGACAAACCCAGTTCAAGCGAGAGTTCGACTAGGAATTTTCGCCGCTCCCGTCCGCCTTTTTTGCGGTATCCTGCACCAAATCAATGCCGTAGTTTTCGCGGAAAAACGCCGTTTCCACCAAGCCGAACAGCATTGCGGGCAGGGCGGCCACTTGTTGCAGGTCTGCTTCATCGCTCGCGTCGAACACCGCGTTGCCGTCCTTATCTACCACGCGCAGGGCGAACAGTTTCAGCCGTTTTTGCACCGGCTCGATTTCCTGCGTTTCGATTTCCTGCTCTTTGGCGTAATAATCGCTAAATTCCGCCACGTTCATGCGTTTCACATACACATCTGCGCCGCCGAACGACACTTTGACCATGCGGTCGCCGAACTGCGCCGCCAGTTGTTCTTTCAAAGACTGTTTCATTGTTTTCGCTCCGTTAAAAATAAAATAAGGTATGCCCCTTACTGGTAAGGGACATACCCTTTACCGGCAGGGTTCACATTACCAAACGCACCGGGCGGCTCTTCATCTTGAAGCCGAAATCCGCCGTCCATTTCTCTTTGGTTTTGCCGCTCAGTTTGAAGCTTTCAATCACGATGCGGCCGCCGCGCAAAACGGCAACGTCTTTGGATTTCCACGCAAAAAACAGGACTTCTTGGCTGAACAGCGCATCTTCAATCAGCGTTTCCACTTGGTTGCTCGGATTGGAATACGCCTGCCCCGAATAGCTGCCTGCCTGCACTTCGCCTTCTTCCTGCGGGTAGTCGTCGCAGTTGGTGGTCACGTCGGAATAGGAAATGCTGCCGAAGTCCACGTTCAACTGCGTCGCCATGCAATAAGCCATCTCTTCGACCGCGGCGAGCTTGGCATTCTCCACCGTGCCGATAGTGGTAAAATCGGTTCCCAACAGGGTAATCTTGCCGTTGGTCTCCACTTCGGCCATATACAGGCCGTTGGCGGCGGGGTTGTCGGATTGCAGATACACCACGTCGCCGCTTTTGATGGTTTGGTCGGCTGTATCCAGCACCGCAGGGGCGGCGTTGGATACGGCGGTCACGTCAATCGCGGCGTTGGCAGGTTTGCGGTAAAACTTCATCTGCGTCTGCTTGAAACTGGTCTTCATATTGGTGTCGGCCATGTCAAAACTCCATAAAAAAAGCCCCTTGCGGGGCGGTTGAAAAAAGGTCAGTAAATCAAATAGCTCAATACCGACACATGGGCTTTCAGGTAAAAGTCGAATTCATGTATCGGTGCGTCGTCCTGCTCGATGCCGGCCGCATCCAAAGCAGCCTGCACTTGTTTTTCCAGCTGTTTGCGCTCTTTGGCGGTTTTGGCATACACAGCAATGCGAAAGTCCGCCGTGTAATCGTCCGAGCAGTTGCTGTTGTGGGTCTGCCCGCCCGTCTGCTGGTACACCACCGCAGGCAGTGGCACTTTTTCGGGCAGGTGGTCGGGGTAGGTGTCGGCAATCGGTCGCAACAGCGCGGCCAATTCCGTTTCGGCGTCGTCTCTCATGCCGCATTTCCTTTCAGGCAACAAAAAAGCAGCCTGCACATGCAAGGCTGCTTATTTTTTCTTTTTCAAAACGTCTTTCATCCCTTCGCCGATGCCGTCCTTAATGAGGCGGTATATCTGCTCCTTGTTCTTGCTCACGGCGGGCTTCAGAAAAGGGTAGGCTCGGTGGCCAGGGTGGGTGTATTCCTGCCCGTTTTTGCTGGTAATGCGGTGGACGTTCACGCCGCTTTCGATAAAATGCGCGATTTTCCACACATCATTGTGCTTTTTGCGGGCAAACGTTACTTTGTGCTGCGATAAATAGCTTTTGGCTTCGGGCACATAGGTCATAATCATTGCGTCCGCCAGTTCGCCCGGCTGGCGCGTGATGGTTTTCCCGCCTTTCAGCGTTACGCGGTATGCACCATCGGCGCGGCGGATATTCGCCTTCGCCTGCTTGAAGACCAGTTCTGCCGCCCTGCGGGTGGCTTCGCGTGCCGCCTTTTTGCGCAGCTTTTCGGGCAGCGACCGCAATAATTTTCCCAATTCCGCCGCGCCGTCGATTTTCAGCCCTGTTTTTTTCGCCATGGTGTCAATCTCCGTCATTGCGGCCGATACGGCAGGCGAAGTCCACATGCCGACGTGTCGCCATATCGGGCAGCCCCGCTTCCACCGCCATTACCTGCCGCCCGAAATCCAGCAGTATCAGTCGGTCGCCGTTGGTCACGCCGCGCGTAACGCTGTCCAGCCGCACCCGCACCGAAGCGCTGGCATCGCCGAAATCCACGTTGTTGCGCTGGTATTCCGCGCCGGTCTTAAACCGCACGTCGGCATACACATCTGCGTAAAACGCCCATGTTTTGACGATTTGGCCGTATTCGTCGCGGGTTTCTTGACATTTTTCAATCCGCACGCGGTTGTGCAGTTTGCTGGCAAGCTGTTTCATACGCACCCCCAGATTAAACGGCCACCGGCGTGCGGTACGGTGCAAGCAGCGCCACCACATGCGGAGGCAGATACCAATTTTCGCCGCTTTGCGCGTTGCGGTTGTCGTCCCAGTATCCCAGTAGCAATAGGGCGGCTTGGCGGAACACGGGCAGGGTAAAGTCGCTGCCCGTGTCGCAATGCTTGGTAATGACGTTTTCGGCAGCGGCAATCATCGCCCGTAATTCGGCGTCGCTGTCAGTGCCGTCATAGCGCAAATAGTCTTTGGCTTCTTCCAGTGTTACCATGTTCGTCCTTTCAGCCGCTCTGCCGCGTATCGAACGGATTGCTTTGCGCATCGCGTTTCGACAATGCCGACAACGAGTAGTTTTGCTGCTGCATATACGGCGTATCGCCGCCGTCCACTGGCGGCAGGTCCCGGTTGGCGCGGGCTTCGTTGATGGTCAGCACGCTGGCTTTCACGCCGTCTGCCAAAATCTGCATTTGGCTGGACGCATCCATGCGGATCAGGCTGTGCAAATCAAACTCTGCCGTCACATCGTCGCCCAAATCCTGCGAGAGCAGGTTTTCAATGCTTTCAATCATCCCTTGCAGGCAGCCCGAATAATACAATTCGTTCAAATCGGACACTTTCATGCCGCTGGGCAGCGTGCCGAAGCCGATTAAAAACGGCGGCATTTTGAATACGCTGCACACGATTTCGGCGGACAGTTTCAGCTGCTCCACCAATTGGCTGTCCAGCGCGTTCACGCTGGTCTGCTGGTACGTCATACCGTCGCCCAACACGGCGGTTTTGCCTGCGCCGCCGCCGCTGTAGTTTTCGTTCCACCGCCGCGCCAATTCCGCCGCCTTTTCCGCGTCAATGTGCATCGGTGCGGTCAAAATGCCGCTGGGGGTGGCCTTGTTGCCGAAAAACGTGCGGCTGTTGTGCTGGATGGCTTCGCCGTTGTCTGCCGCCAAAGCGCAGGCAGCCAAAGGCGGTATGCCGATTAACGGGTGGGCGAAGCAATTCCAACGGTCGTGCAGGATTTCGCTTTCCGGCAGCGTAACAGAGTTGTCGGATAATTGCCGCAGGCTGTCCTGCCCGATTTGATACCATACTTCGCCGTCGTCGGTAACCAGCGGCGTGACCAGCTTCGGGTTAAGGATGTGCAGCGCGGCAATTCTGCCGGCGGTGTCGCGCTGTTTATAAATGTACGCATTGCCGTGCAGCAGCTTGGATAAAGCCCAACATTCGGCCAGCTGCTGCATGGTCTGGTAATTGTTCGGCTTTTTCAGGTACGCCAGCCGTTTCAAGTTCTTTTCCTGCCATACCTTACCGTGCCGCACCTTGGTTTTCAGCGGCAGTTTGGCAATATCCTGCGATATTTTCGACACACAGGCGAAAACGGCGAAAAACAGGCTTTGAGGGTGTTCCGCGTGGTGTCGTCCGTCCTGCTGCCACGCTCCCGTATAGGGTTCGTGGATGAGGTTTATCCAGCCGCCGCTATTAACCGATTGTGCGGCACGGCGGCCGAAAAGTCGGCTTAAAATCCCCATTTTTATTCCTTTTCGCTGTCTTTAGCGCGTTTTTGCGGTTTTTTTGTGGTTTTCTGCGGCGTTTCCGCATCTGCTTTTTCGGCAATACCCAATATGATTAACACGTTGGCCTGCATATCGGCTACTTCTGCCGTGTCGCCAGCCTGGGCGTTGTGGGTGGGTTTTAAATATTGGATATACATTTCTTCCCCCTTTTTTTCGTAAAAAAGCAGCCTGCACCCCTAATCTGTGAAGTGCAGGCTGCTTTGTTTCATGCCGCTTAATATTGGATATATGCAGCGGCAATCGGACGGCGTTTTGCCCATGTGATGTATTTTTCCACACGCACCGCCGCTTTGTTTTCCTGCCACAGGCTGTGGGTGGTGCTACCGTCGGTCAATGTGGCTTGGTCGCTGTAAGACACGTCCACGCCGCCGTCTTGCGCCACCAAAAGCTCGCTGGCTTTGACCAACACAATCTTGTCGCCCACCGCCTGGCTGGTAACGACCGGCAAGCCGAGCAGGCTGCGCGTACCGGCAAAGCTCATGCCGTGGAAATAGGCGTTGCCCAACGCATCGCGCAACAAGGCAAGCTGCATGGCGCGGGTTTCGCTCATCAGCAGGTAGCTGTTGTCGGTGCTCAAATTCGCGGTGGCGAATGTATTAATCAGGCTCAACAAATCGGCTTCCACTTTGTCGGCGGTCGTGCCGGTGCTGTCGATTTTGGTTGCGCCGTTCAAGATGCCGGCAGGGCGGGCATCGGTTTGTGCCTCGTCGTCCAAAAAGGTTTTGTCAATCAAATCGGCGGTGGACTTAATCAAGTCGTCCAACACCAGTTTGTCGATGGCGGGGTCGGCTCGGCGCAGCAGCTCGTCGGTATAAACCGTAATCGCCGCCAGCTTGTGCTCTTTGATGTCTATATGGCCATAGGTCGGGTTGGTCAGCGGCTTCGCCGTGCCTTCTCCCACCCATTGGCTGGCGCCGCCCGTCAGTTGGGCATTGATTTTCACGTTGAACGGCACGTTGCGGTAGCCCGCGATTTGGGCAAACACGTTGGCGTTGCGCAAGAGTTCGATGAATTCCTGCGCATACACTTTCGGCTCGACCAGCGGCGCGGCAAAGCCTGTGTCGGTTGTTGTGCCCAGCACGGCTTTTTCCACCGTTTGCGCGACGCGTTCGTTATAACCCAGTGCTTTGGCCGCCTGCAATGGGTTCAACATCACGCCGTCTTTGCGGATGCTGTACTGCATCAGCATTTTCACGCGGGCGATTTGGGCAAAGCCGATGCCTTTTTCTTGGCCGTTGTCGCGCAGGTTCGCCGAATCAATCACGGCGGGGGCGGCAGGTTTGGCGGTTTGTGCTGCTTTTGCCGCGCCTGCTTGGATTTTCTTCAAGCGTTCAAGGTTGGTTTCCAGCACTGCGGTTTCGGCTTCCAAGCTTTTAATCTTGGCTTCCTGCTCTTCGTTCGGTGTTTCGCCCGCACCCAATGCCTCCGCCATGATTTGGTTCACGGCTTCGGCCTTGTCGGCAATGCTCTTTTCCACGGTTGCAATCATTTGTTCCGTATTCATAGTTTTACTCCTCGCCCGATGGTGGGCAGTTTGACAATAATATGCGCCTGCTTTTGCAAGTCAGGCGCGGTATCTGCCAAGTGTTCGCTTGGCTCGGTTGCCGTTTCGGGCGGCAATTCTTTCTCGGCTTCTTGTGCCGGCTGCTTTTGCTGCTCCTGCGGGGTGCAGGCTGCTTTGATGGCGGTAATGCCCGCTTCAGCGTTGGCAGGGATGGTAACGGCAGATAGTTCGTACCAATCCCATACGGTGAAATGGATGCCGCCGTCGTCCAAAAAGCTGTATTCTTTGGCGCGGAAGCCCACCGACAGGCCTTTGACCAAGCCCATTTTGATGCTCTGCCATGCTTCGTCCAAACGGTCTTTCAGTTTGCCCGGCTCTTGGGTTTGAGCAAGGTGGATTTCCACTTCGATGCCTTTTTCAGTGACTTGTGCCGCCACCACTTCGCCGATCGGTTTTTCGCGGTCGTGTTGCCACAACAAGGGGATGGGCAGGACGAAATTCGCGCCGGACGGCTCGACAATATCGCCGTCGCGGTCGGGGGTTTGGGTGCTGGCAATACCTTTCACTACCCGCTGTTCGCCATCGCTGGCTTCTTTTACAGCAAAGGTGGTGTAGGTTTTGGTGTATCGGTTCATAAAATGCTCCAAAATAAAAAGCAGCCTGCCGTCAGAAAAAGTAAATCTCCACTTCTTTCTGCGGTTCGGGCTGCTGTCGTGATGCCAAGCCCATCGCCATTGCAAGGGCGACAATGCCGTCAATGCGGCCGGTGGATTTGGCTTTTTCAAATTTTCGGTTTCCCGCTGGGTCGGTCAATACGCGGGCGTTGTGTACGCACATATTCAGCACGGGGTTATTGTCGTGGCGGAATTTGCCGTTCAAGATGGCTTCTTCCAGCGCTTCAATGCCGACGGTGGCATCTCTGAAGCCTTGCCCCCATTCCACCAGCGGCAGTTCCGCGCCGTCCAGTGCTTTTTTGAACACATCAATGCGCCAGCGGTCATAGGCAATACCGGCAATGTTGTATTGCCCGAACTGGTCGAGTATGTATTGCCCGACTTCGGCATAGTCGATGGTTGCGCCTTGCAGGGCGGTCAGATGGCCTTGCTTCGCCCATACGTCGTAAGGGGCGCGGTCTTGCTTGGCGCGGTCGGGTAGGGTATCGCGCGGCGTCCAATAAGCGCCTTTGGCATACCAAACGCCGTTATACCTTGCCACCATGACAAAGGCGGTCAAGTCGTTGCGGGCAGATAAGTCCAGTCCTGCGTAAATCTCGCCCTGCTCAAATGCGGTTTGAAACTCGTCCGCGCTGCCTTCGCCGCATTTTTTCCATTCGCCCACCGGGATAAACGGCGCGACGGGATTCACGCGCTGGTTCAGGTTCAAATTGCGGAATGTGTTCTCAAAGCTGGGCATCCGCGCGGCCTTTTGCGCCAAGCTGCGCATATCTTCCAAACTGCGGAAGCTGCCTAATGCAGGGTTCGCGGCTTTCCATGCTGCTTCGTCCATCAGGTCGCAATCCTGCGGCGCAGCATAGACGTGGCAGACGGTGTGCGGGTCGCCGCTGCTTTGCGCATCGTCGATTAGCACGGATAACAAGTCATCATCTTTCGGGGCTTGGGTGCTGATGTTAATCATCAACGGGTCGGCATGCGCCCCTTGTGATGTCATCAAGGCATCGTAAAAGTCGTTTTGGCTGCCTTTTACTTGCCCGACTTCGTCAAAGATAATCAGCACGGGCGACAAACCTTGTGCGGTTGCGCCGTCTGCTGCGATGGCCCTGTACTCTACGTTCATCGGCAGCCCGATTAAGGTCTTGCTAGACGGTATAACCTTAATGATTTGCCCCAATTGCGGGTTTTGCATAATCATCTTATGGGCGAGCTTGAACACGAGCGATGCTTGGTCTCTGCTCATCGCGCCGCTGACGATTTGGCTGTTCTGCACGGCAACCGGGCCGACCAGATGCGCCAACAACAAGCCCGCAATCAGGGCGGTTTTGCCGTTCTTGCGGGCGATGCTCAAAATGGCGGTTTTGGTGCGGTGCGGGTTATCGTACACGTCCAAAATAAACTGCTTTTGGAACGGGTCGAGTTGGATGCGCTGCCCGACTTTTGCCCCTTCCGGTATTTGCAGGCATTCGATAAAGGCAATTACCTTTTCGCCTGTGGTCATTGGTCGGGGTGTCGTCATAGTAGGGGCGGTCAATATCAGTTAAGTGTCGGCTGGGCGATAAAGTCGCCCAGTTCGTTTTCTTGCAGGCTGCTTTTCACGGCTTCCGCCTGCCGTTGTTTGGTGGCACGCTTGCTGCTGTCTGCACTCCTGCCGACGGTGGCTTCGGCGTGGATATGCAGTTTGGTGCTGTATGTCATCGCCAGCCGCGACAGTTTTTCCAGCCGCGAAAAGGCAGGGTTGTCTATCGGGGTGCCGCGTTCGCTGGTCAGCGTCATGCCGTTGGCGGCAATGTCGTCGTGGCTCTGGTCGATGTAGCCCATAATGCGAGCCAAGTTCCAGGCGTGCATCAGGTCGATTTCCGTCCAGTCGTCTTTCGCCCGCGCTTTGACAATCTGCCGCCAATGTTTCATGTCGTCATCGCTTAACGGCTGCGGCGGCGCAATATCCTGCCCTGCGGCCGAAAATGCGGCAATGTCGGCAGTTACGCTGTCGGAACGTTGTTTTTTCGGTTTTTTTCTGCCTGTCGTCATAATGCTATCTCCGATGTTTTGCTGTTACACGCACACGCACGCACGCGCGAGGCTTTTTGCAGTTAGCACAG
>ERZ772772.2846-NODE-2846-length-10098-cov-3.589266_pt1 | contig 10098 bp, 8 predicted proteins | sample MGYA00511484_ERZ772772 | MGnify/ENA primary metagenome ERZ772772 (study PRJEB29015, sample SAMEA2737913) | human oral metagenome | biome: human oral; feature: human-associated habitat; material: dental | place: China | collected 2088 ... | reverse complement strand
AGGGAGAAATTCTCGACGCACCGATGGTGAACCGTACGGTCGGCGCAGTGGTAAATGCCGTGCGTTCCATCCCGTTTATCATCCTGATGGTGGCGATCATCCCGCTGACCCGGCTGATCGTGGGACGGTCCATCGGGACCTCGGCGGCCGTCGTACCCCTGGCCCTGGCGGCCCTGCCGTTCATGGGGCGGCTTGTGGAGAGCGCATTGAACGGGGTGGACGGCGGGGTCGTCGAGGCGGCTCAGGCGATGGGGGCGTCGCCCGCTCAGATCGTCCGGAAGGTCCTCTTTCCCGAGGCCGTACCCGACCTGCTGCGCGGCGTCACCCTGATGCTGGTCAACCTGGTGGGGTACTCGGCCATGGCGGGCGCGGTCGGGGGCGGCGGGCTGGGGGACCTGGCCATCCGCTTCGGCCACCAGCGGTTCCGGCCGGATATCATGCTGGCGACCATCGTCGTGATGATCGTCATGGTGCAGGCCATCCAGACCGCCGGGGACTGGACGGTTCGGGCGGTGCTGCGCCGCAGGGGTATGGAGGGATAGCGGCGTTTTGCGGTTTTTTGCTTTGTGCGATGGGGTTCAGGGGAGCTCGCTCCCCTGATGGGGTGCGGCGAAGTTCGTTCGATGGATGGTTAAGGAGGTTGTCGTTGTGTTGAAGAAGTTTGGGGTTCTGTTGAAGAAATTTGGGGTTGTGTTGGCGGCGTTGTTTGTCCTTTCCCTTGGGGTCGGGAGTGCGGAGGCGGCGAAGATCAAGCTGGGTGTGGACGGAGGCCCGCATGAGGAGATAGGCGAGCTGGTGCAGAAGCTCGCGGCGGAGAAGGGGCTCGAGGTGGAGCTGGTGCGCTTCGCGGACTTCATCCTTCCCAACGCCGCGCTGGCCGACGGAGACATCGACGTGAACTCCTTCCAGCACCTGCCGTATCTGGAGGCGATGATGAAAGACCGCGGGTACAAGATGGTCTCGATCGGCAGCACGGTCCTGATGCCGATGGGCGCGTACTCGAAAACGCTCAAGAGCGTGGACGAGCTGAAGGACGGGATGACGGTCGCGATCCCCAACGATCCCAGCAACGGGGGGCGCGCGCTGCTCCTGCTCCAGGACCGTGGGCTGCTCAAGGTCAATCCCGACGCCAAACTCCTGCCGACGGTGCTGGACGTCACGGAGAACCCGCACGGCCTGAAGTTCGTCGAGCTGGAGGCCTCCCAGATGGTGCGGGCCATCCAGGACTCCGACCTCTCGGTCATCACCACGAACTACGCCGTGGAGTCGGGGCTGATCCCCGCGAAGGACGCGCTCTTCATCGAGAGCAGCAAGTCCCCCTACGTCAACGTCATCGTGGTGCGGGAGGGCGAGGAGGGCCGGCCGGAGTTCAAGACCCTGGTCGAGTGCTACAACAGCGATGCGGTGAAGGCGTTCGTGGACGAGAAGTACAAGGGGGCCATCGTCTGCGCCTGGTAGGGCGCGGGAAGCCCCGGAGAAGGGTTCGAGGAGAAAAAACGAGAGAGGTTTCATGGGAGGAGCCGCCCCGGGGCGGCTTTTCCCATCTCCTGCGGCGGCGTTTTGTTATAATGGAGCTCGGTTTTTCGATCCGGGGGCATACAGGGGCGGACGCGGCGACCCCCTTTCGGCGGAGGTCGATCGGCGGGGTGCGCGGGCGTCCCCTCGAGGAGAGGAATGGGAGGACATCATGGCCGGTGCGGGAAAGACGTTTAAGCTGAGGGCGGAGGAGCGCGACGCCTACTCCTTCGAGTACACGGTGGGGCGGCACAGGCTGCTGATGAGCCGGACGATGAAGTCCGATTCCGTGCCCGTGGTCGGGTTCTGCCCCGTGGACCTGCTTCTGTCGGGGATCGCGGGATGCCTGGGGATGACCATCCGGGCGACGATGGAGGAAAAGGGGCTGGCCTACGAGGGGCTGCGGATCGAGATCGAAGGGGTGCGTTCCCCGGACACCGGCCGCTCCGCCCTCGATATCGTAAGGACGAAGGTCTTCATGAGGACCGATGCGTCCCTGGAGCAGGTGCGGGCCGTCGTGGAGGAGAGCGAGGCCGATTGCACGGTACGCAGCACGATCGACCATACTCCCGTCTTCGAGACGGAGGTCGTGCTGGAGAACTGACGGCCTTCAGCGTCCGCGGTGTTGCTGCCCCTCCGGGGGCGAACTCGCGGGGCCCGGCCGTTTGAAACGGAGGTTTTTGAGATGTTGAAGAACAAGCGTTATGGGATGTTCCTTCTGGCGGTGCTGTTGTCGGTCTGCTGCGCCGTCCTTCCGGCGGCGGCGGAGCCGGTGTCCTACGACATCGCCGGCCGCTGGCTGATCCAGGGCGAGGGGTACGGGGAAAAGAAGGTGCGCGTTCAGCTGGCCCTCGAGGGCACCCTGGACATCCACACGGCGATCCACGAGGGGAAACGCTGCATCACGGGCTACGACCTGTGGCTTCGTCTCGACGCCTCCCGGATGAACATCAAGGCGTGGACGGAGCGCTACAGCGAGACCCTGCGCATTCCCGTTCCCCTTCCGGAACTGCGGCCGACGCTGAGCAATCCGTTCTACCTGCCGCCGGTGAAGACGAAGGAGGGGTTGACCTACAAGGTGATGCTCACCTCCGTCACGTCCGGGAAGGTGGACATCTACGGAACGATCGACCTGGACGTCATCGGCAGGACGGAGATCCAGTCGACCAGTGCGATATGGAAGGAGGGGACGGAGAGGCCCGGGATCGAAGACGTGCAGAGCGGGTGCGGCATCGGCCCGGGGCTGGGGGCGATGCTCCTGCTGGTCCCGCTGCTTCTGCCCCTCGCGCGGAGGCGTCGTTCCTGACCGTCCGTCCTCATCGGGAAAACGCTGTTTCAATTTCTGTCTTGCGAAAGCCGTCCCCCTCGTGGGACGGCTTTTTTGCCTCTTTTCGTGTACAATGAAGAGGATAGACGGGCGGGTCCCACGGAGTTTGCGGGGCGGGACCGCGCCGCACGGCGTCGGCCTCCGGGGGCCGCCGGGATTTCGCTCGGGAGGGACCAGCTTGGCTGAGACTGCGGGGCTCGAGAAGTCCATGCTGAAAAAGATTCTGCACTACTCGGACGTCGGCGTGGCACTTCTGATGGTCCTCGTCGTCGTCATGATGGTGATTCCCCTCCCCACGGGCCTGATCGACGTCCTGCTCGCCGCCAACATCACCCTGGGGGTCGTCGTCCTTCTGGTGACCTTCTACGTCAAGCGGGCGCTCGACCTGTCGGTGTTCCCGACCCTGCTCCTGATCGTGACGCTGTTCCGCATCGCCCTGAACGTCTCGACGACCCGCCTCATCCTTTTGAACGGCTACGCCGGCGAGATCATCATGGCGTTCGGCAACTTCGTCGTCGGCGGCAACTACATCGTCGGCGTCGTGATCTTCCTGATCCTGGTCATCATCCAGCTTCTGGTCATTACGAAGGGGGCGGAGCGCGTCGCGGAGGTGGCGGCGCGCTTCACCCTGGACGCTATGCCGGGCAAGCAGATGGCGATCGATGCCGACCTGAACTCCGGGCTCATCGACGACCAGGAGGCCCGGGCCCGGCGCAGGGACATCCAGAGGGAGGCCGACTTCTACGGGGCGATGGACGGAGCCTCGAAGTTCGTCAAGGGGGACGCCGTCGCCGGCCTCATCATCACGATGATCAACATCGTGGGCGGCCTCTCGATCGGCGTCTTCCAGAGGGGGATGCCCGCTGGGAAGGCCGCCGCGCTCTACAGCCTGATGACCGTCGGCGACGGCCTGGTCTCCCAGATCCCGGCCCTGCTCTTCTCCACGGCCACGGGCGTCATCGTGACGCGCGCGGCCGCGGCCTCCGACCTGGGGCAGGATATCGTGGTCGCCTTCACGAGGTACCCCCGCCCCCTCTACATCGGGTCCGGCCTCCTCTTTGCCCTGGGGATGATCCCGGGGTTGCCGACGGTCCCGTTCGTCATCCTGGCCTCCCTGATGGGGGGCATGGGCTACATGGTGGCGCGGGAGGGGACGGCGCAGGAGATCGAGGGCGGAGCGCCGCAGGCCGGTGAGACGCCGGTGCCCGGGGGCGGTGCGCCCGGAGCGCCGCAGGCGGAGGGCGAGAGCCGACCCGCACCGGCCTCGCCGGAGGACGTCATGCGCCTTCTGACCGTCGACCCCATGGAGGCCGAGATCGGGTACGCGATCATCCCGCTGGTGGACCCGGCCCAGGGCGGCGACATGCTGGAGCGCATCGGGACCATACGGAAGCAGATGGCCGTGGAGCTGGGCGTCGTCGTCCCCCCCATCCGCATCCGCGACAACATCCAGATAAAGCCGACGGAGTACGTCCTCAGGGTCAAGGGGGCCGAGGCCGGACGGGGCGAGCTGCTGCCGGACCACTATCTGGCGATGAACACGGGCGGGGTGGAGGAGGACCTGATCGGGATCCCGACGAAGGAGCCCGCCTTCGGGCTGCCGGCGCTCTGGATATCCCCGGACCTCAGGGACAAGGCCGAGGCCATGGGCTATACGGTCGTGGACGCGCCGTCCGTGCTGGCGACCCATCTGTCGGAGGTCATCAGGAGGAATGGGGCGGACCTCCTGACCCGTCAGGAGGTCCAGAAGCTCACGGATATGGTCAAGGAGAGCGCCCCGGCCGTCGTGGAGGAGCTCCTGGCCTCCCTGTCGCTCGGCGAGATCCAGAAGGTGCTGCAGAACCTCATCCGGGAGCAGATCCCGATCCGCGACCTCGTGACGATCTTCGAGGCCCTGGCGGATTACGGCAAGCTGTCCCGGAGCGTGGACTTCCTGACGGAGCGGGCGCGCGAGTCCCTGTCCCGACTGATCTCCCTCAAGATTCAGGGGGAGGACGGCGTGATCACGGCGGCGACCCTCTCGCCGAACTGGGAGCAGAAGATCATGGCGAGCATGGATGGAGACCTGGCCCGGGGCTGGCAGCTGAACATGGACCCGCGCGAGGTGCAGAAGATGATCGCCGCGATCTCGCGGGCCGTGGACGACATGCTGGCGAAGGGCCATACCCCCGTGCTGCTGGTGCACCCCAACGTGAGGCTGATCGTCCGGCGTCTGATCGAGGGCTCCGTGGCGAACGTTTTTGTGGTATCGTACAACGAGATCGCTCACGGAATACAAATCAAAACGGTGGGAATGGTGGAATAGATGAGGGTTGTCAATCAGATATCCTTCGAGGCCAGGGACGACGCGGATGCTCTGAGGCTGGCGGCCGAGCGGCTGGGCAAGGATGCGGTGATCCTCTCCACGCGGGCGGTGCGCGTCGGTGGGATCCTGGGCTTTTTCCAGCGTTCGGTCCTGATGGTGACGGCCGGCATCCTGGAGGAGGAGCCCAAAAAAGAGCCCCGCGCCAGGGAGTCCCGGGACGACGAGCTCACGCGCCGGGAAAGCCTCATCGCCTTCCAGAAGCTCATGGAGTTCAAGGAGCGCTCCTCCGGGACCCCGTCCCCCTCTCCCTCCCAGGCCGGGTCCGCCAGGGCGGCCTATGCCGCGGCCGGGGGAGGGGTCGCTTCCTCTGCGGACGGGGACAGCGTTCAGCTTTCCTCCGAGGGGCTGAGCAGCGCTCGGCTCGTCAGGCCGGAGGGGGCGCTTCCCGTCTCCGAGGCCCGGATGCTGAAGGATGAGGTCGGCGCGTTGTCGCAGCGCCTGGACTCTCTGATGGAGCGCCTTGGGATCCCCAAAGCACAGGGCCCCGAGCCCCAGCCCGCGAGGGCCGATACGGCCTTTCATGCGGGGCTGCCGGTGCCCGGCCTGGCGGGAAGTCCGGGCACCGGGGACGGGCAGGACGTCGGGAAACGGCTGAGGGCCGCCGAGGTCGACGAGGGCATCATAAAGAAGCTGCTGGCGGATTACGGGTCCTCGGACCGGTCCCTTCCCTTCGTCGAATGGCTGGCGTCGAGGATCCCGTGCTCGGGGGACGGGGAGGGGGACGCTGCGGGGGGCCGCAAGGTGATGTTCCTGGGGCCCACGGGCGTCGGAAAGACGACGACGATCGCCAAGCTGGCCGCGGTTCAGGCGCTTCTGGAGCATCGGAACGTCCTGCTCCTCACCAGCGATACCTACCGCATCGCCGCGGTCGACCAGCTGCGCACCTATGCTAAGATACTGGGGGTGCCCCTGGAGGTCGTCTTTGGCGCGGACAGCTTTCCCTCGGTGCTGGACGGGCACCCGGAGGCGGACCTCGTCCTGCTGGATACGGCGGGACGGGCTCAGAGAGACCGCAGGAGCCTGGAGGCCTTCAAGACGCTCTACGATGCCTTCGCGCCCGACGCGGTGCACCTCGTCCTTGCGGCCAACATGAAGTACGGGGACATGATGGACGTCGTGGAGCATATCCCGGATATCCCGGTCTCCCATCTGATCTTCACCAAGCTGGACGAGACGGTCAGCTGCGGGGCCGTGTTCAGCGTGCAGCAGACCCTGGGGCGCCCCGTCTCCTTCCTCACGGCCGGGCAGAACGTCCCGAACGATATCGAGACGGCGTCGGGCAAGCGGATCGCGGACCTTTTGATGTCGTCGGACCGCGAGCGGCGGATGGCATGAACCCTGCCCCGTCGGATCAGGCCGGAGACCTTCGGCGCCTGGTCGAGGCCCGGCGTCAGGAGGTTCGTCGGCACTGCGGGAACGGGCCCAGGACGGTCGCGGTCCTCAGCGGCAAGGGGGGCGTGGGCAAGAGCAATCTGGCGCTCGCCCTGACCTGCGCCCTGGCCGACAGCGGAAACAGGGTCGTCCTGCTGGACGCGGACCTGGGGATGGCGAACATCGACCTTCTCTGTGGAATCGGCGGCCGGTTCAACCTGTCCCATGTCGTCGACGGCAGCAGGCGTCTCGACGAGGTCGTCGTGTCCCTGGAGGAGAATGTGGAGATCCTGCCGGGGGGATCCGGGCTGAAGGACCTGGCGGACCTGGACGATACGGAGCTCTCCGGGGTCATCGACTCCCTGGGGCTGTTGGAGGACAGGGCCGACATCGTGATTCTGGACACGGGGGCGGGGATCCATAAAGGGGTCCTGGCCTTCGCCCTGGCGGCGGATACGACGATTCTGGTCACGACGCCCGAGCCCACGTCGGTCCGGGACGCCTATGGCGTCCTCAAGTCCCTGGAGGGGGCCTCCCCCGAGGGGAAGGAGCTCCTGCTCGTCGTCAACATGGCGGGCAGCGGCGGCGAGGCGCGGGAGGTGGCCGGGCGCATCCTGACGGCGTCCCATCAGTTTCTGGGGCGCTCGCCGGTCTATCTGGGGCACGTGCTGAGGGACGATGCCGTGGGTCGGGCGGTGCGCCTCAGAAGGCCGTTTTACCGGCTTTTTCCGTCGGCCCCCGCGGGGCTCTGCGTTCGCAGGCTTGCGGACGACCTTTTGGCGCGCTGGGGGGTCCGCAGGGGGTTCTCGTATCCGCCCAGGGGATTGAAGGCCTTCTTCCTGCGCCTGTCCCGAGGCTTTTTTATGGAGAAATGATCATGTCGGCAGACCAGATAAAGATGCAGGACCTTCTTCAGGAATTGATCGGCTCCAGGATGGAGCTGGGCATCGCGGACGGCCTTTACAAGGGAAACTACGCCTCCCGTCTCGAGGATCTGTCCTCGTCGGGGGACGGACTTCCCCTGCTCGGCGTCGCGCACCCCATGTTCAAGGGGGCGCTTCTGCCGATGTCCCGGAACCTGGAGCTCACGCTGCGGATCGAGGCGAGCGGCTACTTCTATCAGGGCGAGGGGCAGATCGTCCGTCACGTCATCAACGCCCGGATTCCCCTTCTGTGGCTGGCCCTGGAGGCCCCGCTCGAGAGGACCCAGAGGCGTATGTTCGTCAGGGTGCCCTGTACGATCAGGGCTCAGGCCTTTTTGCTGGAGGTTGACCCGGAGGATGTGGGCGAGGAGGGAGCTCCGCAGCCCCCTCTGCCGGAGCGCCGCTGGTTCCCCATCATGCTGCAGGACATCAGCCTCGGGGGCGTCGGGGTTGCGGTTCGGAGGACGGAGGCCCCGTACCTCAGGGAGCGGGGACGTTACCTTCTGCAGGCGGCCATAGCGGACTCCGAGTTCTTTTTGGTCTGTCATCTAATCAAGGTGTTCAGCGTCGCTGAGAATGGGGACACCGAGGCGGGGATGGCCTACGAGGGGCTTCCCGCCTTCACGGAGAAGCTGATGGGCGCTTTTATCCGTCAGCAGGAACTGAGCTCCAGGGGCGTGTGACGGGCCATGGCAGAGATGAAGAAGATCAGGGTGCTGATCGTCGACGATTCCGCCCTGATGCGGAAAATGCTGGGGGATATCCTGTCCTCCGACCCCCGCATCGAGGTCGTCGGCACGGCCCGGGACGGACAGGACGGGCTGGAGAAGATCGCAGCCCTGTCCCCCGACGTCGTCACGATGGACGTGGAGATGCCCCGAAAGGACGGGCTCACCGCCCTCGAGGAGATCATGAGGGTCCGTCCCATGCCGGTCGTCATGGTCAGCAGCCTGACGCAGAGGGGGGCCGAGGTGACGATGAAGGCCCTGTCGCTGGGCTGCGTCGACTTCGTGGGCAAGCCCTCGGGCGCCACGTCCCTGAACATCCGGGTCGTCGGGGCCGAGCTGATCTCCAAGGTGATCACGGCCAGTATGGCGCGCGTCCGGTCCCTCCGCGGGGAGCGTGCGGCGGAACCGCGTCCGGAACCTGTTCCCGCGCGCCGCCCCTCGGCGTCTTCGGGCCCGAGGGGGCGGTATGAGATCGTGGCGGTCGCCGCCTCCACGGGAGGGCCCGTGGCCCTGCACCAGCTCCTGTCCGGGCTCCCGGCCGGCTTCCCGCTCCCCATCGTGGTGACGCAGCATATGCCCAAGGGCTTCACGGAGCTGTTCGCCAAACGCCTGGACGCCGCGTGCGGGCTGACGGTCGTCGAGGGGGCCGACAGGCTGGAGCTTCGGCCGGGGCTCGTCGCGATCGCCCCGGGCGGAAGCCACCTGCTGGTCCGGCGCAGGGGGGGCGGGACGTTCTGCGAGCTCTCGGACGCCCCTCCGGTGTTGTCTGTCAAGCCCTCTGCGAATATAATGTTTTCGAGCGTCCTGGACGAGTTTGGCGGAAACGTCCTGGGCGTCATCCTGACGGGGATGGGGCGGGACGGCGCGGATGGGGCCCTGGCCCTGCACGAGAGGGGAGCCTATATCATTGCGGAGTCCCGGGAGACCTGCGTGGTCTACGGCATGCCGAGGGCCGCAGTGGAGCTGGGGGCGGTGGACGAGCTGCTGCCCCTGCCGGAGATCCCCGGCGCTTTGGTCAGGAATGTCGGCGGATAAGGGGAAGCGCTGATTTCTTCGGCGCTTCCGAGGGCCTGTCGACGCCGGCGGAGGATTCTTTGAAAATACATTATCCGGGATCGGAAATCACGAGTTTGGGGATGGTAAGTCATGACTGATATGGACATGAGCCAATACCTGGGGGCCTTTCTCGACGAGGCGGACGACAATCTTCAGAGGCTGGACGACCTGCTTCTGGCGCTGGAGAAGGACACGGTCAACATGGACGTGATCAACGAGATCTTCAGGGCCGCCCACACGCTGAAGGGTATGTCGGCGACAATGGGGTTCGAGAAGATGGCGGGGCTGACCCACGCGATGGAGGATCGCCTGGACGAGGCGCGTAAGGGAGTCCGCCACCTTGGCGATTCGGATATGAACCTGTTGTTTACCGCCCTAGACTCGATACAGGGCATGGTGGACTCGATCCGCGGCGGCGGGAGCGACGCCCACCTCGATGTGTCCGGCCTGGTCGCGGCCCTGCGCAACCAAGGGCCCGCACCGGCAGCGCCGGCCCCCGCAGTCCCTGCGGCTCCGGCGACCGCGGCTCCCGCCCCGGAGGCGAAGCCGGTCGACGGACTCTCCCAGCAGGAATCGGAGTGGGTGGCCGAGGCGGAGGGCCTGGGGATGAGTGTGTACAAGTTCCGCGTCACCCTGAGCGAGACCTGCCTCCTCAAGGCGGCGCGCTCCTATATGGTGGTCAACCGCCTCGAGGAGATGGGGGACATCATCAAGACCGAGCCCCCGGTCGAGGCCCTGGAGAACGAGGAGTTCGACATGGAGTTCTCGGTCTATGTCGGCTCCTCCCTGCCCCCGGAGGATATCCGCCAGGCG
>ERZ772772.2844-NODE-2844-length-10098-cov-19.465897_pt1 | contig 10098 bp, 3 predicted proteins | sample MGYA00511484_ERZ772772 | MGnify/ENA primary metagenome ERZ772772 (study PRJEB29015, sample SAMEA2737913) | human oral metagenome | biome: human oral; feature: human-associated habitat; material: dental | place: China | collected 2088 ... | reverse complement strand
ACCACAACATGGGTGGCAAGATCACCTACGTGGCCGTGCAGAGCAACAAACCCGACGCCCCCAACGTGGAAGGTGCCGAAGCGAAGACCCTGACCGTGTCCGAATCGGCCGCCGTCACGCACCCGACGGCTCCGGCCACCGCCCCGGCTCAGAACCAGCAGCAGGGTGGTGCAGGCACGCACGAGGCTCAGGACAACAAAGGCCAGGCCGCTGACGACGGTAAGAAAGGCGAGCAGCAAGCTGACAAGGGTGGCAACAAGGCTGGCGATCCGCCGAAAGGTGGCGAGCATGGCACGGATGGCGGCGAGCACAAAGCCGACACCCCGCAAAACAGCACGACTGGTGGCGACGCCAACAAGGGCAACACCAACACCGGCAGTTCCGATACCGGTGGTGCCGTTGTCAAGCCTAATCCTGCTGGCGAGCAGCAGACGGATAGCACCGGTGTTCAAGGCGGTTCCAAGACCCAGGAAGGTGGTTCAAAGTCCCCGTCCGAGACCACTCCCCCCAGCAAACCTGTCGGCTCCGATCCTCAAGCCAGCAGCCCGAGCGGCCAGCCTGTTGCCCCCGCCGGCGGCCAGTCCAGTGACGCCCCCAGCAAACCTGCTGGTACTCCCGAGAGTCAGCCGGCCGGCACCCCCGCCCAGGGCGGTGGCCAGCCAGGGAACCCCAGCGAGGGCTCTTCCCATGGCAACGAGCAGCAGCCTGTTCAGCCGAAGCTGCCCACGTATCCGGACAGCCAGAAGGTGGACGTCGCCACGCACGACGCACCGTCCACCGCCGTCAAGGCCGACCTCTTCCTGGGCACCGGTGAAACCAAGGCCGCTGCCGTGAAGATCACGGAAGTGCCGGAAGGTGCGCTGAAGAAAGGTGCGGACGCTGTCAGGGCGAATGACGTCATCCAGGCTGCCGACTTCGGCAAGCTGACCTGGGATGCCACCAAGGCCGAAGGCGGTGCGATCAAGTTCAAGCCTGTCACCGCTGAAGGTAATGAAATCGCTGAAGCCAAGGTACAGACCATCACCGTCACCGAACCCCCTGCTCCGGTGGTGAATGCCGAGCCGAAGCTGGGTGTGTACGCTCCCGAGAAGAGCGTGGTCAATGTGGGACGGGATGCCGACCCCGTGAAGCTCGACTCCAAGCTCTTTGCTGGCACGGACCCCGAAAAGGCCCCGGATGCAGTGAAGATCACGGTGGTTCACGGCCCCGACAACCGACCTACGAACGATGGCGTTCTGACCTACACTGTTGGCGGCCAGAAACACTCGCTGACCAGTGGCTCCATCCTGGACAAGGCCAACTTCGACAAAGTGGAATGGGATGCTAAGGCTGATGTCCACAACGCCGGTACGTACAAGGTTCAGTTCAAACCTGTCACGGCCGACCACAAGGACATCGAATCTGCCACCGAGCATAACTTCGATGTGAAGGAAGCCTCCGGTGTGCCGACCTACGAATCCTCGAAGATGACCTTCAACGTGGACACGCATGACGGCAAGCAGTTTGTTCCCGAAGCGCTGTTCAAAGGCGAGAATGCAGACACCGCCCCGCTGTATGTCTGGATCAAGGGCTCGACCGAACAGGACGGCGGTAGCGACAGCCATGTGTTCATGCGTCTGGCCGACGGCAGCAACGGCGGCCTGGGCAAGGATCTGACCACCAACGGTACCACCAATGGCGAGGTCATTTCCTGGAGTGATCTGAGCAAGGTGCAGTGGGACGCTGCTCACAACAACGGCGGCACCATTCGCTTCCGGCCGCTGGACGGTGACAAGAATGAAATCGGTGAATGGCAGACTATCAGGGTGACAGAGTCGTCCGATAACTCCCAAGCAAGCGGCGAAGAACGGCCTCTGGCTCTCGACCATGTCCTCAACCCGCAAGGTGCTGGTGCCCAGCTGAAGTCGCTGGCCGCCCACACCCCAGCCGAGCCCAGCAGCAACCTGCTGGACGACCTGCACCATCAGATCACCCCGCTGATCTGATGGCAGCCTGAAGGCCCGTCACCGTCACCCGGCAGCATCGGGTGACGGCCCCGCCGGTCCGCCGGCATGACGGGACCTTTCCGTGCAGCTGCAACACTGGGCTGCACCAGCCTCCAGGGGCCGCTTTCCGCAAGGGAAGCGGCCCCTTCGCTTTTTGTGCGCTGACATTGGCACGCCGCTCTTCGGCAGACGTCGACTGTCTGTCAGAAACGGTATCCGCTTCCCGGAAAACCCACATTTTCCGCACACCCGGCGGCCCCCGGAAGCCGTCCATGCGCTGCCGGTGCTGCTGCCTCGCGGTGCGTACCAAGATTCAGGTTCGAGCATCTCATGCCTCATTCTCTGGTTGGCCTATGAACACCCTGCACCCCTCCCCTGCCTCTGCAAACACGTCGGCCCCGCTGCGGTCACAGACGAACCCTGCATCCGCAGCGGGTGCGAAGACACAGGTCACGTCACCCGCCAGCCGGAACATGCAGGCAGCCGATGACAGCATGATGCAGGCCCTGGAGCGCGAATACGGCCCTCTGGGCGACTACCAGGAAGCCGTGGTGCAACAGGAAGGCACCCGCCGTGCCGCCTGGCTGCCCACGGACGGCGCCGCCGGCGCTGCAGCAGGCGATGCCACCACAACTCTGGGCGCAGTCGAAGCCACAGGTGAGGCTGCCGGTGCCGCCAGCGTCAACGGTGCAGCACAGGCGGCCCAGGTGGCAGGCCTGCAGGCAGCCGCACCGGCGGCATCCGGTCTGGCCGTCACGCCGGGCGCGTTCGCCTTCAGCCCGATGGCGCTGGCGGGCGGAGCCGCCGCACTGGGCGTGCTGACAGCCACCGCATCACGGGGTGAAGGCCCCATCAGCCAGGCCAACCGGCACGCCAACGAGCTTTCCCAGAACCTTCGGCCCTCCCCTGCCCCGCAGCCGGCCCCCGTCCCTGCGCCTGCACCCGAGCCCACGCCTGAGCCTGCGCCGTCGCCTGAACCTGCTCCCACGCCGGCCCCCGAGCCTGCCCCCGTTCCCTTGCCGGTACCCGAACCAGAGCCTGCTCCCGAGCCCAGCCCAGCCCCCCAACCTGCGCCGCAGCCAGCCCCGGCCCCCATGCCAGAACCGTCGCCGGCTCCAGCGCCACAGCCTGAGCCTGAGCCCGAGCCCGCTCCGCAACCGGCACCACAGCCCGCCCCGGCACCGGAACCTCCGCCCGCGCCTGCCCCGCAGCCCGCGCCAGAGCCTGCTCCGCAACCAGCACCGCAACCTGCCCCAGCGCCGGAGCCATCACCTGCGCCCGCCCCACAGCCTGCACCCGCACCGCGTCCCGTCGCACCCAGCTATGACGACGCCCCCGTGACCCGTGCGGCCCGTCACAACGAGACGGTGGAGCTGCGCGCCAGCACCTTCAGCGGCAAGGATGCCGAACATGCCCCGTCCTACGTGCGCATTGAAGGCATCGAGGCCAAGGGCGCCCGCGCCGGATCGGCCGCGCTGCAACTGCGTGCCGACGACGGATCGCTGACGCCTGTTGCCGAGAACCAGGAAATTGCCGCCGCAGATTTCAGCCGTCTGGTCTGGAACAGCGCCGACAACGACGGCGGCAGCTTCCGCTTCGTGCCGCTGGACAGCAAGCGTCAGCCCTATGACGGCGTCCAGCCGCAGACCGTCAACATCTACGAATCCCCCGCCGTGCCGGACTACGCCAGCGCGCGTGACCCGCTGGCTGTGGCACACGACCAGACGCTGACGCTGGGCCAGGAGCTGTTTGCCGGCAACACCGCCAACAAGGCACCATCCTTCATCCGCATCGAGAAGATCACCCCCCAGGGTGACACCGGCGCGGGCGCAGCCCTGCAGCGGGATGCCGACGGCGATGGCCCCGGCGCGCCCACGGCCGTATCGGAAGGCGATGTCATCAGCGCCGCCGACTTCGGCAAGCTCAGCTGGAACAGCGCCCACAATGACGGCGGCAGCTTCCGCTTCGTGCCGCTGGATGCCAACCAGAAGCCCATTCTGGGCGCCCCCGCGCAGACCATCACGGTCAGCGAATCCCCGGCCGCCCCGGACTATCCCGCTGCTCGCGACCCGCTGTCGGTTGCACACGACCAGACGCTGACGCTGGGCCAGGAACTGTTTGCCGGCAACGCTGCCGACAAGGCTCCATCCTTCATCCGCATCGAGAAGATCACCCCCCAGGGTGACACCGGCGCGGGCGCAGCCCTGCAGCGGGATGCCGACGGCGATGGCCCCGGCGCGCCCACGGCCGTATCGGAAGGCGATGTCATCAGCGCCGCCGACTTCGGCAAGCTCAGCTGGAACACCGCCCACAACGACGGTGGCAGCTTCCGCTTCGTGGCACTGGACGCCAACCAGAAGCCCATTCTGGGGGCAACGGAACAGACCATCACGGTGCACGAATCTCCTACCGCCCCAGTTTATCCGGCTGAACCGGTCATTCGCGCCGTGGCCCACGAGCAGACGGCGACCTTCCCGGAAAGCACCTTTGCCGGCACGAACCAGGACTACAAGCCGACTGCCATCCGCATCGAGGCCATTGAGCCCAGCAGCCATGACGGTGCAAGCCCCTCCCTGCAACTGCGGGGCGACGGTACGCCCACGCCCGTCACGGTCGGCCAGACCATCACGGCCGAAAACTTCGGCAAGCTGACCTGGAACACCGTGGGCAACGAAGGCGGCAGCTTCCGCTTTGTGCCCCTGGACGGCACCGGACAGCCCTACGTGGGCGTTCAGCCGCAGACCGTCAGCGTCTACGAATCCCCCGCCGCGCCGGACTATCCCGCCGCACGCAGCCCGCTGGCCGTCGCGCACGACCAGGCTCTGACCTTCGGCCAGGAACTTTTCGTCGGCAGCGCATCCAGCAAGGCTCCTGCCTTCATCCGCATCGAGAAGATCACCGCCAATGATGGCGACGGCACAGGCATCGCCCTGCAGCAGGACGCTGACGGCGATGGCCCCGGCGCGCCCACGGCCGTATCGGAAGGCGATGTCATCAGTGCCGCAGACTTTGGCAAGCTCAGCTGGAACACCGCCCACAACAACGGTGGCAGCTTCAGCTTCATGCCGCTGGATGCCGACCAGAAGCCCATTCTGGGTGCCTCCGCACAGACCGTCAGCGTCTACGAATCTCCGGCTGCACCGGACTACCCTGGCGTGCGCAATCCGCTGACGGTGGCGCACGACCAGACGCGCGCTCTCGGCCAGGAACTGTTTGCCGGCAACACACCCGGCAAGGCCCCGGCCTTCATCCGCATCGAGAGCATCGACGCCAAGGATGGCGACGGCGCGGGCGCTGCCCTGCAGCGGGATGCCGACGGCGGCGCCCCCACGGCCGTGCAGCAAGGTGATGTCATCAGCGCCGCCGACTTTGGCAAGCTCAGCTGGAATACCGCCCACAATGACGGCGGCAGCTTCCGCTTCGTGGCGCTGGATGCGAATCAGAAGCCCATTCTGGGCACGGACGCCCAGACCATCACGGTGCATGAATCACCGCTGCCCCCGGACTATTCCGGCCGGGCCCTGCAGGTGGTGGCACATGATCAGGTGCGCCAGATTGATGCCAGCGTCTTCGAGGGCAACGATCCGGCTCGCAAGCCGGCATTCGTCACCATCAACCAGATCGAGGCAGACAATGGCGTAAGCCCCGCCCCGCTCTACATCCAGCGCGAAGGCGGGGTCAAGGAAGCCGTGCAGGCCGGTTCCACCATCAATGCCGAGGATTTCGGCAAGGTGCACTGGGATACCAGCACCAACGATGGGGGCCGCTTCACCTTCACGGCGCACGACGCCGAACGCCATGCCATTGAGGGCAGCGCACCGCGTACCGTCACCGTGCATGAATCGCCGCTGCCTCCGGTCTGGAACACCACCAGCCTGCAGTACCAGACGGCCTACGCAGCCCATGACGGATCGGCTGCCTTCAACAACGGCATGGCCTACAACGGCCACAATACACCCGTAAAGCAGCGTCCTGCGGCCATCCGCATCACCCATGTCGACGAAAAGAATCCGTCCGCAACCGAACACTCGGCCCTCTACAGCTGGGATGGCACCGGCCGCACCCCGCTTTCCGTCGGCAGCGTGGTGAAATTCGGCGAGTATGGCAAGATCCGCTGGGACACGGCCCACAACGAGGGCGGCACATTCCGGTTCGTGGCACTGGACAAGGACGGCATCGAGATTGCCGGCTCTGCCGAACAGACGATGACCGTCATCGAATCGGCGGCGGCCCCTGTCTACGCCTCGCACATGCCCAGTGCCTTCACCCCCTACAACCGTCCCCTGACACTGGACAGGTCCCTGCTGGCTGGTACCGATCCCTCGCGGGAGCCCACCGCCATCCAGATCGCCAACATCTACGAAAAGGACGATACTGCCCCCGGCACGTCCGCGCTGGCCATCGACCGTGGTCATGGCCAACTTGACCCGGTCTCCCAGGGCAGCCGGATCCTGGCCAGTGACCTGGACAAGCTGGTATGGCGCTCGGATGCAAGCTCCGGCGGCTCGTTCGCCTTCTCGATGATCGGTGCGGACGGAAAGCCCATCCTGACCACCAACGCTGCCAGCCCTGGCAGCACCTCCACCCTCATCCGCACCATCTTCGTCGAGGAAGGGGATCAGAGTCCGGTCTATGCACAAGCCTCCTCAACGCTGCGCGCCGCATTCCAGCAGGTACTGGAGATCGGCAAGAATCACCTGAACGAGATCCAGGGCACCGATACCAGCCGTGCCCCGGCCCGGATCGAGATCACCCGCATCGAACAGCCCAACGACCGCGACACCGCGCACTCGCCGCTGCAACTGGCCAACGGTACCGATGGCTCCGGCGCCCGTCAGATCACCGAAGGCCAGACCATCGATGCCGCAGAGTTCGCCCGGCTGACCTGGGACGCCAGCAAGACCGATGGTGGCCGATTCACCTTCAAGCCGCTGGACAAGAACGGCCATCCGTTCGTGGACGACAGCGGCCAGGAAGTGGTTCGCACCATCACCATCGACGAGCAGCCACAAGCGGCGGGCACGCCCACCAAGCCCATCGTGGCTGCAAACACCATCACCGGTCTGGACAAGAGCGCCCTCACCAGCAACAGTTCGGACACCAGCCTGGACGGCCGGTTCTTCAAGATCCTGAGCATCGAGGCCTATGAATCCCCTGGTGCCAAGCGCGTGTTGAACTGGGATCTGTCCGGACGCCCCCTGCCCGGCGGAGGGCAGTCAGGACCGACCGCCTACGAGATCATCCAGGCGGATGGCATCAGCCTGGCGGATGCGCGACAGCGCGCCCAGGCCATGGGCGGCAAGCTGCTGTCCATCGACGATACTGAAGAAAAGGAGTTCATCGAGTACAACCTGTTCAACAGCGGTACCGGCATTTCGACCGACTACCACTACATCAACCAGGGCAACGCTGCACACGACGCCGGCAGCGGCGCCAAGGGCTTCATCATCGAGTACGACAACTACCACCAGCCGCTGAGGCTGGACAGTGCGCACAACCCCGACTTCTCCGGCCAGGTCCAGGAAGGACAGATCATCGTCGGCTCGGAACTGAACCAGGCCCACCTGGGCTGGGACAGCCGCCTGAACCACGGTGGGGTCATCACGCTGGTGGAGGTGCGGGGGCAGGAAGTGGAAGACGGCTCAGGCAAGAACCCTGCCCTGTTGGGGAACCGTACAAAACTGGGGCACCAAGCCGTGGACGTCCGCGATCCGGACGTCGGCAACGAGCGCTTCACCATCACCATCGCCGAGGCCGAAGACGGCAGCACGACGTTCAGCAAGCCCGCCATCTCCGGCCGCGCGGCAGGCACGTCGGGCCACCGGGAAGCCGCCGACACGCTGGACGCCGCAGAACTGCTGCCCGGCACGCCCTCGGTCGGAAGCGCCACGGCCACAAGGGCGCTGCCGTCCACCCTGGGCAACCTCTGGCACGGCACCGACCCGCTGCTGCACGACCCGCTGGGCCAGCATCCGCCGCTGGCCTGACGGCACACCAGCACCCGGCGGGGGCACGGAGACGCCCCCGCCGCGCCGGTCGCTCGCTGTGGCAGCATACTAACGGTTTCTCGTGGCTGGGCACGGACGCCATTGCCGTCGAGATCACCGACTATCACTGAGAGGCTTCCGCATGCGTACGGTTCCTTATCCTCACCCCGGCGAAATTCTCCAGGAAGAGTTTCTCAAGCCCATGGGCATCAGCCAGTATCGGCTTGCCAAGGAAATCCACGTCCCTCAGCGCCGCATCGGCGAGATCGTGGCGGGCACACGCGGCATCAGCGTCGATACCGGCCTTCGGCTTTCGCGTTTCTTCGGCACGTCAGACGGTTTCTGGACCGGACTGCAACTCGACCATGAAATGGAAATGGCCAAGGACACCCTGGCAGCCACGCTGGCCGACATCACCCCCATCTCCACCTGAAACGCCCCCGCCGCTGCCTACCCCCGCCCCGCCAGCCGCTTGCCGTGGTCCCGCCACGGCACTTCGATCCAGCGGTAGGTGCAGCGCGCCGCCAGCAGCACGGCCAGCACGAACACCGCCACCACAGCGTACTTCAGCGGCTCACCGAACTTGCGGCCCGGCCAGTCGAAGAAGGTGAGCACCGTGACGTGCACCAGATAGATGGAATAGCTGTGCACGCCCAGCCACTGCAGCGGTCGCGTCTGCAGCAAGGCCGCCACCACGCCGCGATCCGGCAGCAGCGACCACACCCACAGGCCGAACACGAAGGGAATGGCATACACCCAGGCCCCCAGATCCGCGCGCATGTCGATGAGCGCCAGCGACACCACGGCCAGCACCAGCTGACACGCCCCCAGAACGGGTGACGACAGGTTGCGCAGACGGGGCTGCACCGCCTGCCAGCCATACCAGACCAGCACGCCGATGAAGAAGCTGAGCAGCCCGCGCGGCATGCCATGGACATCCGGCGCCAGCACCTGCGGCCCCAGCCCCGAGAACACCCGCAGGAAATGATCCAGGCACAGCACCACGATGGCCGCGCTTGCCCAGACCCGCGCCCGGGTGCTGCGCACGAAGAAGAACAGCACCGCAAAGGCCAGATACAGCCAGAACTCCACCGACAGCGACCACGACGGGTAATTGTGCAGAGCCTCGGTCATGATGCCCACGCCTTGCAGCATCACCAGCTCCAGCAGGAAATACGACAGCTTGAAGAACTCCACCGCAAAGGGCTGCTCGCCCCCCAGCTGGACGCCCGCCTGCGCCGCCGCCCACTTGGCGCCCTGCACCACGATCACCGCCCCGATGGCCGTGAGCGTCGTGACCAGATGCAGCGGATACAGCCGGAAGAAGCGCTTGATGAAGAACGCCCGCACCTGCCCGCCATCCTGCAGCCGCTGGCCATACACCATGGCCATGATGGCCCCGCTGATCACGAAGAACAGATCGACGAACAGCCAGGCGTTCTGCACCAGCCCCCATTGCGCCGGCGCCCCACCCCAGCGCGCCAGCACAAAGGCATGAAAGAACACCACCATCAGCGCAGCCACCCCGCGCAGCCCCTCGATCGATCGAATCACGCTCCCGACTCCAGATTCTCATGTCCGCGCAAGGGTAACACCCACCCCTGCATCCCCTCGCCCCGGTACGGGTATGTCCCCAGCCCCCTCGTAGTGCTACGCTTGCATGCGTTGAATGAGCCGACGCCCCGCCCCATGACCCACTACGCCGCCGACCGCCACAGCGCCTTCTTCCGCCGCAACCTGCAGGCCATCGGCACCCGCACCGAAGGCGGCCTTGCCAGCCTGGATGCCCTCATCGGCATCCCGCTCACCCCCGTGGCCATCGACGAGGCCTGGGTGCGCCACCAGATGCTGGGCCAGCCCCCCGAAGTCGCCCTGCGGCGCTTCCGCAACCTGCTGATGATGGCCCTCATCGAGCGCGACGTGCGCGGCGAGGCCCCGCTGGAAGAAGTGCTGGGCGCCATCACCCACTGGGCCGAGGTCTCCGTGCGCCATGCCCTGCAGGTGGCCGCCACCGAGTTGCAGGAGCAGGGCCGCACCCTGCTGGACAGCCGGGGCCGTCCACAGGACATGCTGGTGGTGGGCATGGGCAAGCTGGGCGGCGGCGAGCTGAACGTCTCGTCCGACAT
>ERZ772772.2842-NODE-2842-length-10100-cov-4.178099_pt1 | contig 10100 bp, 8 predicted proteins | sample MGYA00511484_ERZ772772 | MGnify/ENA primary metagenome ERZ772772 (study PRJEB29015, sample SAMEA2737913) | human oral metagenome | biome: human oral; feature: human-associated habitat; material: dental | place: China | collected 2088 ... | reverse complement strand
TGGAGTACTACTTGATGATAGTCCACTAGCTTTAGAAGTATCTCCTATCTTCATTCCACCTTTTTGGATAATATTTGCGCCATCTGCATATACTCCTATAGAGTTATTAGTTGCAACTGTTACTAGACCCTCAGATCTTAATGTTTTTCCAGTGCCTTTTAAGAATAATCCCACACCATTAGTTCCTACTGTTACAGTACCTTTTGATGTTAGATTATTGTCTTTTACATAGATACCTATTCCTTCTTTTCCTACTGTTAAATTAGAATTATTGATTACAGCTGAACCTTGTGATAGAACTCCATAACCTTTTTCTCCAACCTTCATAGTATTATTTAAAGTACCTACTCTTATTATTCCATTTCCAGCTTTTTGATAGATACCTACTGAATCATTTCCAACTATAACATTTCCTCTTGCTCTTATCATAGAAGATGGATTAACATCTCCAAGCACAACGACATTGCCATCAGATTCTATTTTAGAACCTGACCTTAATGTCCCTCTAAAAAAGTGTGTTTTTCCTTCTTCAATTAATGGATTTAAGCTATTTAAGTCTATATTTTCTTCTTCTGATTCTGCTCTTTTAGAAAAAATATAAGACACAACTATATCACTATTATCTGTAATAATTCCAATTAATTTATTTTCTTCTTCATTGGTTAAAGCTCTTCCACTAAATTCAATAGCCATACGACTATTTCCAATAAAATCTTTAGCTTCTAAAATTTTAGTTTTCAAAATATCACATATATCTAAAAAATCGATATTAGGATCTAAAGCAATTACTAGTCTATCATTTTTTCCTTTTATTATTACATGGTTGCTCATATGACTTCACCTACAAAATAGTTTTTTAATATTAAATTTTTACTACTATTTTTTCTCTTCCCGTCTTAGAAAAAGTATAACACAGTATATAAAATATTGCAAATATTAAGAAAAAATTTTTTTAAATATCCCAATTTTCTAGTCTTCTTTTTAAAACTTCTGTTTCAAGTTTTAAATCATTTATTAAAAACTCTAAAATTTCTTTTGTTGTTCTTTCATCATTTACCATAGCAGCAACTTGTCCTGACATGAAACTTCCTCTTTCAACATCTCCATCTATAACTGCAAGTCTTAAACTTCCTGTTCCTAATTTTTCAATTTCTTCCCTAGGAGCTCCACTTCTTTCAAGTTCTATCATTTCTTTTGCTAATTTATTTTCTATAACTCTTACAGGGTGTCCTGTTGAAGTTCCTGTAACAGTAGTTGATCTATCTTTAGCTTTTAAGATAATATTTTTATAATTTTGATGAATTAAACATTCTTTTGCTGTTAAGAATATAGTTCCACATTGGATAGCTTCTGCTCCCATAGCTAAGGCTGCTAAAAATTGTTTTCCACTAGCAATTCCTCCTGCTGCAATAACTGGAATATTTACTGCATTAACTACTTGTGGAAGTAGTGCCATAGTTGTTAAAGTTCCAACATGTCCTCCACTTTCCATTCCTTCAACTATAACTGCATCTGCTCCAATTTTTTCCATTCTTTCTGCTAGTTTTACAGTTGGTATAACTGGTATAACTTTTATATTAGCAGCTTTTAATTTTTCCATAAAAGCACCTGGATTTCCAGCACCAGTTGTTATAACTTTTACTCCTTCTTCAATACAAACATTCATTTGATCTTCAACATCAGGACGTAAAAGCATTAAGTTTACTCCAAATGGATTAGTTGTAATAGCTTTTGCTTTTCTTATATTTTCTCTTAAAAGTTCAGGTTCCATTCCACCACCAGCAATTATTCCAAGTCCTCCATCTCTTGAAACTGCTCCTGCTAATTCTCCACCAGAAACCCAAGCCATAGCTCCTTGAAATATTGGATACTTGATTCCTAATATCTCACAAATTTTATTATTTTTCATTAAAACTCCTCCATATATCTTAATAATTAAAATTATTTTTCCTTAATTATTTTGTAACATAAAGATACCCCTAGGAAGACATGCATATACTATAAATCTTAGTGCTGCTTCCTTCCAGATCTGACACGGTTCGACAACAATATATCATATCCCCTAAGGGCAATATATATTATCATTTTTATTTTTTTTTGTCAACTTTTAGCCAGCTATTTTTTTCAGAAAATCACTTTTTATTCTTTCTCTTATTTTTGTTTTTAAAGAAGAATTTTCACCATTTAATATATCATCAAATACTTCAACTATATTAGTCTTAATTGTAAGTATTCTTGTATCAGTATCATAACTATAATAGATTTCCCCTGTATTTAACTCTTTTAATAGTGGTGCAATTATCTCTCTTGTAACTTCATCTTCAATTTTCATAGACTCTATAACTTTATCTATATCTAATTTCATATTTTTTAGATGTACACTTCCATTTATGGCTAAATGATATCCATTTGTTGATAGACTTTGAAATATTACTCCCTCTCCACCTTTTAATAAATCGGTTCCAAAATCTTTTAAATCAGCTTCTGGTATATTTAAAGTAGATTCAGTAAGCTCTGTATTAAAATTTATAAATCCTTTGAATTCACCTATTGTGTTACCTTTTTCACCAAATAACTTAAATGCCGTATTTCCTTGATTTTTAGATAATCTTGTTGAGAAATTTTTAACCTCACCATTAAAACTGATTCCATATACATTAGATGTAACACTTATACTATTAAAGAATAATTCCCAAATATCTCCATCTGATAACTTAGAATCTTCTTCTTTTCTCAAACGAATTTCATCTAAAATATCTCTATATTTTAAAGATAAACTATATATTTTTTGTTCATAGACTAAGTTTAAATATATATTAATGTAACTATCTAAATCAAATAAAACAAGTTTATTTCTATCTAAGAAATTTCTAACTACTCTATCTAATGATTCTTCCAATGTCAAGTTCTCTCTTATATCTTCTTCTGTTTTACTTAAATTATCAAGTTTTAAGTTTTTACCTAATTTTTTTGTACTTTTTCCAATATTTGAAATTTCACCAACTACATCAGAAATATTTAGATTTTTTTCATTACTTTCCTTAATATTTTTAATACTTTGTTTAATTTTTTCAAGTTCGCTTATATTATCTTTATTGACTAAGTCTCTTGAAAGAATTTCATCAAGATTTAAATGATTTTCTTCAATCTTATTAAGATAAAGAGTTTTTAATTCCATTAAAACCTTATCTCTTTTTGTTTTTTCTTCAGCCTCTGTAACCTTATTTTCAAAAGTGACTACAGCTTCTCTATCGCTATTTTCATAATTAGCATCTTTAAAAAATGCTATTCCATCTATTTCAGTATCATCAAAAGTTATAACTTTTTTTCTAAAATCAATTTCATAATAACTTTTTAACTCATCAATAGAAATAAAAATTTCATCTTTATGTAAATTACTCATAACTTTGATGTCTTTTAATGTTACATAACCTTCAAAATAATCTAAATCAACACTTCCTATTGTTACAGGAGCATTATTTGCTTTTGACATTTTTCTCTCTAAATATTCTTTCAATAAAAAATCTCTTGCAAAATACAAGACTGTAACAACTATAACAATAAAAAGTAATAATATTCCTATAAACTTTTTCATTTGATCCTCACCTATATATACTTTCTAACAATTAATTTAAGCTTATCCTTTTTTGTTAAGCCATTTTCCTCTTCAATTCTAAATTTACCATATTTTTTTATTATTATAGTATCTCCAAGTGATACTTTATAACTTTTTTCCCTTTGTATTTCATAATTTACTTGAACATTACCTAAATCAATGTAATTGACTGATACTGCTCTTGATAAATTAGTAAGTTCTGATACTAAACTATCCAATCTTAAAGATGATAGCCTTATATTTAATTCTTTAAACTCATTCTCAGGAACTTCTCTCTCATCTATTTCAATTATTTCAACAGGTGAAGAATTTATCCTTAAAAGATTTTCTTTTAAAAAATCAAACATATTTTCTAATATAATACCATAACATTCATCATTTTTAACTATTAAATCTCCTAAAATTTCTCTTTTTATTCCCAATGATAAAATATTTCCTAAATAATGTTTGTGTTCTAAGCTTATAAATTTTGATTTTTTTATTATTTTAAAATATTTCACTGGAAAATACAAATAATCTTCTGTAAAACATTCAGGATAAACTGCTAATAATTTTTTCTCACATTCTTCATTTAAACCTTTAAAAGAAAATTTTAACCCAGAATATTTTAAATTATTAAGTTGTGATATTGGAAAGAATTGATTACTATATATTATTGTATCTGTCTTCTCTGCTAATTTAATATAGTTTTCTATCTTTTCTAAGTTTTCATTCATTCTATCACCAATTTTATATAATAATATATTTTATCATTTTTTTGCTAAAATGAAAATAAAAAAAAGTCCGTTTTTGAGGTGGACTTTTTAATGGGATTAACTATGTATTAGGCTATCTATATTATGTCGTTATCATTATGGGAAATTACCCTCCTTTTTCAAGGAGGGCTTTTTTTCTTTCTGGGGGGAGAGAAAAAAATTTTATTATCTATAACCTTTAGACGAGACCCTATATAAAAAAGTTTAAAAATTTTTAAAAAAATTTTTTTGTGATAAAAATTTATTGATATTAAATAGAAAATAAGCGAGTTACGAATGTAGATTTTAGATAAAAAATTAAATAGAATGAGCCGAGCAAATCTCGCTGTGTTTGAACAAAGTGAGTTTAGCGAATTTGCAGCGAATTCTTAATTTTTTATCATTAAGAAATCTACTCAGTAACGAATTATTTTTAATGATAGTTATACTTTTAATTCTGAATCCATTCCTATAAGAGCTTTATATTTTTCTAATATTGGTTTTATTTCAGTGTTGATAAATTTTTCTGTTTGTTCTGGGGCAAAACCAATAAAGTTTTTAGGTTCTAAAATAGAAAGTAATTTAGCTTTATCTAATTTGAAGTAGTCATCATTAACTATTCTATCTATTAAATCATTGTCCTTTCCTTCAACTTTTACTTGTTTACCAGCTTCCATAGAATGAACTCTAATTCTTTCATGTAATTCTTGTCTATCTCCACCAGTTTTTACACATTCCATTATTATATATTCAGTTGCCATAAATGGAAGTTCACTCATTATATGTTTTTCTATTATTTTATCATATACAACTAAACCTTCCATAATATTATTCCAAATAATTAATATGGCATCCACAGCTAAAAATGCTTGAGGTAATGATAATCTTTTGTTAGCTGAATCATCAAGAGTTCTTTCAAACCATTGAGTTGAAGCTACCATAGCTGTACTTTGTTGTAATGCTATAACAAACTTAGCAAGAGATGAAATTCTTTCACTTCTCATTGGATTTCTTTTATATGCCATTGCAGATGAACCTATTTGAGTTTTTTCAAAAGGTTCTTCAACTTCTTTTAAATGTTGTAATAATCTTAAATCATTAGTAAACTTATGAGCAGATTGAGCTATATTTGCAAGTAAGTTCATTATTTCTGAATCAACTTTTCTATCATAAGTTTGACCTGTTACTGCAAATCTTTTATCAAAGCCCATTTTTTTAGAAACTAAAATATCTAATTCTTCAACTTTTGAAAAATCTCCATTGAATAAATCTTTAAAACTTGCTTGTGTACCAGTAGTTCCTTTAACTCCTCTAAATCTTAAAGTTTTTTCTCTAAATTCTAATTCTTCTAAATCTAACATCAAAGATTGTAACCACAATGTAGCTCTTTTTCCAACAGTAGTAAGTTGAGCTGCTTGAAAGTGTGTAAATCCTAAAGTTGCTATATTTTTATTATCCAATGCGAACTTAGAAAGATTATTCATAACATTTATAAGCTTAGCTTTTATAATTGCAAGTCCATCTTTAATTTGAATTAAATCTGTGTTATCACCAACAAAAGCACTTGTAGCTCCTAAATGTATTATAGGCATAGCCAAAGGTGCTTGTGTACCAAATGTATGTACATGAGCCATAACATCATGTCTAAATTCTTTTTCTTTTTTTGCTGCTAATTCATAATCTATGTTATAAATATTTTTTTTCATTTCATCAATTTGTTCTTGTGATATATCAAGTCCTAATTCTTTTTCAGATTCTGCAAGTGCAACCCAAAGTTTTCTCCAAGTTGAAAATTTTTTATCAGGTGAAAAGTTATGCATCATTTCTTTAGAGCTGTATCTTTCACATAGTGGATTTGAATAGATTTCATTACTCATTATTTACCTCCAATTTCATTATAATAGCATTTTCATTTGGTTTTGAATAGTAATTTTTTCTAATAGATATTTCTTTAAATTTATTTTTTTTATAAAAATTTATAGCTGGTTGATTACTTTCTCTTACCTCTAAAAAAATATCCTTTGTTTTTATTTTATTTAAAAGTTCTTGTGCAATACCTTTATTTCTATATTCTTCAATAGTTGCTATTGCAAGAATTTCATAGATATCTATACTATCAAGAACTATTAAATACCCACAGACTTTACTATCTATTAAATAAACATAGATAAAAGAATTATCTCCTTTTATTAAAGTGTCTAAATAAGTCCTATTAAAAGCAGAATTTTTAAAAATTTCTTTTTCTAAATTAAAAATTTGATCTATATAATCTGTATCATTAATTTCTAACTTCTTAATCATTAATATTCCTTTATATTAGGTTATTTTACTAATCCCATTCTATTTAAAGGCCAAAATCTAACTAAGGCTCTTCCCCTTATTCTACTTTCTTTTACAAAGCCCCAGTATCTTGAGTCAAAACTATTATCTGTATTATCTCCTAATGCTAAATAATAATTATCCTTTAGTGTAATTTCAATAGTTTCTCCTCTCATAAGTTTATCCAAAATATCTTTATCATGAATAAAATCTAAAATTGGTCCAGTTTCTTCTCCATTTACAACAAATTTTAAATTAGGCATAAGTTCATAAATTAAAGAGGAATTATTTTTTAATTTTTTTTGAACTTCAGCTATATCAAAAGAAACAGATTTATATGCTTCATTATAGTTTCCAGCAGGGATAATTTGTAATTTATCATTTTTTTGAGGGATTTTCCATTCCTTATCTCCAATTCCTAAATTGCTATATCTTCTAAAATCTGTTTTCTCCCCATTTATATATAGGACATCATCTTCTATTTTTATTCTTTCACCTGGCAATCCCATAGCTCTTTTTGTATATAAAACTTTATCTTGTATGGGTTCTTTAAAAACTATAATACTATTTCTTTTTGGTGTTGTAAATTTATATGAAACCATATCTGCAAAAACTCTATCTCCTACTTCTATTGTAGGTATCATTGAACCAGTAGGGATTTTGAAATTTCCTATATAAAATCTTTGGATAATTACAACTAAAATAAGTGCTGTTCCTAATGTTTCAATATAATAAAGACTTTTTTTGAAATATTTAATGTTATTTTCATTTTTTATATTATATTTTTCTATTATTTTATTAACAAAGTTTTCTCTATGAATATCAAATTTTTTAGCTAAATCTTTTTCTTTTACAAATATATAAAGGAAGAAAAGAGTTAGGAAAAAATAAAATACTCCATAAAATATTGTTTTCATTAATAATATCCCTCCTAATAACATAGTAAAAAATTCTATTTATTATACCATACTTTTTCACTTTAAATTATATTTTATTGATAAAAATTTAAAACTTTTTTATATAATTAGACTTCAAATTTAAAAAAATTTCTATTTTATATATTTTTAATTTTAAAAGTTAAAAATATATGTTATAGTAATAAAATATAAAATATAAAATATTGGGGGTTATTTATGAAAAAAAGATTTTTAGTTTTAAGTTTTCTACTATTTATTATTTGCTCATTTAATTTGTTGGCTATAAATTTTCCAGAGAAAGCAAATAAAGTAGAGGAATTTATTCCAAAAGGATGGAAAAAATTAATAGTAAAAAAAAGTGATTTAAATAAAGATAAGATAGATGATATAGTTTTAGTAATTGAAAAAAATGATCCTAAAAATATTAAAAAAAGTGAATCTACATATGAAGCATCTGTTGTACATAATTTTAATCCAAGAATAATACTAGTGTTGTTTAAAGACAAGGATTCTCAGTATAATCTAGTTGCTAAAAATGAAGATGGATTTATTGTTTCAGAAGGAAGATCATATGAAGAAGGATTTGAAAAACTTGCTTCACCTAACAATGACAAATTATCAGATTCAGTATTTATAAAGAATAATACTTTACATATCTATACTTATTTTGAAGCTACAAGAAGTTCTAGTTCAACTGAATATATCTTTAGGTATCAAAATAATAGATTTGAGTTAATAGGATTAGAAGTAAATGCCAATGGAGCTAGTGGCGGTTATTTAGAAAGCAGTAACTATTCTTTCAATTTTTCAACAAAAAAACTAAAAAAATATCTTTCAAGAGAAGATATGGCCAATGAGGAAAAAGCAAAAGAAGAAAAAACTGAAAAAGATATTGATATTGAAAATAAATATATTTTAGACACTATGACAGAAAATACTTTAGAAGAAATATTAACTGAGTACATCTATAAATATTATAATTAAAAAATAAGAGAGAATATTTATTCTCTCTTGTTTTTTGATTATTATGAAGATATTGAAAAAAGTAACTAATCATGTTACACTTCGATATATATTTATCCATTATAGGAGGTACTTATGAAAAAGAAATATTTTTTCTGTATTTTTTTATTATTTATTATGATTTTACAATATTTTCTCTTAAAATTTCCAAATGAGCCATTTCTACATTTGCATTTTCAAATATTTTTCTGGAAGCCTTTGTACTATCCAAATCCTTATGTTTATCTGAAAAATAAACAACTTTCTTTATTCCCGCCTGAACAATCGCTTTCGCACACTCATTACAAGGAAAATGCGTCACATAAATAGTACAGTTTTTAAGAGATTTTATACTGTTCAAAATCGCATTCAGCTCAGCATGCACCACATAGGGATACTTGGTTTCCAAAAACTCCCCTTCCCGTTCCCAAGGCATCTCATCATCTGAGCTCCCATGTGGAAACCCGTTATAACCAATTCCAATAATCTTTTTATCCTCATCAATAATACAAGCTCCCACCTGTGTAGATGGATCCTTACTTCTCATTCCTGATAAAAATGCAATTCCCATAAAATATTCATCCCACGATAAATAATTTTCTCTTTTAGACATTTTTATACCTCGCTTTCTAAAATATCTAATATTTTAATTACTTAACAACCACTTTCTTCTTAACATCCGAAAACTCTATCTCCAATTTATCTTCCTTACTAAGTTCAATCCCTCTCTTAACAATTTTGCCATTTTTTCGAGTTATTGTATAACCTTGTTTCAAAATATCACTTACTGAATATTTCGAAAGCTGTGCCTTTTTATATTTGAGTTCCTTTTTTCGATTTTCAAAAGATTCCAGTATTATTTGGTTAAGTTCGGCTGATTTTTTCTTTAAATTTTCTTTTTCACTTAAAATTATTTTTTGTAAATTAATTCTATCAAATCTCTGTTTTCGGTAATCCAGCTGTTCTCGTGATTTTTGTACAATTCTTCTAAGTTCTCTTGATAATTTCTGTTCTTTTTCCATTAATTCAAATTTCTTGTTATCCAGAATATTTGCAAAATTCTTTATATAATAGTTATTTTTTCTGTATTCCAGCTCTTTTTTCATCATTGCAACTTTATTTAAAAGTAATTTACTCAAAAGATTCTTTTTACTTTCCAGTTCATCTGTCAATTTTTCTTTTTCAGGAATCAAGATTTCTGCTGCCTGAGTTGGTGTAGCCGCCCGTTTATCAGCGACTAAATCTGAAAGAAGATTGTCAATTTCATGTCCTACCGCTGAAATTACAGGAATCTCAGACTTATAAATGGCTTCTATCACAGCTTCCTCATTAAATGCCCACAAATCCTCAATGCTTCCTCCACCACGTCCAACAATAAGCGTATCTATTTCAAGCTGTTTCTCTTCATTCATTCTATTAAAAAACTCAATCCCTGCCGAAACTTCCCGTGCTGAGCCTTCTCCCTGAACTTTTGCTGGATAAAGGTAAATATTCACATTTGGAAATCTTTTG
>ERZ772772.2841-NODE-2841-length-10100-cov-7.136187_pt1 | contig 10100 bp, 9 predicted proteins | sample MGYA00511484_ERZ772772 | MGnify/ENA primary metagenome ERZ772772 (study PRJEB29015, sample SAMEA2737913) | human oral metagenome | biome: human oral; feature: human-associated habitat; material: dental | place: China | collected 2088 ... | reverse complement strand
CGAGGGCGGCCCGCGAGGTGCTGGAGGCGGGCGGCATGAAAGCGGAAACCGGAATTCCCCTGGCACCCGCCCCGCTGGCGGGACCGTCGCAGCTGCGCTCCATGCAGCTCAAATTGCGGAACCTCCTCGCCGAGGCAATGCCCGGGAACGCCGACATCCACGACGTGCAGCAGTGGGCCCTCGACCTAGCCTCCCGCCTGCCGGAGATGATGCAGCGCTCCGGCTGGACGATCACCAGCGACACCCCGCCACTGCTGGACTCCGAGAGCATCGAACGCCTGGCGGAACGGGTGCACGAAAGCTACCGGCAGCAGGCGCTGGCGGAAGGCAACCCGACGGGATCGCGACTGGTGGAAACCCCGTGGGAGGAGCTCTCCGAGTTCGACAAGAGCAGCAACCGGGCGGTGGTGCTGGACTACCCGGTGAAGCTGGCCTCCGTCGGCCTCGACTGGCGTCGCAGCAAAAACCCAGCCCCCGCACCGGAGCTGACCGACGAGCAGGTTTTCACCCTCAGCGTCGCCGAACACCGTCGCTGGAGCCACTTCCAGCGCCGCAACGGTCGCGAGGGCCACTACTTCAACAAACCGTGGGACGAACTCACAACAGGCCAACAATCGCTGGACGAGAACATCATCAACACCATGGGTTCGTTCCTGGCCTCCGAGGGCATCGAGATCATCCACGGGATCGCCGACTGAGGCGGTACCGTGTGAGCATGGCCACCTTGTCGGCACTCCGCCCCGAGCCTGCGGAGAATGGTGTGGACACATCACGTCGCGTGGTCGAGGCGAGGAGGTTGGGACGAGATGCAAGATGAGAAGGTGTACTTCGACGCCACCCGGGGTCCGGACGAGTCACTGGAGGGACACGTACGTCGCCCGGTCATTGGCCCGGCCCTGGTGGAAACAGCCCGCGAGCTGGCGACCCACGCACACGGGGCACAGAAGGACAAGGCCGGCAATCCCTACATCGATCATCCCCGACGGGTCGCCGAGCGCCTGGAGACCGCTGGGGCCTCAGCCCAGGCCGTGACCGCCGGCTGGCTGCACGACGTCCTGGAGGACACCCCGACGACCGCAGTCGACCTGGCAGCCGTCGGCATTCCCACGGAAGTGATCGATGCCGTCATCGCGGTCACCAAACGCCCCGGCGAACCCACCGAGGACTACGCGGCACGCATCCGGGCCTCGGCCCTGGGACTCCAGGTCAAGGAAGCCGATCTGGCGGACAACTGCGACCCGGCACGCATGGCCCTGCTGGACGAGACCACCCGGGAGCGTCTGACCTCCAAGTACCGTCGGATGCGCGCATTGCTCCACCCGGAATCCGCCCCACGAACGTCGTGAGAACACCCGCTCGGGGACGACGCCCGCGCGGCACCGTCGACCACCGACCGCCCCATTCCCCTCCCGCCCAGTCCCGGTTTGCTGGCCCTATCACTGGTTTGCTGGCCTTGTTCACGTTTGCCTGCGCTGTGAGGCCAGCAAACTTCAGTAAGCCCAGCACAACAGGATTACGGCCAGCGAACCAGACTTAAGGCCAGCGAACCGACGATCTTCTCCCCGGTTCCGCACCAGGACACGCATGCACCTGTTCCGCGACGCTGGGACGCACGGGCCAGTTCGCGAGAAAATCGGGCTCCCGGGCCAGATCGAGCAGGTCCCGTACCGCCGCGGCCTCCGCCCGGGCCCCGCTGGCCCGCCAGGTCTCCGTCGCGGCATCCAGCGCGGAAAGCCCCGTCTCCAAGAGCCCCCGCTCGCCGGTGATGACGTACAGCCGCAAGTCGAACACCCCCTGGGCGGTCAGGCACCGCGCATCCTCCGAGGCACGCTCTCCGCTGGAACCCGGTGGCGGGCAGGGTTCGATGTCCTCGCTCTCCTCGTCCTCGGGTTCGACCCCACCCGCGGCCAGCGCGTACCGGAGCACCTCCGGGCGCCCCACAGGCGCGGGATCTAGGATTGCCGGTCCCGCCAGAACATCGGAGGCTTCCAGCAGCAGATTCATCGCCACCGGATGCCCGTGGATGCGCGACAGCCTCTCCGGGCTCTGCGTCAGGCAACCAAGCAGGGCCAGCAACGGTTTCCGCCACTCCCGGTCCACCTCGATCCGACCGGAAAGGCGGCCTAGGAGGGTCAGCTCCTCCAGCTCCAGCAGCAGGGAATCGAGCAGCAGGTCAGAGTTGTCGCGACACCAGCGGATCTCCGCCAACCCGCGCAGCAACCCCAGCACCTCGCCCCCGCGCACCTGGTAGATCCCGGACTCGGTCCCCTCCTCGGAGACCACGTCCAGCAGTCCCTTGGCGACCGCCCTTCCGAAAATCTGTTTCACCCCAGAGATGGCCAGGTCGATGTCCCCCACCAGACACGACGGCACGAGATCGGGACGTGCTGGATCGACGTCCATCACGGCACCGGGCAGGTTGATCACGACCGCCCCGGCGGGCGCGACAGGTTCACGTCCAATCAGCACCGTTCCCAGGCCGATGTGACGGATCGACGACCGTTCGGTTCGCATCACGCACCCACCCTCAACTCCTGGTACCCCACCGCATCCTCCATGCCCGACGGAGGGGTCCGCGCAGTTGGTCTCGTGATGATTCCACCGAGTTCCCTCCTTTCAGATCATCATGACGGACAGCCACCGGCTACACCGGGATGCGGTATCCGGCATCCCGGCGTGGCGCCGCCTGTGCCATTTCTGTGTCAATTTCGTTCCGTCCCCGTCTTCTGTCACAAGGGTGAGAAAAACTGCTGGCCATGACGGGGGAAGCCGCAGCCGGAACAGCCAGGGAGGCACGATGGCGCGGCATCGACATCGCCCCCGTGGCCGAGGCGGCCTGGCACATCGCCCGCGCCGAACGATCAGCTCGGTTCCACCACCTCGCGAGCTGCCCCACCCGGACGGCACCCTACGGTCACAAGGATCCCGAAGGAACAGGCCTGCTTCCCTCCTGCCAGGAAACCGGATGCCTGGACCTCCACCACGACCTCATCGAACGCATGGTGAACCAGCTCGCCCGCGACAACAGACGTCACCCGAACCGCATCGTCAAGAACCTCCCCGCCTACCTGACCCGAGTGGCCAGGAGCCAACTCTCGGAACAGAAACGCGCCGAACGGGTCCGGATCGGCGCCCAGGCCAAACCCACCCGCAGCGACGGCGCCGCGGGCCGCGTGATGGCGCACTTCGAGGCCATCGGTGGTCTCCGGGGAGAGTGGCTGACCAGATTGTTCCGGATCATGCGGTCATACCCTTTCAGCACCACCCACGTCCCCGGACGCTGGCCTATTGACGGACTCATCGAGGAACGCGCCAAACTTCCCGACGGCCACACCCCCACCCGGGAAGAAATCCGGAAGGACATCGCGTTCGTCACGGACACCTCGACACACATCCTGGGGCCGCGATGGGTTTACGAGAACCTGACGATCCCGCTCATCAGCAACGGAGCGTTCGAGGAACTGAGAGAAGAGCACACCGCCACCGACATCGACCTCACCGATGTGGTGCTCGGCAAACAGCTCGTCGCCGTCTACCGGCATCTGCGCGCCGGAGGTCTGTCGCGGGCGACGGCGTTCCACCACGCAGCCGACAGGATCGGCGGCCAGGCCCCGGATCGGATCACCCCGAACATTCTCACCATCCTGAAGGATCTGGACAGGAAGTGAAGACTTCAAAGACCTCCTGAGGTTCTACAGTGGCGTCGGAACTTTCCGGCGACGGCCAACGCCACCGGCGCGTGAGTCCACCCCGATCTACGACTGGAGGGACGCCCAAGTATGACGACGCGGCAGCTACGCGCTACCCGAACATGGCCCCACCCGGTCAGCCACCGTCATGGCAGATAGCGCCCGGCGGGCAGAATCAGGAGGGGGGATCAGAAATGCCCGATTGGGTGAAAACCTTCCTGGTACTCGTGATCGTCACGACAGTGGTGCTCGTGCTAGACGTCATTCTGCCGCAGGAAGTCTGGGACTTTCTCATGAAGATTTTCCCATCCAAGTACGAGTACTGACTTCCTTCACCGTGCCCGACGAACTCCCTGGTCCGGGTGTCGCGACAACCGATCGGCAAGTATGTTGGACCATGCCCCTGAACGATCCGGACGTGTCCCCCCGGCCCATGATGTAAGGATTGCCATGAAATCCGACCACCCCGCCCTCGCCAAGGTGCAGAAGCTGCTGCTCAAGATCAGCAGCAACCTGCAGAAGGCCGACGAGAACACCTTCACGCTGCGCCACGAATCGGCTCGGGCGTTCATCCGGGTCGACGAGGAGGACTCCACCTCGTTCGTCACCATCGAGATCCTCATGGTCAAGGAGCTCACCCTCACCCCCGAACTGCTGGAGTTCGTCGCCCTCGACAACTCCTACACCTTCGGACACATCTACCTCGAACCCATCGACGACTCCGCCGTTTTGATGTTCCGCCACACCCTCCTGGCCGACAACCTCACCGAGAACGCCCTCGCGTGGGCGGTCGTCGGCATGCTGAAGTCCGCCAACCAGGACGGCAAGGAGATCGCGAAACGCTTCGGAGGCAAGCTCTTCCACGAGGAATGAGTCCCCGGCGACATCCTTCACCTCAATCGCCCCACACCCGCAGACGGCACCGCCCGCAGGTGCGGCCAGAACGTGCCGGTGGGTAGGACAGGAAGTCCTGTCCCACCCACCGGCACAGATTCACCGATGTGATGGCAACCTTTACGCCTGCCAGGCCGCGTTGACCAGGGCGCCGCGATCCACGGGCTTGCCCGCCTCAACACCGATCGCCTTGGCGACGTCGTCAGGCAGCGGCTGGCCCGAACCGACCGCGGGTCCACCGGGCTTGGGATGGAAGTCGGAGGTCTTCCATGCCGTCGGGTCCGCAGCTTCCTTCACGAAGAGGGGGTTCTCCTCGCGACTGCCCCGCAGATCCAGGCCATTGGCCTCGCGACCGGCGGCGGTCACGTGTTCACTGTTGGTGAAATCGGCGAGGGTTTCCGCGTTGACGCTGTCTCCCGGCTTGTTCGGTCCCCAGTTCCACAGCACGGTGGTGCTGGGCACGTTCGCCTGCGCAGGTGCCCGGTAGTAGGCGTTGTTGTCGATGCCGGTGACCATCTCATTGGCGTAGACGGCACCGGAACCATCGGTGTTCTTGTCACCGGTGACCTTCATCATCATCGAAAAGGCCCAGGGATCACCGTCCTTCGCAGTGGTCTGCTCGGAGGAGAGGATGTTGTTGTAGATCGTGGTGCCGGTGGTGTCCCACGACAAACCGTGCTCGATGCTCCACTTCTGCGGTCCCGTGCAGGTACCGTTCTCGTCGCGCGCGTTGCATCCCTTGGAACGGGCGTCCTCCTGAATGAAGATGCTCGTCAACGCGTGCGAGATGGTGTTGTTCCAGATCTGGGTGTCGTCCGACCCCGAGACGTGGATTCCGACACCGGCTCCCTCGACGATGTTGGAGGCGATCATGTTCTTGGAGGAGACCTCGTTGAAGATCGCGACCGGTACGTTGACGAAGTAGTTGCCCACGATCTGGGAGTTGATGACGCCCTCGTCGAACCAGACGCCAATCCGGCGATCCGTGCTGTAGTTCTCCGGCAAGGAGGCATCCTTGTCCAAGTTCGAGTAGTCAACGATGTTGTGGGCGAAGCGGATGCCCTCCGCGTGCGTGATCTTGGTGTCCCCGAGGGTGCAGTAGGCGCCGCAGGAGGTGGTGTTGAAACCTGAGGTGTTGTTCGACGTCCACCGGTTGTTCTCAACGGTGATGTTGCTGGACTTGTCGATCCCGAAGCCGCCCGCGCCGTTGTTCTCGAAGACGTTCCCGCTGACCGTCGAATTCTGCGAGTTGGCGACACCGAGGGCCGACGCCGCCGAGGAGTAGCGGAAGGTCGAGTTCTCGATCCTGAGGTCGGTGGCCGAGGCGAACACCATGGCACCGCCGCTCAAAAAACCGATCTCGGGATCGGCGTAATCCCATTCCTGCAGAGGCGAGTACTTCTCGACCGTCACCCCCTTGAGTGCGGCCCCGGCCGCCGAGATGGTCAGGGCTCGCGAGTGCTGGACCACCTCCACCGTGTGTTCGGCCGGGTTGACACCGATGACGTAGGAGGTGCCGATGTGCGGTTTGACGTTGTAGCCGCCTCGACTGTTGCCGGGTTCCTTGAGCGTGACGGGATCGGGGTCGTCGACGAAGAAGCTGGAGGACGTCACCTCGTCCCTGGTCGCGACCTGGGTGAGGGGCTGGCCGTCCACGAACACCTGTTCGGGATAGGCGGCCATGCCCTCGACCTTCGGGTCCTTGTTCGTGGTGCAGACATCGCAGAACCTCACCATGTCGTGGGCGGTCGCCCAGGTGCCGTTACCGGCATCCTTCCACGTGGTGGGGTTCTTCGCGCCCGAGATCACGGGCTTGGCCCCGGACGCGGCGGTGATGGTCACCGTTTTGTTGACGTTCAACTCACCCTCCTGGTAGACGCCGTCGGCGAGTTCGATCGTGTCACCGGCGGCAGCCTTCGATAGGGCCGTTGAAATTGTTTGGTACGGACTGTTCGCTGAGCCGTCCCCCGAATCGGAACCACTGCTGACCGAGACGTGGATCACGGTCCCCCCATCCGCGACCGCCTCGTTCTGCAATGGCACCGTGGCCCCCACGGCCAGGACGGACATCATCGCAATTACTCGACGCATGTGGTCACCTCTCATCTCTGAGTACTGGACCGTCCCGACACTACGTCTACAGGGGGTCACCCCCACCCGTCCCGGTTCTCCGCCCCACCGCCTCGCCACCCCGCACCGACATCCGGCCCGGTGTCGTCGTTATGTCATGTGGAAAGATTGTGTGGCGTACACGCTCCACAACCTTTCACGACGTCGCGAAAATCTTTCACCCGGACCTCGCGACGACACTGCCGGTAGAGCACGACGCAACTCGTTGCGATTGAAGCAACTCATCTGTAGGGTCGTTCCATGGGCGTCGAGGAACGGGTGCGACAACTGATCAAGGAATCGGACCTGACCCACACGGAGTTCGGGGCACGCATCGGCCTCGAGAAGACCAAACTGTCCAAATCCCTCGCGGGCCGCAGAAGGTTCACATTCCTGGAGCTGGCACTCGCTGCACAGCAGGGCGGCGTCACCGTCGACTGGCTGCTGACGGGCACCGAGGACGATTTCGCCACGGCGGCCCGCACCGGAGCGGATGAGGTCGGCGCCAGTGCCTCGCTCAGCCGCGCCCGCGAGCTGACGAACCTGCGCGAAGCCCTGGAAGGTTTCGGTTTCCCCCAGCAGATCCGCTTCGAGGCCGGGGACCTGAAGGGCAATCGCTGGGCTTTACAGGGAATCGAGCTGGCCAAGCGATTGCGCCACAGCTTCCACTCCCCCGTGGAACAGGCAGCTAATCTGGCGACGCTGATCGAGACAGATCTCGGAGTCGACGTGGCCATCCAGCCCCTCGGGCGGCTCGACGGGCTCGCGGTGACCACCGGGTCGGCCCGGCTGATCCTGGCAGCCACCTCCGTCGTGCCCACCCGTCAGCGATTCACCCTGGCCTACGAACTGGGGCACCTGGCGGCCAGCGACGACCAGCAGCTCCACACCGACGAGAATGTCTACACCCGTGACGGGGAGGGCGAGATGCGGGCCAACGCGTTCGCCACGGAACTGCTGATGCCGGAGGCGGCCCTGGCGGATCGCGTCCACCGGGGCTCGCGCTGGTTCGAGGAACTCACCTGGGAGCTGCGGGTCTCGCCGACCGTACTGGCCCACCGGCTAGGAAATCTGAAGCTGATCGACGAGGCCGAACGGGACCGGTTGCTGACGGTGGACATGGATCACGTCGTCGCGACCCTGGGCAGGCAGCAGGACTACGCCGCCCGCGTGGCCGAGGCCTCCCAACCCCGCATCCCGACCCTCCTGCTGTGCGACCTGCTGGCCGCCCACCGCCAGGGACACACCACGCTGCTGCCCGTCGCGGCGCTGATGGGCATGCCCGCCGACGATCTTCGGGCGCAGCTGACCAAGAGCGAAGGCGAGTGATCCATGGCGCTGGCGGCCTGCCCCGACACCACCTGCCGCGAGGTTGCCGATCCCCACTCTCTACTGCACGTGTCATTATGTCATTTGGAAAGAATTTATGGCGTATACGCTCCACAACCTTTCACGAGGTCACACAAATCTTTCACCCACCGCTGAGGAGCAGCCCCACGCGACGAGCCGGCCCGGGACCTTCATCCGTCAGCGGACCCATTACTCAGGTGCAGCAGCCTCGCTGGCACCTGCGCGTGTTCTTCAGGATGTCGTGCGATCGCCTCCTTGCGCCACGAATCTTCGAGTCCGTGGTCACCTTGCGCGTGAGGGCACGTGCCACGGCCACCGGGCTGCGGACATCGCACCTGCGAACCCGCAACGGGGACCACGCGATCGACCTCATCGTCGAGAACACCACGGGCAGGGTGGTGGCCATCGACGTCACACTGACCCGCGACCCCAACGACGCCGATGTGCGGCACCTCCACTGGCTAGGCGAGCGCATCGGCGAGCGCCTCGTCGACAAGGTGGTCGTCACCACCGGCGAATACGCCTACCGTCGCGACGACGGGGTCGCGGTCATTCCCCTCGGACTGCTGTCCTGAAGAGCGAGGAGCCGGCCTTCCCTCACTCCACATCGACACCCATCGCGTGCCGTCCCCGCGGTTCCGGTTCGGGGGAGGCGACGGTCAGGGCCGCGATGCCGGTCGTGATGGGGACGCTCAGCACCAGGCCGATGGCACTGCCGAGGGTGCGGACGATCTCGCCCGCAAACATTTCCGCGTTCAGCAGGGCGACGGCGGAGCGGTCGGTGAAGTAGAGCAGCAGGAGCACCGCCATGGAACCGCCCGCGTAGGCGAAGACGATGGTGTAAATGGTGGAGGCGATGTGGTCGCGACCGATCCGCATGCCGGCGGCAAACAACTTCCCGCGACCCATCGCCGGGGCCGCGGCGCGCAGCTCCCACACCGCGGAGCTCTGCGTGATGGTCACGTCGTTGAGCACACCGAGCCCACCGACGATGATGCCCACCATGAGCAGCTCCCGGAAATTCATCCCGGGCAGGAGCTGCGCCAGGTCGTACTCGTTCTCCTCGGCGAAACCCGACAGCCGGGCGAACTCCGCGGACAACGCCCCCAGCCCAGCCGTGACCGCTAACCCGAGCAGTGTTCCGGCCAGGGCCGTCGACGTCCGGATCGAGACGCCGTGGGCCACGTACAGCACCACGAACATGATCGCCGTACCCCCGACCAGCGCCACGACGATGCCCGGTTTGCCGGTGATGAGGGCAGGCAGCATGAAACCGACGAGCACCACCCCGGCGAACCCGAGCCCCAGCAGCGCGAACAACCCCTTCCAGCGCGCCACCGCCAGCACCACGATGACGAACAGCACGGCCAGCGCCCCCAGCACCGGAAGCCGGTTGACCGACGAGTAGGACCAGCTGATCCCGTTGCCAGTGTCGATACGGTTGACCTCCATCACGTCCCCAGTCTTCAACCCGGACTGCGCCTGCGGGCCGAGCAGCGAGATCTCCACCGACGCGCCCGCATCCACACCGGTGTCGATGGTGGCCGTCGCCGTCAGGCATTTCGCCTGCCCCACCTGCTGGGTGTCGCAGCCATCCTTGATGTCGGTGATCGTTGCGGTCTCGTGGGTCAGGTTCTGGGCGTCGTAGGTCTTCTTCACCATGGAGGAGAGGTCCTGGCCCGACGGCCACAGCCAGATCAACCCGGCCACCGTCAAGGCCCCGAGCACCGCCAGGAAACCGATCAGGATGTTGCGTGCCATCCAGTTCACGCCAACGTGTTCCAGTTCCTCCGTCGAATGAGAATGTGAATGCCCTGCGCCCATGGACCAACACGATACCCGGCAGGTCGAGCCCACCCGTTCCGCGACAAATGGGACGGATTCCCGCCGAACTGGCGACCGCGACGGGTAGCCTTGCGGCCATGCTAGAGAGCGCCTGCTACCGGCACCCCGACCAGGCCACGGGGATCGTCTGCCAACGCTGCCACCGTCCCATCTGTCCCCGGTGCATGGTGGCGGGTTCCGTCGGATTCCAGTGCCCAGACTGCGTCGCCGCGG
>ERZ772772.2840-NODE-2840-length-10101-cov-3.638762_pt1 | contig 10101 bp, 9 predicted proteins | sample MGYA00511484_ERZ772772 | MGnify/ENA primary metagenome ERZ772772 (study PRJEB29015, sample SAMEA2737913) | human oral metagenome | biome: human oral; feature: human-associated habitat; material: dental | place: China | collected 2088 ... | reverse complement strand
AGGTTTAGTCATAGATTTGGGTTTCCTTCCTTTTTTCTTCTCTACAACATTATACTCGTTTTCCTTAAATTTTGAAAGCCAATTATGTAAAATACTAGCAGATACTAAACCAATATCAAGAGCAACAGAATTTATAGACTCATGATTAATTAAAATTCTATTAATTGCCTGTAACTTAAATTCTTTTGAATAAGCTCTATTCTTACCTTTTCTTAAAATATTATTTCCATATTTTTCAATTAAAGCAATTAAATATTTAATATTAGATTCATGAATATTAAAAGCTTTTGCTAAAGAAGAAATAGTTTCACCCATTTTTCTTCTTTCAAATATTTCAATTTTCTCTTCTCTTGTTAATTTACTCAAAAAAACTGCACCTCCAATCTTGTGTCCAAGATTTTGGGTGCAGTTCACTTACAACAGCCTTCTATATTTATGCTTGATTTAATTTATAATAAATACCTTTCATATTCATCAATTCTTCATGATTACCCATTTCAGCTATACCATCTTTTGTAATTACTATTATAACATCAGCTTTTCTTATAGTTGTTAATCTATGTGCAACAACCAAAGTAGTTCTTCCTTCACTAAGTTCATCAAGAGATTTTTGTATATTTCTTTCTGTTATACTGTCCAGTGCACTTGTAGCCTCATCTAAAATTAAAATAGGTGGATTAGCTAAAAATACTCTGGCAATGGAAATTCTTTGCTTTTGCCCTCCTGATAAACGGATTCCTCTTTCTCCAACCTGTGTGTCATACCCCTTTTCCAAAGTCATTATATAATCATGAATATTGGCATATTTAGCAGCTCTATAAATTTCTTCATCAGTAGCATCTAATTTTCCATAAGCAATATTTTCTTTTATTGTACCTGTAAATAAAAATACATCTTGACTAACAATTCCAATATTTTTTCTAAGTGAAGAAAGGGACATTTCCCTTATATCAATATTATCTATTGTAATTTTCCCACCTAAAATTTCATAGAAACGAGGTATTAAATGGCAGATTGTACTCTTTCCGACACCAGATTCTCCAACTAATGCTACATTTGTCCCAGCTTTTATTTTTAAAGAAAAATTATCAAAAACATTTTCATTTTCTTCATATCTAAAAGTTACATTATCAAAAACAATATCTCCTTTTAGTTTACCTACCTCAAGTTTACCTTCTTCTTCTTCAGGAATATTTATTATTTCAAAAAATCTTCTAAAACCACTCATTCCATTTTGAAATTGTTCTACAGAATTGATTAATCTTTTTACAGGAGTAATAAGTAAATTTACAAATAGCATATATGTTACAAAGTCAATTACACTTATTTTATTATAGTAAGTAAATAGAGTACCACTTAATAACATAACAAGATACAACATATCTATAATATAATAAATTCCACCTTGAAATACCGCTAACCATAAATAAGCAGCTTTACGAGCGATAATATATTTAATATTTCCTAATTCAAATTTATTAAATTCATATTTACTGTTATTAAAAGATTTTGATACACGAATACCAGATATAGCATTAGATAAGTTTGCATTTATAGCTCCAACAGTAACTCTTGTTTCAGCAAAAGCTTTCATCATTCTATTTCTCAATAAAATTGTAAGTAATGCTAAAATTGGTATAAAAAAGAAAACTATACAAGTTAATATAGCATTTAAGTTTACTAAATATATAAAAGAACCTATAACTAAAACTCCTGAAATAAATACATCTTCTGGACCATGGTGAGCAAGTTCTGAGATATCAACTAAATCATTTATAATTCTTGACATAATATCCCCAGTTTGATTTTTATCAAAATAAGATATAGGCATATTTTGAATATGTTTAAATAAATCTCTTCTCATATCAGCTTGTATTTTAACACCAACAACATGTCCATAAAAACCAACAAAATAATTAAGCAACATTTTTATTATATAGATAAAAAATAAAACAATTAAAAATAGAAATATTACTTTTAATTTTTTATGCGGAATGAAATCATATAAGATTGTTCGAGTAAGTACTGGGTAAAATAAATCACAGATTGAAATAAAAAATGCAGCTAATAAATCTAAAAAAAACATTTTTTTATGTGGTTTATAGTATGAAATGAATTTTTTTAACATAATTCTCTCCTAAAAATGAATATATTTTATTTTTATTATACCACAAGAAGTATTTGTTTATCAAATAAAAAGGATTTAAAATTTCATTTAGAAATCTTAAATCCTTAAAAATTATTATTATTTAACAGTATTTTTATTATTTAGCCATAGCTGAGATAAACCATAATTGTTTTACAAAGTATTCAATATGATCTTCCATCATATTAGCAACTAAGAAATCATCTTCTTCATTAGCAACTTCTCTTATTTTTCTAGCGTCTGCTAACATTAATTCCATATCTTCTTTTATACTAGCTACTACTTCTGGGATTGTAAAATCTTTTGCTTCTAATTCTTTAACAGTTGCATGTTTTAAATAATCAGCAACTTTTACTAATGGGAATTCACCTTTCATCTTAAAAGCTTCAGCAACTTCATCAAATTTTTCAAAATAGTAGTCATACAATGATTCAGTATATTCATGTATAGCTTTAAATCTAACTCCAACTACATTCCAATGTAGATTATGAGTTTTAGTAATTAAAATTCCTAAGTTTGATAAGTATCTGTTTAAATTTTCTTTGTTTTTCATTTTTTACCTCCATAATTATAAAATCAATAAATTAATTAAATTTAATATTTAATTTCATTAAGAAGTTAAATATCATTTCCTTTTCCTTACACTGTTATAATATCATACAGGATAAAATCTGTCAACATTTTTTTGTAATAATTATAAAAAAATATAAAAATATATTAGAAAATAAAAGAAAATATTTTTCGTATCATAACAAGGGCAAAGGTACAAAACTATTAATAATTAGCAATTAAAAAATAACTAATAAATAGCTAAATAATCGGCAAAATGCTAATTTTCAGCAAAAAAGTTTGTATTTCAAAAAATAGTTGTACATTTGTGCGATTATTATTACTAAAAAGAAAATGGAAAAATTTGGAGATATCATCAATGTGAATACCCCTGTACTTATTTGTTTTTACTCTGAAGGGATAGAAAATTCATTGCGTATGGATAGCGAATTGCGCGAAGTATCAGCCGCACTCAAAGATCGCGTAAAGGTAGTAAAAGTAGAGATAAATAGGAATAAGGAACTTAGTAAAGCATTAAAAATAAGCACTTTGCCTACAGTTATTATCTTCAATAACTTTAGTCTTATTTGGCGTGGTGAGGGCTTCAGAGATAGTAAAGAACTACTAATGGAGCTTAACAAATTCTTGTAGTTTGTTATTTATCATTAATGATAAGCCCCACTACTAAATCATAGCTATCAATGCCGGCACTTTGTTTGTTGGCTTTCAGAAAAACATCATAGCTGGACTTGAATACAGGTTCAGCTTTATTTTTGTATTGTTGCCAGAAAAGGCGTACTTCTTTGTAATTTTCCAAAATACCTTTGCGTACTTGCGCGTAATAATTGTCGTATTTTTCAGGAGAAACTTTTGCAACTTCTGATAGTAGATAACGCAAGGCAAAAAGAGCAGCACTATATCTGAAATAAGGATTTTCTATCTTCTTAGCTGCCAAATATCCTAAATAATTTGCTTCTTCTTCGGCAGCATACCCCATTTGATGTGCTATCTCGTGGCAAACAGTAATAGGTACACTATAACCTATCATCTTTCTGTTTACTTGGGCTTCATTAGTAAACGGATTCAAATACCCACTATATCCCATATAGGTAAGCAATTTACTGTAAAGAGAAGATTTGACGCTTTTCATTGCTTTAAAGTCTGTAACACCTTGTTTCTCCAAAGGATAGCCGTTATAAGCAATGCGATATATTTCTTTTTGTGAAAGCCAAAAGTCTACTTTAGTAGTATCATTGGTTGCTAATCGAGAATGGATTGAGTTGGCTCTGTCAATACACGTTTGTGTAGCTTTCAGCAGTTGGGCTTGGGTATATTCTTTAGAAATGTGCAAAGATTCCGATAAAGGTACCCTGAAATAGTTGAACCCCCAGAGGAAGAAAAAGGCAAAAGTAATACGTATTATTTTTGAAAATATCTTATCTAAGATTTTTAAGGGGGCTTGCCATAACTCTTTGAAGTGTTTTACTACGGCTAAAAATATACCTATAATGAGCAACGTGTATAGAATATCGCCCATAGAAAAAGGTATCCACCCGAATAAAAAGTGCAACACTTTAGCTATATACGGGTAGATACCTTTACTATAAATATGTTCTGTAACGGTAGGAAAAGTACGAAAAACAAGCCAAATAACTATGTAGATAGCAAAAACACTATATTTCCATACTTGTTTCCTTTCCATTATTTCTTATCGTCTTTACCTTCCAAGTCTCTCTCAAATTGTTTTACTTCTTTGAGTTGCTCTATAATCTTATCAATAGTTTCTTTTTTGTCTATTTCAATAGGGATTTCCACTTTAGTATATTCCCAACGAATTACTAAATTTACTTTTTCATTAGAAATGTTCTCGAATGAGAACTCTAAAGCTTCTTGTAAATCTTTGGTTTGAGTAACGGGCACTGTAAATTCAATTGCATTCTCATTAGGGTCATAGCTATAAGCTCCCCACGCATCGGCATCGTAATTGAGAACTACCGTCCACTGGTGAGCTTCAGGAGTTACAAAAATAGCATAATCGCCTTTCTTTACCGATTTACCACCAAATTTCACAGGCTGGAGAAAACTAATACTCGTAGCTTGATTAGCTCCTAAACGCCAAATCTTCCCATAAGGGACTAATTCGCCAAATATTTTACGACCTCGTACACTTGGGCGACCGTAATCTACTGTGATTTGACTCACAGAAAACTGTTGAGTGATTACCTGACGCGGACTTGCCATAGGGTAGCTAAAGTTCTGCGCATAAGACGCAAAACTTATCAAAAAAACTACTATAAGGATTAGTTTCTTCATATTATTCGAAGTTTAGATTTAATAAGAAGCCACGGCTCTTTAAACCATTAAGGTTACTTGTCCAAGGGCTATTGGGATTATTATCGGGTATCAACTCATTATTAACTGAAAATAGGGCTCTCAGAGAAGGAGAGACTCTAAAATAAGGAGTGTAGAAGTCAATACCTAAACCTAACTCATAAAAGAAAACATTTCTTGTAGCACGGAAAGTCTTTTCGGAGTTATCGACATTTAGATTCGCATTACTACTCAAGTTAAACACCATCGAAGCTCCTGCCGTTACGTAGGGTTTTACGTTATACCAGCGCTTAGCACTATACTTTAGCAATAATGGAATATAAATATAAGTAGAAGGAACATCGCGCATCGAATCTCTCGAATCGGAGAATCCAGGGAAGATAAGAATACGCTTGTTGTACACCAAACCTGGCTCAATTCGCAAATCAAGATATTTCACTAAGCGTACAGAACCTGTAAGACCTACGTTAAAACCTAATTTACGGTCAGTTTGTATTTCTCTCAGATTAGCTGTGCGATAATTTAAGTCGCGGTAATCTATTTTGAAGTCAAACACATTGGTACCAAAATAGTATCCCCATTGAAAGCGTTTGTCATCAAAATGTTCTAAGTTCATAATAGGCTCTTTGATTTGCCCATACAAATTCAATGCTCCTAAAAATAAGAACAACCCTATAAGACTCTTTTTAAATGTTTTCTTATTCATTTTTTATTGTTAAAGTTCTATTTATTAGCTATGTAAATGGTGACTACTCCACCTAAGGTTTTAGGATAATATTCAGTTTTCTGATAACCTACTCTATCTAATATCTCTTGAAACTTCTTCCCGTAAGGAAAATGGGTAGCCGAATCAGATAAGTACCGATAAGCCGATCTGTCTTTAGAAAAGAGTTTGCCAATGAGGGGCATCATATAATTTGTATATAGATGATACCCTTGTTTGAAAGGGAATTTTTCAGGTACAGAAGTCTCTAATACCACCAAGCGCCCCTTAGGTTTCAGCACTCTGAGAATTTCACTTAGTCCCTTTTCTAAATCTTCAAAGTTGCGTACTCCAAAGCCTACCGTTACAGCATCGAAAGTAGCATCAGCAAAAGACAGTTGCTCACTGTCTCCGTGCACTAAATTAATGCGGTCAGTAAGTTTTTTCTTAGCTATCTTTTCGCGCCCTACTTCCAACATTCCTTCTGAGATATCTAATCCTGTAATCCTCACATTTGGAATAGTAGTAAGAGCAATTGCTAAATCGGCTGTACCCGTAGCTACATCAAGCACCGTAGTAGGGTGTATCTCTGCTACTTTTTGTACTACAAATTTACGCCATTTTACATCTGAGCCCCACGAAATCAAACGGTTCAAACCATCATAAGTATCTGAGATAGTGTTAAACATTTGGGTAACTTGTTCTTTTTTACCCTGTGCTGAATCTTGATAGGGCGTAACAGTGTTCTTAGGCATATAGTGCTTAATTTTTTGCAAAGATAGAAATTAATTTTCAATTGACAATATTTTTGTCTCTTATTCACATACACGCCAATTCCAGAACCCTAGCTTTACCTCTTACCTATTTAAATGCCTTTGTATTATTCTTAATAATCGCTTCTTTCTCGGCTTCTGGAATAGAGTATTTATGACCATAAGCAGCTCCTTCCCAATCACCATAAGAATAGTTAGGGAGCACAATAAAACGCTTTCCAAACTCTGATTTGTTCTTATGTACTGCCTCCGAACGTTCTTTTGGAGTACCACCATCGAAATCTTTAGAAAAGTCGGAAAGGTTGTCGCCCATCAAGAGTACGATGTCGTAATCTTTAGCAATTTGTAATCGACGGTTTTCTTTACTCTTCTCAGCAGAACGCAAGATAAGCCGATTGTCCGAAGGCAAAGGAAAATTGTACTTGCGCAAGTTCTTGGTCGTACCTTCACGTTCGTTGTCACGACGATTAGTCACATAAAAAATAGCTACTCCCTTGCTATCGGCGTATTTAAAAAACTCTAACGCGCCTGTTAGCGGTTTGGCATCGCCTAAAACTGTCCATTCTTCCCACGCTTTTTGTGAATAACTAATACCCTGTTTCGCACAATAGGCTTCAAAGGGCGAATTGTCCAAAAAGGTTTCATCTATATCGGTAACAATTGCCAGTGGTTTATCGCCTTTTTTAGCAAGGGCTTCGTCCAATCGCAATTGTGCCACGTTGAAGGCTTGCAAACACAAAGCTTCGTATTCAGCAGCGTTTTGCTGAAAGTAAGACGACCACAATTTGCCGTTAGCAATGAGGGCACTTTCTTGCGTAGTAGTTTGCGTTGTGGTAATGTTTTTAGTAGCACAGCAACTGCCGAGCAGTAAAGCTGCTACTCCAATGAGTAAATAATTCTTTTTCATTTCTATTTAATTTGTTGATTTGTCAATTTGCTAATTTTCCAAATTTGCTAATTATCTTGTCTACTATTATCTGCGCAAGCTTTTCTTTACTTTCTAAAGTCCAGCCTGCAATATGAGGAGTGAGAATCACATTATCCGCTTCCAATAGGTATTTAAACGATTGGGGCATTTGTTCGTCGCTAAAGAAGTCTTCAAACGATGCCTTTTCATATTCTAACACGTCTAAGCCTGCCCCTAATACTTTCCCACTTTGCAAGGCGCGTACCAAATCATCGGTAACTACGCTCTTCCCACGTGCAGTATTTAAGAACCAAAAACTCTTAGCAAAACTATTGATAAACACTTCATTCACCATACCTATAGTTTGTGGCGTTTGAGGTGTGTGCAAGCTCACTACATCTGCCTGACGAAAAAAGTCTACTAAGGTTACTTGCTTGGCATTCTCGTCACCTTTGTTGGGGAGTATATCGTAGCAAATCACACTACAGTCAAAACCGCGCAATTTCTTAGCAAAACTCTTTCCCATATTGCCGTAGCCTATGATACCTACTGTCTTGCCGTCAAGCTCCCAACCTCTGTTCTCCTCGCGCAACCATTTGCCGTTTTCAATTTCGTTATTGGCTTTTTTAAACTTGTTCAGCAATGCCAGAAGCATACCGAGTGCGTGTTCGCCTACTGCATTTCTATTGCCTTCAGGGGCTGCGATGAGCGTTATACCTTTACTTTCGGCATAAGCTACGTCTATATTTTCAAGCCCTGCACCTACTCTGCCTATGAATTTCAATCGAGTCGCCTTATCTAAAAATGTCCTGTCTATAGTAAAACGACTGCGGATAATAATTCCGTCGTAATCAGCTATTTTAGCCTCAATAGACTCTTTAGAGCTTGTATAGTCTTCGTAATTTTCAAAACCCTGTGCTGCGAGTTGTGAAAGCATCAAGGGGTGGTTTTTGTCTATATGTAATATCTTCATTATTAATTAATTTATTTATTTTTTTCTTATTGGTCTAACTGAGCGCCTTGTTCAATCATTTGTATTCCTAAAGAAATTAGAAGGAATACTGTCAATTATATTATCCCAAAGTCCTAATGTTTTACAAGCCTCCGCTTGCTTCTCTACTAATTGCTTTTCAACTTGAGAAAGGTTGTCTAATTGCGTTACCTCTATTTGCCATTTTTGATAGTATCCTATAATCTCATTTCTTAAATTACCTCTCTTCTGCAAAAGCTCTTTTTTGTACTATAGAAGGTTTTTGATTACTCAAAAGAAATATAAAACTCTTTTATTTTTGCATTTTGATAATTATTCACAAAATATCTATCACAAATTAGATTAATCTTCTTATTATTAGTATTAAAATTGAAATAAGTTTGTTCATCATAAAAATTATACAATGCTATAAAATCTTCTTTTATGATACTATTAAAAAAAGTAAAAGGAATAGGTTCTTTTAAAAATACCTCTATCTTTTTATAACAATTATTATATTCAAATCGAACTGTCTTATCTAGTTCCTTAACAACATATATATTATTATCTAAACTTTCTACATTATTCCATATTTCTAAAGAATCTGTTTTTTTTTATTTTAAAAATATTTCCTATATCCATAATTTTACTTAATGATTTCATATACTTTAATTTTTTCTTTTGCAAAAGGGCTATAAAATTGAGTTCCTCCTCCATCAAAAATTTCTCCTGTCCCTGTCCAATCTTCAATATCTGCAGATTTTGATTTTAGAAAATCTATTTTATCATCTAAAATGACCTTTATCTTTACTCTTTCATCTTTGATAATTCTATCCATTTTTCCAATTCCTAATTTAGTTATATCCTCATCAACGCTCTCAAAGAAATAAGATCCAAATCGTGGTTTACCTGTTTCATCTAATCTGACCATTTGATACATAATCTTTCCCTTTTGTGCTGATACTATTTCGACAGCTTTGTCAAAATCAATTTCTCTAAGTTCGTTTATATTGAAATTAGGATTAAACTTAGAATAAAACTCTTTTGCTATACTTAATTTTTTCTTTTGAGAGGCATTAAACGCTTGGTTCACGAATTCTTCAAAATTCTCTGGGTACTTTGCTTTTTTTAGTTCTTGTATTTTTTTATCTATACCTAATAATTGAAATGTCTTTCTTTGTTTAAATACAATCTCTTTTTGATTATATGAAATAGTTTCATCTAATTTAGATACTTTATTTTGCCATTTTTGATAATATCCTATAATCTCGTTTCTTAAGCTTCCATTCTTCTGCAAAAGCTCTTTTGTAGCTTGTGGTAGGTTCTTTGCAAACTTATAACCTGCTTGTCCAAGATTTTTAATCCCTATAACTCCCATTGCCAAGTTGTAACTGTTTACAACCTGTCCTAGAAGACTATTAGGGTCTATATCTTGTGTGTTTACAACAATATTTCCCACAGCTCCTACTACTTCCACCAATGCCCAAGCACGACGTACCCAATGCACTTTTGTAGCCAAAGCGGTTCCTCCACTAAGCGCTATCGTTGCTACATCTAAGGTGGTAATAACGCCTTTTTCTATATAGTCATTCCTTATTTTATCCTTGCTATACTTTAAGAAAATAGCAGGTACTATATATACTTCATTCCCTAAATTATTCCCTTCCAATGCTGTTTTCATCAAAGGTAATTTATCCTTATCAGGAACGATAATAAGTGGCG
>ERZ772772.2837-NODE-2837-length-10107-cov-17.914942_pt1 | contig 10107 bp, 8 predicted proteins | sample MGYA00511484_ERZ772772 | MGnify/ENA primary metagenome ERZ772772 (study PRJEB29015, sample SAMEA2737913) | human oral metagenome | biome: human oral; feature: human-associated habitat; material: dental | place: China | collected 2088 ... | reverse complement strand
TCATAAAAGGCCTTATGATTACTTTATTCTCATATACGTTTGATATCAACATATCATATAAAACATAGTTATATAAGTTATATATGATAAGCCATATATTTTAATCTATATATATTAAAAATGACGTGCTTACCAAAAGGTATAGCACGTCATTTGCATGATTTGCATGTAAAGTATATTAAACTATTACTGAATTTCTTAGTACTAAATTTCTTAGTACTAAGTTTCTTAATAATAAATATCTAATTCGTAAATTTCTGATTACATAATCTGATATATCTACATATTTTATGGTTCAATTTGAGTTTGCATTTTCATCAATAAAATGCGCTTAACTGATTCGTTGAGGCGCTCGGTCGTAATCGTTCCATCCGCCACCGCCTGGGTCAGCGCACGATGGACTTCATCGATATGAATCGTATCCGCATCAACAAGGATGAGATCACTGCCCGCCAAAATGGAAGCTACAGCGTAATCGCCTATCTTTTGATTGGATTGCAACGCACCCACATCGATACGGTCTGTCATAACGATACCTTTATAGCCAAGCTCCTTGCGAAGCCAACCATCAATAATAGCCTTAGAGGAGCTCGCCAAATTCTCGTTATCGATAGCGGGAATTTGAATATGGCTCATCACGAGCATATAGCTATTCGCCGTCGTCTGTGCAATGAGACGTTTAAAGACGGCTACATCATTATTGCTGAGATACGCTTTCGCCTCATTAGCAGATCCAAAGGACGCATCCCCTAAGGTCACCGCCGGAAAGTAGTTATAAGCGAACCACATATGATTAATTTGGTAACGCTCCACCATGGCAAGGTTTATATGGCCTGCCCACGTGGGATCGGATGTATAGGACATATTAGGTACACCAAGATTAGCATTAGGCCCAATAACTAGGTTAAAACCCATATCCCGCATTTCAATAGCAGATCGCGTGGCCAAGTTGATGATACGATCCATAGGCAATTGCCCCCACCGATTGGGCTTCGGCAACCGCAAGAAACTTTCATTCCCATGCAATATGCGATCACGATGTACCCCGATATAGGGTGTCACCATACTAGAGGTTATCGCCGTTTGCATAATATCGCTGGTGAAAGTTTTCACTTGGTTCTTATTAATAAGATTTTCATTCGTTAGCATAACGCCACTGACACGATATTTTCGGATCACATCCTTTTGGGATTGTCCTATCGTACTGCCATGAAGGCTGATCATCATCAGCTGCCCCACCTTATCCTCTTGAGACATGGCCGCAATCCAAGTGTCCACCTTTTCAGACACGGGTTTGTTGGACTCCATGACGGCACGGTACGATACGGTTCGTACCGTTTCTTGTTCTGCCTGACTCTCATGTTGGCATCCAGTTGTACCAACGACAGCAACTAGTAAGGCAAGGCCACTCAGGACCCGCCGAAAAAACTGGTTCATCTCTCCTAAAAGCTCCTTAATGCTTACGCAATATTATGAATATTATGGGCTTTTTATGTTGCTCTCCCAATGCAACACCCATAATTCCCCCCTTTGATCCGTACAGTATATTTTTATATTATACACTAAATGATTCATCTTTTCCTCATAATAAAATAATTTTTTCATACTGAATTATTATAATAAAGTTATACAGTAAAAATATGTGAATTTTGAATAATTATATAAAAAAATCCTACGAATCGTTTAAAAAGTGACCGCACTGTAACAAAGGCTACGTGAGTATCAAGTCACTCATGACCCGTAGGATTTTCTATGTTATATTGTTATACCCTAAATGGCTAACTTTACAATGAGTGTATAAGCATTTAATTGCTTAGTCTGCTATTTAAGTAATCGGCTATCATTAACCTTTAAATTTAGGGGATGTTGGACATGTTTCAGGTGTTACGTCTTTACGAGTACCAAGAACCGCGCTACGATCTGTGTAGTGTGTGTGTAAAAGTTCGTGTGCCTTGTGACCCAATGGTTCGCCTAAGAAATCTTTGTACAATGTTTGGATTTCTTCATTTTCATAGGAAGCCACCCATTTGTAGTTTGCATCAGCTTCGTAAAGACCGCCGATACGGGCTTCCTTAGTTTTAACTGCTTGAGGCAATTTAGTGCGCGGTTGACCACCGCCACCGATACAGCCACCTGGGCACGCCATAACTTCAATGAAGTCATAATGTTTACCGTTTTCTTTCAAAGCATTCAAAAAGTCACGTGTGTTTTTACCACCGTGAACAACGGCAACCGACAATGTTACATCATCACCCAATTGAACCGTCGCCTCTTTTACACCTTCCATACCGCGAACGTCCTCGAGGTGAGTCAACGCATATGGAGGTGGCTCTTTATCAGTGATGAGCTTGTAAGCCGTACGCATCGCTGCTTCCATAACACCACCGGTGTTACCGAAGATGATAGATGCACCAGTTTCCATACCGATTAAATCATCAAATTTAGAATCTTCAATGGCATTGAAGTCGAGGTTTTCCTCTTGGATCCAACGAATGAACTCACGAGTTGTGATGGAAATATCTGTATCCATGCCAAGGGATTCGTCATTATGGTAACGAGCCGCTGCATTTTCTTCTTCTCGTTTTGTTTCTGCTTTTTTAGCAGTACAAGGGTTTACAGATACGGACACAATGTTGCGAGGATCGATGCCTTTTTTTTCTGCAAAGTACGTTTTAATCATAGCCGCTTCCATAGCGATACAAGAACGTGTAGAAGACAAGTTAGGAATCAACTCAGGGAAATAGATTTCCGCAAAGCGTACCCACGCTGGGCAGCAGCTTGTAAACTGAGGAATTTGTCCGCCATTTTTAAGGCGTTCTACAAGCTCGGATGCTTCCTCCATAATGGTTAAGTCCGCACCAAAATTAGTATCTACTACATAGTCTACACCAAGTGCACGCAAGGCACCGACCATTTTACCTTCCAAGAATGTGCCCGGTTCATAACCGAAGCCTTCACCAATTGCTACACGAACAGCAGGAGCCGTCTGAATTACGACGATTTTTTCAGGATCAGCAAGGGCTGCTTTTACCTTTTCAAGCTCGGATTTAGCATGCATAGAGTCGAATGGGCATGCTGCCGCACATTGACCGCAATGGATACATACAGGCACATCGCCATTTGCATCAAGGTCGTAGTAATCAAGTACGCTCATTACATCCGCACAAGCGCGACGGCATAACGTACAGTTTTTACACTTGGAAATGTCGTGATAAATGGATGGATTGTCTAGTGCAATCGGCACGCGTTTATCGATAAATTCGTATTGAGACATGAGGACCTCCTCTAACAAACTATAACTATCAAACCTTTTCGGGCGAAATATGCTAAACTACGGAGCACTGCGCCCAAGCCATACTTTTGCATCTTACCTATAGTATACGATATGGTGAAAGTTTATACTATGTAAAATTGTTACACTTTTGTACAAAATCTCCAAAAAAGTGTAATATAAATCACATTTTACCACGAATAGCTAAATAATTCACCTATTTTAAAGGAATTAAAAGCCCGTGAACAGAAACTAATTCCATATAACACAACATATTTTGGGTAAACATAATATATACCAGTGGAAATATAAAAACGCACGTCCTCTGTGAGAACGTGCGCGAGTGAAGCTTTCACAAAAATAATCAGTCTAAACGAGACATGACTGTTCAACAGTGTATTACGGCTAAGCCCTATGCTCGTCTATACGATTAGATTATTTACCGCCCCAAATAAGTTGGAATACAGCGTACGCAGGCGTACCTGGCTCAACTTTACGGCTATCTTTATTAACTTGTTCCTCTTTCACAACATAACCTTGTGGGTTATAAAGAGTCACCTTAAGATCTTTAACTTCCCGTTTTTTGTGATTGAACTCTTCAGTCACGATGTAGTGGTAACCTTCGTAGTCCATAGCTTTAATGTCCATTACCGCTTTTTTATCGTCTTTTTTAACAGAATCATTGTCGATAGACCAAGTAACACCATTGCTATCAGTGCCTACTGTATACCAATTAGCCGCATCAACACTACCAATACCGCCGATTAATAATGCGCCTGCTGCCAAAACAGCTGCTAATGTTTTTTTCATAATAATACCTCTCGTAAAAAATAAAATACAGGAATAGTATATAAGATTAAAATAAATATTCTATGAAAGCCCTGATACTAGGATCTCCACCTTCAACATAATACCAACTCTCAGCCTGAGATACACTCACACCAGCACCAAACAATAAACCTGCCACTGCTAAAAACGCGAACCATTTTTTCATAATGACTCTCTCCTATCTGTACATTACTGTACCCTAAATTAACTATGCATTTCACATAGTATAATTCATCATGATTTCATCATAACATCATAATTGCAAAATGCTAATAAAAACTCTATTAAATGCATAAATGATATAAGACCTCCTAGGAACGTCTAGCAAGCCCCCTAAGGGGATTAAATAATCCAACGGATTTGAAAGCTGATATTCGCCCTGTAAGAATACTAATGATATAAAAAGCCCCGAACTATTCTGGAGCCGACTTAGGTCACTATGGAGGCTTTCAGGATAGTTCGGGGCTACTTATACGTTCTGAATATCTAAGTAAACAGAGCGAATATCAGCTTCTATTAAATTGTTGGATTATTTACCCCATAGGGCCTGCATAACTTCCGCCCCCATGGTATCCGGTTCAATTTTCGTAGGTTTTTGTGTTTCTTTACTGGATAGCAATGCTATACCAGCATTGCTATATACTGTTGTATCAAGTTCTGTCCATGTTTTTTCTTTGCGATCGATCCGTACTGTGTAGATATATGTAAAGCCTTCTACATTGTTAATTTTAACAAGTACTGTAGCCGCATCATCTGTTTTATATACAGAAGAGTTGTCAATAAACCATGCCGCATCGTCAGCATCAGCATCGATATAGTACCAGTCAGCAGCACTAGCTTGACCAAAGCCACCTACAAAGAAAACTCCTGCTGCAAACATAGCAGCTAGCCATTTTTTCATTTTTAAACTCCCCAACACTAGAGGCGACCATCTTAGATGGTCGCCCATGGTTACTCAATAGTTAATATAGTGTTTTATATTATTCTACTTCTTCTTCGATTTCAGCGCCTGGAATAACAGCAATACTAGCTACCTTATCGCCTTCGTCGAGGTTTTGTGTTTTCACACCAGAAATAGCTTTGCCCTTCTTCACAGCGATGTCATTCATGTTGAAGCGGATGATTTTGCCTTGCTCAGAAATAAGCATAACTTCATCATCATTATGAACAACCTCTACGGCCACTACGTCGCCTGTTTTATTCGTAATCTTGAAGTTCTTAGAGCCTTTACCACCGCGTTTTTGCAATGTATAAGCTTCCGCATCATTGCGTTTACCAAAACCTTCTTCAGAGATAGTAAACACTTGTGCTTCACTTTCATCAGTATTAAGAACACCAGCACCTACAACTACGTCGCCTGCATTCAATTTAATGCCACGCACACCGTGAGCCGCTCGTTTCATAAGGCGCACATCATGCTCGCTAAAGCGAATAGCGATACCCAACTTAGTACCAATCAAGATGTCTTGATTGCCAGTCGTTACGTTAACGGAAATCAAACGATCGCCTTCGTCAAGGTTAATCGCATTGAGGCCAGAACGACGGATATTACGGTATTCTTCAATAGCCGTACGTTTTACAACGCCAAATTCAGTGACCATAAATAAATTTACATCTTTATGGACACGTTCAAGGTCGATCATAGTCGTAACGGATTCACCTACCGCGAGTGGCAATACGTTAACCATAGCGGTACCGCGAGAGTTGCGGGAACCTGCTTCCGGCACTTCGTATGCCTTGAGGCGATATGCACGGCCTGTAGATGTGAAGAATAACAATGTATTATGGGTCCGCACATGCATAATTTGCGTTACATAATCGTCTTCCTTCGTCTTCATGCCGATAACGCCAGCGCCGCCTTTATGTTGATTGCGATATACGTTCGCGTTCATGCGTTTGATGTAACCTTGTTTAGTCAAGGTAATCACCATCTCTTCGTCAGCGATGAGGTCTTCTACATCAAGGTCGGACGTATCGATCGTGATTTCAGAACGGCGAGGGTCGCCGTATTTCTTCTTCATATCGTCCAGTTCGTCTTTGATGATTTGACGTTGACGCGCTTCGCTAGCCAAGATAGCTTTCAAATCTTCGATCAATGCCAACAATTCCTTGTATTCGTCTTCGATTTTCTCGCGTTCCAAGCCTGTTAAACGGCGTAAACGCATGTCGAGGATGGCTACCGCTTGTTTCTCTGAAAGCCCGAATTTTTGCATTAATGCGTTGCGTGCAATTTCGTCAGTTTGAGAACTACGGATTGTGGCAATCACTTCATCGATGTGATCGAGAGCAATCAATAAACCTTCCAAGATGTGTGCACGTGCTTCCGCTTTGTTAAGCTCGAATTGAGTACGGCGTACGATAACGTCTAGACGATGATCTAAGTAGTAACCCAATACTTCTTTCAAATTCAATACGCGAGGATGTCCATCTACGAGAGCTAGCATAATCACGCCGAATGTTTCTTGAAGTTGAGTGTGTTTATATAATTTATTAAGTACGATGTCTGGTTGCACATCGGCGCGCAATTCGATAACGATGCGCAAGCCTTGGCGGTCAGATTCATCGCGAAGTGCTGTAATGCCATCAATTACCTTATCGCGGCTCAAGTTCGCAATGGTTTCGATAACGCGAGCCTTATTCACTTGGTAAGGAATCTCAGTCACTACGATCTTATGCTTGCCCTTGGACATCTCTTCGATGGTTGCACGAGCACGCATTTTAACACTACCACGACCTGTGGAATACGCTTTTTTGATGCCGTCTCGGCCCAAAATGAGCGCTCCAGTCGGGAAGTCTGGACCTTTGATTTGCGTCATCAATTCATCTACAGTCACATCCGGATTGTCAATGAGCATCGCTAGGCCATTACATACCTCGTTAAGGTTATGTGGTGGAATATTTGTCGCCATCCCTACAGCGATACCACTAGAACCATTGATGAGAAGATTTGGAATCTTCGCTGGCAATACAGTTGGTTCTTGCAAGCTTTCATCATAGTTCGGCATGAAATCAACAGTTTCCTTGTCGATATCGGCAAGCATTTCTGTTGTAATCTTCGCCATACGTACTTCGGTATAACGCATCGCAGCAGCACTATCGCCGTCGATAGAACCAAAGTTACCGTGGCCATCTACCAAGAGGTAGCGCGTATTGAAATCCTGCGCCAAACGAACCGTTGCGTCGTAAACGGAACTATCACCATGTGGATGATACTTACCGAGTACGTCACCGACGATACGAGCGGATTTCTTGTACGGTTTATTTGGCGTCATGCCTGTTTCGTGCATCGCATACAAAATACGACGATGTACTGGTTTCAAGCCATCGCGCACATCTGGAAGCGCACGCATAACGATTACAGACATTGCATAATCGATATACGCGTTCTTCATTTCTTTATCAATCTGAACGGGATGAATATTCCCGTGGGACCATTGTTGGTCTGCCACAATCTCACCTCATTTTACTAACACTGATACTAATTCATCATATAATTATAGCATTTTTGCGTATATAACGCTATATTTTGTAAAAGTTCCTTCCCATTACATGGCCCAATTATACAACTGTTGCATAGCTGTAATTAATTCTATAAAATATAGTAACCTCTATCTCTTATTTAATGAGCCGCATGTTGTATCATATGATCTAAAATGCTAACAAAGTCTCGTTCTACAGCTGTCGTATCATTACCAGTGCTGTCAATGCCTGTTAGCATGGTTTCTTTCCAATCATTTTTTGCCATAAAACGGAACGCTATCAAGTACTTGGCTTTTGTTGTATCCTGCTCCCCTTTAGGCAAATAGTAAAAGCCAACGCTTCTATCAGAACGAGGGTGCAACAGAGCTGGACTATCTTGAGGTTTATATTGGCTATATATTGATTTCATAAAGGTTAGAATATCTTCACCCTTTACAGATTCGTCTACAAAGATAATCTCATCATATGTGAATAAAGATATCTTATTAGTACCTGCCACACGTGTCGCTTTAGACTTAGCTAACTCCAAGGCTTCCTCGTGCGTCGCCATCCGCATGCCATACTGCTTAGCACGCTCCACTAACGAACCATTCAAATGAACTAAATACGCTTGTGAATACGCAAAGTCCGCATCATTTTTTCGCTCGCCACCAGGGGCCGGCAATGTTGGCCACTTTACTACAGAATTTGTAGTAAAGGAAAAACCATTACTTTCATCATAAAACACATACACATTTCGCTGGAATGGCTTCTCCTTCTCTACCACAGACGACTGGAGAACAAGATTCGGATGCACAACCGAAAACTCCTTCTCCACACTAGACTTGATATCCTCTGGTGTAGCAGGATCACCATTCTCCGTCGTCCAAATGAAAGAACAACCACTCAACACAACACTACACACAAACACCAAAACCAACAACACAAACCTAACAAACAAAGGCATACACAACCACACCTCTCTCCAAATATTCCATGTGTATCAAATAATTCTATCAAATATGTAGCCACAATTATTGATAAAATCAACTGATTGTTGATACTCTACTTCACTGCCTTTTCCCAATCAGGGGCCTCGCCCCATGCGAAAGGAAAAGAGCTTTTGTTGTTGGGACCGCTCAACATATTGGGTTATAAAAAAGTTAGACACTTATGAATGAGCGACTTAGGTCACTATGGAGCGAAGGAATAAGTGTCTAACTTTTTTAACTAGTAAACCACTATGTAACGGGGCCCCAACAACAATCACTTAACTAGCGCATCCAATTTATTCATACGAAAATCTTCTATCACATTCATAAATTTTTTATTATGTATCGGGTTCTCTCTCATTCCGAACAGATGGCTATGACATTCACAGTCGCTGCACCCAAAGTTCGGTACATTCCATTCCGCAATAGCTCGCACCGCATCAGCGAGATCACATTCTACGTCAATTTTAGTTAAATCTACATCTGCGCTTTCACGAGCAGCCGAGTCATCGTCAGAGAATTTACCTTTACGCCGTTCCTGAGCAGAAATTGTCATAGCCTGCGGCCGCCCACTAGTACGAATCGGCAAGCCCGCTATCATTTCACAGTGACCGCGGAAGTAATCTAAATGCCAGTGCATTTTCTTCCGTTTTCGTTTATGACGTTCAATACGTTTTGTTAAATTTGCCTTCGCAGAACCAACGTACATATAGTAACCAGATTTGAAATGCATTATCCCTTTAGAACCGATTTCGAGATCTAGATCGTGATCGAGGTGCATGACCATCACATACACGCCACTATCATGAGCCTCTATATCGAGAATACTACTAGGATAGGAACATTCGTGTGTCACCGTAGGCATGGTGAAAGTCTCATCCCACGCCACAGCAACGGCTTTCCAGTCTAAAGATGGCGCCACCTCTTTAAAGGTACGGGCAAATTCCAAGTCCGTATGATAATCTGGCAAGAACCACTGCGCTTGGTCCCATTGCACGAGGAATAGAACGCCTGTGTGGTAACCTTCGTTTTGTAATTCTTTCAGATGCAATAAATGCTTACGGCCTCGCTCTGTAATAGCATCAGGGAACATGGCGCCCGTCTTGGAGAACAAGGTACAGGACTTAACCTCTAGTAAGAACTCATCGCCCTTATCATTAGTGAGGAGTAAGTCAAAACGGGAAGATGTACCGTGTAGTTTAACCGTATACTCTCGTCTTACTACACGCCATATCTCCCAACCAGGGATCAGTTTATTTTCGATTAAATGCTGTGCCACATCGTTGCTGTAGTTTGTATCGAGCATAATCACAACACCATCACGCTCGATGCCTACCACCCGGTATTTCGTTTTCGCACCAGGCTTATCGTGAGGTACGATATACATCGTTACGCCAGTGAATAAGAGCTCCCACATGCGTCCTGGGTTAGGCAAATGAGCAAGCACACTTTCACCATTCAAATCTAAAGTCACCACAAAACGATTCGGGCGACCTATATATGTTGCTTTTAAAATTGTATCGTAAAGGACTTTCATCATATCTCCTACATCAAGAA
>ERZ772772.2835-NODE-2835-length-10111-cov-4.250497_pt1 | contig 10111 bp, 10 predicted proteins | sample MGYA00511484_ERZ772772 | MGnify/ENA primary metagenome ERZ772772 (study PRJEB29015, sample SAMEA2737913) | human oral metagenome | biome: human oral; feature: human-associated habitat; material: dental | place: China | collected 2088 ... | reverse complement strand
ATCCGCGACATCACGAAGCTCATGCCGGATCTCGCCATGCTCCTGCCCGAGGAGTAAGGCATTTCGGCACATTGTCTGCATCCATGCCCCTGCTTTGGACGTTTCCAAGGCAGGGGTATTTTTATATTTTTATTGTATCTATTGATATTCTTTTTTCTACATGATATACTTCATATGTAATCAGTATAATTACAGAACACTCCATGAACCTTTGAAGCAAAGCAGGTGTCCCCATGTCCCTATCTCTCATTCAAAAACTGAACGAAATGCTCCTTTCCGAGCAACCTGCGTACCGCACACAAGCGACGCAGGTGGAGAAGACGGAAAAGGCGCAGCGGGAACTGCTGCGCGCGCTGATGAATGTGCGCCCGCCGCGCCCGCTCTCGGAGGAGTTTCTGCGGATGCAGGATGCGCTGCTGTCCGCCGAGCGTGAGGCGCGCGGTGTGGTGGACGTGATGACACTTCCCGCCGTCCCCTCGGACGCACGCATCGTGTTATGGCAGGGCGATATCACGCGTCTGAATGCCGATGCAATCGTGAATGCGGCAAACTCCGCACTGCTCGGTTGCTTTATTTCGTGTCACCGTTGTATTGACAACGCCATTCATTCGGCGGCAGGACTTCAGCTGCGTGCAGCGTGTGCCGCACTCATGGAGCGACAGGGACATCCCGAGGCGACGGGAACGGCAAAGCTCACAGCAGGGTACAATCTCCCCGCGCGTCATGTGCTCCACACGGTCGGGCCGATTGTGAACGGCGCATTGACGGAGGAACACCGACATCTCCTCGCCTCCTGCTATCGCTCCTGTCTTGCGCTTGCGGCGAAGAACGGGCTAAAGGCCGTCGCATTCTGCTGCATTTCGACGGGCGAGTTCCACTTCCCGAACGAAGCGGCGGCAGAGATCGCCGTGCGCGAGGTACGCGCGTTTCTTGCGGAAAACACCTCCGTCGAGCGCGTTGTGTTCAACGTGTTCAAGGACGCAGATCTGCACATCTACGAGAAGCTTTTATTATGAAGGAAATCATCTCACAATTAAAAAACGCCCTTCGCTGTGCCGACTGCATTCTGATCGGCGCGGGGGCGGGGCTGTCGACGGCAGCGGGATATGACTATGCAGGGGCACGTTTTCTGAAATACTTTTCGGATTTTCACACGCGCTTCGGCATTGAGGACATCTACAGCGGCGGATTCTATCCGTTTCCGTCGCGTGAGATGTTCTGGGCATGGTGGAGCAGGAGCATCTGGATCAACCGCTATGCACCGATGCCCGCGAGCGACGTTTATCCAAATCTGCTGCACCTCGTAGAGGGACGCGACTATTTCGTACTGACGACGAATGTAGATCATGCCTTTCAACGTTCGGGTGTTGCGAAGGAACGCATTTTCTATACGCAAGGAGACTACGGTCTCTTTCAGAGCAGTCGTCCCGCAGGTGCGTCGGCAGGGAAAACATACGACAACGAGGAGAGCGTGCGTGCCATGCTCACGGCACAGGGCTTCGCGTTCGCAGAGGACGGGACGCTCCTGCCGCCCGAGAACGGTGCGCCCGCGATGGAGATCCCGAGCGATCTCATCCCGTACTGTCCCGATGACGGCGCAGAGATGGCAACAAATCTGCGCGCGGATGCCTCCTTCGTCGAGGATGCGGGCTGGCACGCGGCAGCAGCGCGATACACGGACTACCTCACGCACACAGAGGGTCGGCGGACGCTGCTCCTCGAACTCGGCGTAGGGATGAACACGCCCGGCATCATCAAGTATCCGTTCTGGCGCATGACGGCAGAGCGCGCGGATGTGACATTCGCTACGGTGAATCTCGGCATGGGATATGCACCGCCCGAGATCGCCCCGCGCAGCATGATCATCAACGGAGACATTGCAAAAACATTGCGCGAGCTTATATCATGACACAAGAAGGTGCTGTTGCAGGAAGCTAGAAAACTTCGTGCAGCAGCACCTTCTGTTATGCAATTCTAAACACGAGGCATACGGGTGCCTTGTGCCTTTTTTATTTCCTTTATCCATATAAAAACGAAATATATTTTCTTTTACATAATAGACGTAAAATATATCAAACTTTTTATGAAATATAATTGCATTTTAGATCGAATCGTGCTATATTATAGAAGATTTCAGAACAGATACACAGAGAGGAGTATCGCAATGCGTATCATTTTTACGGATACCTATAAAAAGATGAGCGAGGAGGCGGCAAAGATCATTGCGGGGCAGCTCTGGATCAAGCCGGACTCGGTACTCGGACTTGCAACAGGCAGCACCCCGGTCGAGCTTTACCAGAACCTCGTCTGGCTGTATAAGACGGTCGGCCTGGACTTCTCGCAGGCGACCTCGTTCAACCTGGACGAATACGTCGGGCTTCCGGAGAACGATCCGCAGAGTTACCATCGCTTCATGCACGAAAATCTCTTCGACCATGTGAACATCCGCAAGGATCACGTATTCTTCCCGAACGGGCTCGCCGCAGACAGCGCAGCGGAGGGCGAACGCTACGAGGATGCAATCACGGCGGCGGGCGGCATCGATATGCAGCTCCTCGGAATCGGACGCAACGCACATATCGGCTTCAATGAGCCGGCGGATGCGTTCACACGCATCACACACAAGGTTGCACTCAAGGAGAGCACGATCGAGGCAAATGCACGCTTCTTCGCGTCGCGGGACGAGGTTCCGCGCGAGGCGATGAGCATGGGCATCGGCACGATCTTCCGCGCACGCCACATCGTCCTGCTCGCAAGCGGAGCGGAGAAAGCAGAGGCGGTACGCGACGCGGTACAGGGCGCGATCACGCCTGCCGTCCCCGCCTCCATCCTCCAGCTGCACCCCAGCGTGACCCTCATCGTCGATGATGAAGCGGGCGCGCTCATCAAGGCGAAAGCGTGACCTCTGATGAAAGTCATTCAAAACGGCATTCTCATCCTACCGGACGAGCGCGGACGGTTCACGGCACAGACGGAGCACATCCTCTGCTACGATGAGCAGATCACGCGCATCGTCCCCACAGCGGAGTTCCGCGCGGCGGATGTCGATGAGGTGATCGACGCGGCAGGCGCGTACGTTGCCCCCGGCTTTGTGAATGTACACATCCACGGCTGTGACGGCGCGGATACGATGGACGAGGATGCGGATGCCCTCGGGAAAATTGCCGCATTCCAAGCGCGCACAGGCGTGACCTCCTTTCTGCCGACCACGATGACCTGCGCCTACGACGCAGTGGAGCGGGCACTCGACCGCATCCGCCGTGCAATGACGGAGAAGCCGCACGGTGCACGCATCCTCGGCTCACATATGGAGGGGCCCTTTATCAGTCCTGCGAAGAAGGGGGCGCAGGATGAGCAGTACATCCTGCCGCCGACATTTGCAAGGATCGCGCCATACCGTGATGTCATCAAGATCATCACCGTTGCGCCGGAGATGATTGCGGAGGAAGACTTTATCGAGAGCTGCTGCAAGAGCGGCATCGTCGTCTCCCTCGGACATACGGCAGCGGACTATGAGACGGCGTGCGCAGCGATTGCACGCGGCGCATCGCACATCACACATCTCTGCAATGCGATGACGGGGCTGAATCACCGAAAGCCCGGCATGCTCGGCGCAGCACTCGACACCGATGCGAACTGCGAGCTGATTACGGACAACGTACACGTTCACCCCGCCATGCAGCGCATCATCTACGCGGCGAAGCGCGGCGCACATATCATCCCGATCACGGACTCCATGCGCGCCTGCGGTCTCTCGGACGGCATCTCGGAGCTCGGCGGACAGAAGGTCTATGTCAACGGAACACGCGCAACCCTCGCCGACGGGACGATTGCGGGCAGCGTGCTCCGCATGAACGACGGGCTGCGCATCCTCCACGAGAATCTGGGCATTGCCATCCCCGCCATCGTCGAGATGGCGACGCGCACCCCCGCCGAGGAGCTGAATGTATATGATAAGCTTGGTTCACTCACGGTTGGAAAATACGCGGATATTGCGATTTTCGATGAGGATTTCCGGATACGGCGGACAATCGTCGGCGGTACAAGCTATTTTGTCGAAGCGTAAATGTGTGATATTAAAACGTAAATCGTTGAGTATCATACAATTAAGCAAATTAATAAATTACAATATAAAATATTATGCTATAAATTACGATAAATAATAATAAATTGGAGGCGCTTTTATGGATTTTTTCTCAGCCGTGAAGGGAAAACTCATCATCTCCTGTCAGGCTCTGCCCGATGAGCCGCTGCACAGCCCGTTCATCATGGGGCGCATGGCGCGTGCGGCAAAGGAGGGCGGCGCGTGTGCAATCCGCGCGCAGAGCGTTGCGGACATCGAGGAGATCCGTGCCGTCGCGCAGCTGCCCGTCATCGGTCTCATCAAGCAGAACTACGCCGACTCCCCCATCTACATCACCCCGACCATGCGTGAGGTGGAGGCTCTGATCGGAACGGGCTGCGAGATGATCGCCCTCGACATGACAGCGCGTGAGCGTCCGCAGAAAACCGACGTATGCGATCTCATCGCACGCATCCACGAGGCACATCGTCTCATTCTCGCCGACATCTCCACCTACGAGGAGGGCATGAAGGCGGCAGAACTTGGCGTCGACGCCATCTCGACCACGATGTCGGGCTACACCCCGTACAGCCCGCAGATTGCGGGTCCCGACTACGAGCTGATGCGCCGCCTCGCGCAGGACGCAGCCATCCCCGTTTTTGCCGAGGGTCGCATCAACACCCCCGAGGAACTCAAGGAGGCGATGAAGACAGGCGTCTACGGCGCGATTGTCGGCTCCGCCATCACGCGTCCCCAGCTCATTGCGCGCCGCTTCACCGACGCGATCGCATAAAGGATATACCTTATTATGGAGCTTGCTCCCCACCCAACCGATTCTAAGGAGGAAATCATCATGAGAGAACTCAAAGGCCTTTATTCCGCACTGCTCGGCGCGTTCCACGAGGACGGCTCGATCAACGAGAAGGGACTCCGCCAGATCATTCGCCACAACATCGACCACAACAAGATGGACGGACTCTATGTCGGCGGCAGCACGGGCGAGAACTTCATGCTCTCCACCGACGAGAAGAAGCGCATCTTCGAGATCGCAAAGGACGAGGCAAAGAACGACATCACCCTCATGGCGCAGGTCGGCTCCATCAACCTCAAGGAGTCCGTCGAGCTCGCAAAGTTCGTCACGGATCTCGGCTACGATGCCATCAGTGCCGTCACGCCGTTCTACTATAAGTTTGGCTTCGACGAGGTGCGCCACTACTACGAGACCATCGTCGCCGACGTCGACACGCGCATGGTTATCTACTTCATCCCCTTCCTCACGGGCGTGAACATCAGCATAGACCAGTTCGCCAAGCTGTTCGAGAACAAGAAGATCGTCGGTGTCAAGTTCACGCAGGGCGACTTCTACCTCCTGGAGCGTATGCGCAAGGCATTCCCCGACAAGCTCATCTTCGCAGGGTTCGACGAGATGCTCCTGCCCGCAACCGTCCTCGGCATCGACGGCGCAATCGGCTCGACCTACAACGTCAACGCCGCCCGTGCCCGTCAGATCTACGACCTCACGCGCGCGAACAAGATCGCCGAGGCACTCGAGGTGCAGCACGTCACGAACGACCTCATCACCGACATCCTCGACAACGGCCTCTACGGCACGATCAAACTCCTCCTTGAGGAGCAGGGCATCGAGGCGGGCTACTGCCGCGAACCGATGAAGGGATATACGCCGGAGATGCGTGCCCGTGCAAAGGAAATCTACAAAAAGTATTTCTGAGCTCTATAATCATCTCAGGAGGAGATAACTATGCATCAGGGATTTACCTGGATTGACACGGCAGTCCTCGTCATCTACCTGCTCGGCGTCCTGCTCGCAGGTCTCTACTACTCGAAGAAAGAGATGCAGGGCAAGGAGTTCTTCAAGGGCGACGGTACGATACCGTGGTACGTCACCTGCGTCTCCATCTTTGCGACGCTGCTCAGCCCCATTTCCTTCCTCGCCATCCCGGGCAACTCGTATCACGGCTCGTGGATCTTCTGGTGGGCACAGCTCGGTATGCTGTTCGCGATCCCGCTCACAATCCGCTACTTCCTGCCGATCTACAGCAAGCTCGAGATCGACACGGCGTACCACTACCTCGAAAAGCGCTTCCAGAGCGGCAACCTCCGCATCCTCGGCGCACTCATGTTCATCATCTATCAGCTCGGACGTATGTCCATCATCATGTATCTGCCCTCGATGGCACTCGCGGAGGTCACGGGTCTCGATGTCAATATGCTGATCGTCGTCATGGGCGTCATCGCGATCATCTACTCCTACTCCGGCGGACTCAAGGCGGTTCTCTACACCGACTTTATCCAGGGGACGGTTCTGATCGTCGGCATTGCACTCTCGCTCGTCGCCATGATCGGCAGCATCCACGGCGGATGGGGCACAATCTGGGATACACTCACCACGGGGCATAAGTTCATGCTCGAAAATGAGGTCTGGTTCAGCCCCGACATCGTCTCTTCGAGCGTCTTCATCATCTTCATCGGTGGTGGTCTCGGTACGTTTGCATCGTACATCTCAAGTCAGGATATTGTCCAGCGTTTTACCACAACGACGGATATGAAGCAGCTGAACAAGATGACGCTCGGCAACGGTGCCGTCTCCATCTTCGCAGCGACGGTCTTCTTCCTCGTCGGCACTGCCCTCTTTGTCTTCTATCAGCAGAACCCGGAGCTCCTCACGACCGATCGGCGCGACCTCGTTCTGGCGGCGTACATCACCTATGAGCTGCCCACAGGTCTGACGGGCATCCTCCTCGCGGCGCTCTTTGCCGCAGCGCAGTCAACGCTCTCCACGGGCATCAACTCCGTTGCAACGAGTTGGGTGCTCGATATCCAGGACATTCTCAAGCCGAATGTCCCGATGAAGACGCAGACGCGCATCGCGCAGTTCATCTCGCTCGGCATCGGTATCCTCTCCATCGTTGTCGCGATCGTCATGGCAGGCAGCGACATCCGCTCGGCGTATCAGTGGTTCAACAGCTTCATCGGTCTTGCGCTCGGCGCACTCGCAGGCATGTTCGTGCTCGGTGCGTTCTGCCGCAAGGCAAATGCAAAGGGCGCGCTCGTGGGCTTCCTTGTTTCGAGTGCGGTGGTTCTCTACCTCAAGTACTTTGTCCCATCCGTTTCGTTCTGGTCGTACACCCTCATCACCATCGTTATCTCGCTCGTCGTCGGCAATCTCGTCAGCCGCATCACGGAGCCCGACTATGAGGCACCTGCGGGGACGACGGTCTACACCACACGAAAAGAAGAGGAGCGGTCTACATCGTCGAATGCCGCTGCCGGATGATTTTTGTCAAATGAGTTGCGCGGCGGACGCGGGACTGGTAAGATAGGAGAAGAGACGAAGGAGGTTTCTATGATTTACGGTAACATTTATCACGAAAAGACCTACGCATTTCTTCCGCCGCGTATTCAGGAGGCGCTTGCCTTTGCACGGTCGCATGACCTCGGGGAGCTTCCCAAGGGGCGCAATGAGATCGCAGGCGATGATCTCTATGTCAACATCGCGCACTATACGACGGGCGAGCGCAGTGAGAAGATCTGGGAGGCGCACCGCGCCTACATCGACATCCACGTTCTTGCCACGGGGACGGAGCGCATCGATGTGAGCCATATGGAGCGCATGGAAATGGGCGCCTATGAGGAAGACAAGGACTTTGTTCCCGCAGAGGGTGATGTGACCTCCTCGACGATCATGCGTCCCGGGGACTTCCTCATCTGCTTCCCGGTGGATGTGCACCGCTCCGGTGTGAAGGTGGACGCGCCCGCCCCGCTCAAGAAGGGAATCTTTAAGGTCAAGGTGGAGTAGGTGTATTCCCTAAGCCTCCCCCGTCGGTACGGGGGAAGCTGATATGCCGGTGCTTTGATATGGACAGAACACTATAGGAAGCACTGATAAATTCAGCACCGCCATCTTGACGTATCTTTTTCGCCCTCTCTTTGTCGACAAATCCTCCACATAGCTTTGGCTATGCGTCCGGTTTGTCTCCTTGACAGGACGAAAAATCTACGCCAATCTGACGGACTTCATTTTATCAGCGATTCCTATATAGAACGGAGGGACCGAATGTATATCTGCATCGATATCGGAGGTACTGCCATTAAATACGGTGTCGCGGATACAGACGGGCACTTCCTCACGCACGGCTCCGTGCCGACCGAGGCGCGGGAACACGGCGGTGCGGGTATCGTTCAGAAGGTTTCGCGCATCGTGCGTGAGGCGTGCGATGCGTACGTCATCGAGGGTGTCGCCATCTCGACGGCGGGGATGGTCGATGCGGCGGCGGGGTGCATTGTCTACTCTCTGCCGGACGCCATTCCGGACTACACGGGAACGAACTGGAAAGCCCTGATGCGCGAGCAGTTTGACCTCCCGGCCTCCGCCCTGAACGATGTCAACTGCGCGGCGCTCGGTGAGCTTTGGAAGGGCGCGGGGCGGGGCTGCTCCTCCCTCTTTGCCATGACCGTCGGTACGAGCATCGGCGGATGCCTCATCGTCAACGGACAGGTCGTGCACGGTGCGTCCATGAGCGCGGGTGAGATCGCCTACATGCGCGTGCCGGGCGGGCGGCTGCACGAGCGCTGTTCCGCGACCAGCCTCGTCGCCTCCGTCTGTCGGACGAAGGGGCTGCCTGCCGGCAGCATCGATGGGCATGCAGTCTTCGACCTCCTTGCGAAGGGGGATCTCGCCGTCGCCGAAGAAGTCGCGGAACTTATCGACGCACTTGCGGATGCGATCACGAATGTCGTCTGTGTCGCGAATCCCGAACGCATCGTGCTCGGCGGCGGCATCATGGCGCAGGAGGAGGCGCTGCGCCCTCCGCTTGAGGCGGCGCTGCGTGACCGCCTCCCTCCCCTCATCTGCGAGGCGACTGAGATCGCTTTCGCCGCCACGCAGAACGATGCGGGCATGATCGGTGCGCTCTATCACTTTTTGCAGGAGCATGGGGAACGTCCCGATAGAAAAGAAATGTAGGTTGCTCCAAAGCAAAGTACGCATGGCGAGAAAGATCGAACAAAAGGGCTGCCCTACGAAGTTTTAGCTTCGTAGGGCAGCCCCTTTCTTTTTCACAAAAATCTGCTATGATGAGAGATAAGAACTGAACGAGGTGAACCAATGAAGATACTCAGCCGACTCGACGATCCGCCGTTCCGCGTCTCCAAGGGCGACCGCAAGATCATTGACTGCATCCGTACGCATCTGACGGATATCCCGCGCATGACCATCTCTGAAATCGCGCTCGCGAGCGGTACGGCGGAGGCAACCTGCACGCGCTTTGTCCGCAAGATGGGATTCGCAAGTCTCGCGGATTTCAAGGCGGCGCTCGCCGAGGAGGGCGCGGGGCTCGGGCGTTACATGGATCGCGGGAACATCCGAAATAACGAGACGGCGCGCGAGACGGCGCGCAAGCTCCTCTCCGCGAACATGATCGCCCTTGAGAAGACGCAGGACATCATCCGCGATGAGGTCATCGACGCGTGTGCGGACCTCCTCATCGCGGCACAGCGGATCGTCTTCATCGGTCTCGGCTACTCCGGCATCATCGCACTGGACTCGTATTTCAAATTCATGCGGATCGGCATGAACTGTGTTGCCCCGCGCGACAACCATACCATGCGCATGGTCGCCGTTCTCCTTGAGCCGAATGATGTTGTCTTTGCCATCTCGCACTCGGGCGAAACGGCAGAGATCTTGGAGACGGTTGCGATCGCGCGCGCGCGCGGGATCAAGGTGATCTCGCTCACGGAGGATCACACCTCAAGCCTGCGTGCCGCCTCCGATGTCAGCCTTACCTACATTGCGGAGGAGACGCCGCTTGAGACCGGCTCCATCGCCTCCAAGACGGCGCAGTTCTTCCTCGTCGATCTCGTGTATACCGAGGTGCTCAAGATCCTCCCGCCGAGCGCGATGGAAAAGAAAATCCGCACGACCGAAGCCGTGCGGAATGCGAAACGATCGTAAGGGAAGCCCAACGCGGGATCATTCTCCATTTGCTTCCCCCGCTGTGGCAGGAGAGGCGAAAGACCCGCGCTCACTCC
>ERZ772772.2834-NODE-2834-length-10121-cov-3.839857_pt1 | contig 10121 bp, 7 predicted proteins | sample MGYA00511484_ERZ772772 | MGnify/ENA primary metagenome ERZ772772 (study PRJEB29015, sample SAMEA2737913) | human oral metagenome | biome: human oral; feature: human-associated habitat; material: dental | place: China | collected 2088 ... | reverse complement strand
CAATAGGGGTTCGGAGAAAGCGGTACGTACCACTCGGTAGATGTACCGAGAGGATGTGGTACTTGTAGGGGTCTATAGGTACGCCCTTGAATGAAGCCTCTCCGTTAGCATTAGTCATCGTGACTGCGATGATGTCATTGGGCTTATCTTGGAGGGAGAGGTAGACCGGTAGGTAAGGGAAGCGCTGCTCGGCTCCGGTCTTAGTCTTGCAGTACACGTTGCCGAGGTAAAAGAACTCCGTGGTTTTCTGAGCATGTAGAGCGAAGCTTGAGAGTAGTACGCTCACGGCAATAAGTAGGTTCGTTAGTGATTTCATATTGATTTGAATTAAGATGGGAGGGGTATCTGTGTTCGTTCTTTGAAGCGATCCTTGGGTAGCTTCCCTGCGTTGGGTGGATGGTGATGCGTTTTCTCTTGGAGATGTTAAGCTCCTTATAGCGCTTATGTACGGAATGCACTATGTTTATTTCTGCGATAAAGTTAGATGTATTCAACTTATCGTCAAAATGTGACGGATGAAGTATGCTCGACTCCAACTAAGGTATGCGGTTGTGTGCCAGCTTTGGTGAGGAGTGGAGGGGGTATTGTTGGGAAAAAGTAGAATACTTACCTTTGATAGGCTTCTTCATTGGAGTCGCAGCTTTGTACCCCAGGATGTTGGGGTCGTTAGCCTACGTCTCTTGGGAAGATGGCCCTCCTAATACTACACAGGAGCCCTTTTTCATATAAGAGCTAAATCAATGAGTACTACCTGGCAAGAGCACATTGCTCGCCATACTACGACCGCCCTCGAAGCCGTGCGATCGGCAGTAAAGAGCGGGGACTTCTTGGTCTTTGGCCATGCTGTGGCAGCCCCCAGCAGCCTCTCCAAAGCCCTCTACGATGATCGCGAGCGCCTCACGGACGTGAAAGCCTTCCACATGCTGTACTTTGCCGAGCCTTGGCACCTCCGCCCAGAGATGGTGGGGCATGTACATCCCGTCCTTAACTTCCTTGACAAGAATAGCCGCCCCGCTTATCTCGATAAGCGTGTCGACTATCTCCCTTGTCACTTCCATGAACTCCCAGACTTCTTTAGGAATGGTATCTATCCTGTCGATGTCGCATTGATCTCGGTGAGCGAGCCCAATGAAGAGGGCTATTGCTCCTTCGGGGTATCGTGTGACTATACCAAGCCCGCTGCAGAGGCTGCGCGGATCGTCATCGCAGAGATCAATAAGCAGATGCCCTTCATCGGAGGGGACAACCTCATCCATGTGACGAAGCTGGACTATATCGTCCCCGTTGACCGCCCATTGGTGGAGCTCCCTCTTGCTCCTATCGGGCCTGTCGAGCAGCGCATCGGTGAGCTGTGTGCCGAACTCATCCACGATGGAGATACGCTTCAGATCGGTATCGGGGCGATCCCCGATGCCGTACTTCAGAGCCTACGAGAGCGGAAAGATCTGGGCTTGCACACGGAGATGTTCACCGACGGCGTCATGCACATGATCAACTCTGGCAATGTGACGGGTGAGAAGAAGACCCTGCATCCACGTAAGGTCGTCAGCTCCATCATCATGGGTACGAAGGCACTTTATGACTTCGTCAATAAGAATGATATGATCGAGATGTACCCCGTCGATCATACGAATGACCCCTATATGGTCGGGCAGAATGACAACATGGTCTCTATCAACTCCTGCCTGGAGATAGACCTCTATGGGCAGGTAGCATCCGAAGCTATCGGACTCAACCAATATAGTGGCACGGGTGGGCAGGTCGACTACCTGCGTGGGGCAAAGCGCTCGCGTGGCGGTCGCTCCATCTTAGCCTTCACCTCTACGGCAAAGGATGGCACTTGCTCGCGCATTGTCCCAGTCTTGCCGTCGGGAGCCACCGTGACCTCAGGGCGCAATGAGGTAGACTACATCGCTACCGAATACGGCGTGGTGCGTCTCCGTGGTCTGACGCTTCGTGAGCGTGCCCTGGCCTTGACAAGCATCGCTCACCCCGACTTCCGCCCTGGGCTCATGGAGGTCATCCGTGAGCGCTTCGGCGAGTAGCAGCTTGATAAAGCAGGCTGAAGAATGCCTCTGGATAATATAGAAGAGAGCAAGGAACCGCCCTACGAAGGGCCTCCTTGCTCTCGCCCGCTTTAGGAAGTGTAGGGTGTTGCTACCCATGTTTTTAAAGGGAAGAGATCAAATTTGTGGTAAAATAGGTTTTCATATTATAAATGACTACATTTGTCTACCACATGAGGGAGCATCGTCGCCGGAAGCCTTACATCATAACCCTACAATACAGCGCGCTCCTACCAATCAATTGATCGCATGAGTATGAATAGAGTAATGCGTTTGTCAGATCATCAGGCCGACCGCTACTGGCGTGTAGAGACGCTGGGGGGGGATCTTATGACGAACTGGGGTAAGGTATCTACATCAGGGCGCTATGAGGTCAAGTCGTTTGCCGACGCAGCGGAGTGCGAAGAGCGCGCCCAGCAGTTGGTCGACGCAAAGCTAAAGGCAGGCTTCCAGGACTTCCCTGGCTTTGATCCGATGCAGTCCTTCTACTATGACGATGATGAGATGGGGCTACATCCCCTGACCAGCCATCCGACCTTCCGCAAGTACTTCGGCTCGGAGGTCTATTACTCCAGTATCCAAGATGCAGCACCCTTCGGAAATGATGAGGGGAGTGATGCCCTATGGGAACTCAGTGACCTCCTACGTCGTCGACCAAAGGCAGACCTTACACATTACCCAGCCTCATTGATATCCAAGCTCTATCATCTACCCTTTTGCCCGCCTAAGGGAGAGACCTATGAGGAACTGGAAGCCCAGCGCAACCTCACTCTGGAGGGACGCCCACTGCTGGAGCAGCTCCGCCGTACGGATCGTGTCATCGTGGCGCTGGCTCTTGCTCAGGTGAAGATCACGGGTAGCCTCTCCAAGGCACTCTATGCTTTGGCACTACGCTCTCTCGATCGCCTCGTCAAGCTCAAGAGTCTCGGAGCACCTGTCCGCTGCTCAGTCGAGCTCCTCCTGCAAGAGCGTGATGATCTGGAGATCTATGCTCGTGAAGTTGGTCTTAATTAGTTGCTCATAATCGTTCATAAATAAAGAAGTCGCCCGCTTGGTCCTCATGCCAAGCGGGCGACTTCATTTGTATGGAAGCTACTTGTGGTAGGTGAAGCGTAGTATAGTCTGCGTCGTATCTGAGAGTGCGAAGGTGCGGTCAGCCACATGACCGATGAGCCAGATGGGGGCTTCCTCTCGACATAACAAAAGGGCTTCACGGCGTGCGCGGTGAGAGAACTTCCCATCAATGAGTATGCGTCTGAGGAGCTTCTTCCCCGACATACCGAAGGGGCGGAGGGTGTCGCCCTCACGCCGTGAGCGGATGGTAAGCCTTTGGGACTCTAACCTATCGTAGTCAAAGAGTGCGACCTCTCGTGGTGTGCGGTAGCCACCCTTTAGAGCACTAAGGGAAAGGAGCTCCCAGTGTAGTTCTCCTCCGAAGGGAAGTGCGCACTGCCCGTCTTGGCTGATGTCAATGGATAGGGATACGGCTGCTCCCTCCTCACGTGAGAGTAGCTCCAGCAGCTGCACACCATGGATGAGCAGGTGGGTAGGGGAGTAGAACTTTGCTCCAGCCGTCCCCTCTGCGAGATGCTTACTGAGTTCCTCGACGACAGGGCGCTGGAAGCCATAGGGTCGTAAGAGCTCGAAGAGAATGGTCGTTCGCTCGGGATGAGTAGCGAGGGGCTTATAGTCTAATCCGTCGGGCGATAGTAGCTCAGATCGGTAGCGCTCGATCGTCTCCATATAGAGGGTCTCCGTCGAGCGCAGGTGCTCTATCGTGCGATAGGTCGTCGCTCGAAAGGAAGGATTAAGCTCCTCAAAGAGGGGGATGAGCTGATGGCGAATCAGATTGCGCTTATAGCGGGTATCGCTATTTGAGCTATCCTCACGATAGCTTTGCCCAAGAGCACTCAGATAGTCAAGTATGAGTGCACGGGGAGTTGCTTGTAGGGGGCGGATGATACCTTCTGCCTGCTTGATGAACGGCATACCGCTGAGCCCACGGATGCCTGTACCCATAGAGAGGTTGAGTAGTAGGGTCTCTACTTGGTCATCTGCATTGTGGGCAACGGCTACGACCTTCCTGCCTTCACTACCTTCAGTAAAGGAGCAAAACCACTGGTAGCGTAGCTCACGTGCTGCCATCTCGATAGATATGCCCTTCTCCTCGGTATGTCTTCGAGTATCGAATCGCTTGATTTGCAAGGGAACGCTGAGCTTCGTGCATAGCTCCCGCACGAAGGCTTCATCGCAGTCGCTCTCTTCGCCACGTAGTGTGAAGTTGCAGTGGAGTGCTTCGAGTCTTTCGCCATAGTCTAAAGCAAGCATAGCCATCAGCAGAGCGACCGAGTCGGCCCCTCCGCTGATGGCTATGTATATACGCTGGGTGGCGCTATCTATGAGTCGATGCTCTTGGATGGTCGTGGCGACCTGAGCTTCGAGAAGAGAGCGCATCTCCCTTCTTAGTTGTGCTGGTGAGCTTCCTCTACGAGTTCAGGATCGACGAGGATACGACCGCAGTATTCGCAGACGATGATCTTCTTATGAAGCTTCAGATCTACCTGGCGCTGGGGTGGGATCTTGTTGAAGCAACCACCGCAAGCATCACGATCAATGGGTACGACAGCAAGACCATTGCGGGCTCCTTCACGGATACGAGTGAAGGCGTGGAGAAGACGCTCCTCGATACCTTCCTCCAGGCGGATAGCTTCAGCACGGAGAGATTCTTCTTCCTGCTTTGTTTCTCCCTTGATACGTGCCAGCTCCTCCTGCTTAGCCTCCAGGTCTACACGGTGCTCACCGATAGTTTCCTTGAGAGTAGCGATACGCTCCTTGCGGTGCTGGATCTCGGTCGTTCCTTCGGCGATGCGCTTCTGAGAGAGCTCGATCTCGAGGCCTTGGAATTCGATTTCCTTGGAGAGGTTGTCGTACTCGCGGTTGTTCTTGACGTTGTTGAGCTGCTCCTTATATTCCTCGATGCGCTCTTCAGCCTTCTGGATCTTAGCCTTCTCGGTAGCTACAGCCTGCACCTGGCGCTTGTTGTCCTCTTCGAGGTGCTTGAGACGCGTCTCCATACCTTCGATCTCATCTTCGAGGTCCTGTACCTCGAGGGGGAGTTCACCACGGAGGGTCTTGATATGGTCGATCTTGGTGAAGGTCTCCTGTAGGCGACTCAGGGCGATGAGCTTGTCTGCTACCGTCCGGTCGGCAGAGCTAACGTTAGCTTCAGGGCTTGCTACTGTCGTGGCCACCTCTGGGGAAGCTACTTCCTTAGCCTTGGTTGACTTCTTGGTGGTCGTCTTCTTTGTCGTTGTTTCTTTCGCCATTATGGATGCTGTAACGCTTTTATAGGATTGGAGTCTAACTCGCTTTGATAGACCGCAAAGTTAGGCATTTTATCTGAGATGATCTGTGTGAAGAGCTGTGCCGCAATGCATTCGCTCTCGTAGTGCCCCACCGTACAGAGGATGGGAGCCCCTTCGCAGTCGAAGTAATCATTATACTTGGCCTCGCCTGTAATGAGGATATCAGCACCTGCTCGCTTGGCTTGCTTCCAGAGGAAGGCACCTGCTCCGCCACAGATAGCGACACGCTTGATGGCTGTCTTCTCCGTCACGCTGTAGCGAAGCTGCTCGGTCTTGAAGTAGTCAGCTACTCTGCGTAAGAAGCTCTCTACGGGCTCTGCTTCGGGGAGCTCCCCGATGACGCCAGCACCGATACGTGGATGGACGTTCTGCAGTCGGGTAATGCTGTAGGCGGGTGTCTCGTAAGGATGGCTGGCTAGCAAGGCTTGCTCCACCTGACGCTGTCGGTAGGCAGGGAAGGTGAGGCTTAGTCGCTCTTCAGGCTCTACATGCAGCTGCCCGATCTCGCCTACGAAGGGATGAGCTCCGTCAAGAGCACGGAACGTCCCCTGCCCGGAGCAGCGATAGCTACAGCTGTCGTATGCCCCGATCGAGCCTGCACCTGCGGCCCAAAGTGCTTCGGCTACTTGGTTCAGCTCCTTCGCTGGGACAAAGGTCACTAGCTCCATGAGTGTGTCGGACATGGGGGCTAGGGCTGTGACAGCCTGCAGTCCCAGCTCCTCGGCTAAGAGGTAGTTCAGTCCGCCGTCCGCATTGTCAGCATTGGTGTGAGCAGCATAGATCGTGAGGTCGTGACGTATAGCCAGGCGTACGCAGCGCTCGATATAGCTGGAGGTGCCGACCTGCTTTAGCCCCTTGAAGAGGAGGGGGTGGTGGGCGATGATCATGTTGCACCCCTTGGCGATAGCCTCTTGGAGGACCGCCTCGGTGATGTCAACGCAGCAGAGTACGCCCGTAGCTATCTGTGAAGGATCGCCGACTTGTAAGCCACAGTTGTCGTAGCTCTCTTGTAGTGCTGTAGGGAGCTTCTCAGTGAGGGCTTCCCATACCTTATATATAGGTGTCATCAGTCGTGCTTAGCTTGTTTCTTTTTCTTACGTCGGTTCCTCTGCCCTGTGATGAGGACGATGACAGAGGCGAGGCCGAGGAAGAAGATGAATAGATCCGTCCCCCACTTGCCGAGGAAAGGACGATAGAGGCGTCCGGCATGGAGCTCGAGAGCAGCTTGCCAGAGGGAGTAAGGCATTTCATTGAGTGCCTCAGGCTGGTGAACGAAGGGGAGCTCCTGTGCTCCTGTCTTGTGGTCAGAGGCTCTACGTACGGCACCTCGGTAGTGAAGGAAGACGTAGTCCTCACTGGGAGTGTCTCCTGCGAGAAGTCCCGAGACCATGTAGTCACTTATAGGAGGCCCCATCTTTACCTCACGGATGACTTCACCCGTGAAGTAGTTGCGTATAGGATCCTTCTGATCAGGGTAGACCTCAAAGAGCCCAGTAAAGGAGCCGATGAGCCAGCTTCCATCAGGGCGCTGGGCAAAGCCATTGACTCCCATCGGGCTGACCTCGGGCTGGAGCTCCCACTTTTCCGGCTTAGCCGAGAAGTCATGGAGCTTGAAGAATCCCTCGCTCGTCGAGAGCAGCCACCCTCCATTCTGGTGATCCTCACGAATACCACGCAGACGGTCGAACCAAGGGTTCTCGCTATAGAGCGTACTGAAGGTATTCGGACGCGCCTTCGTGAGGATGAAGGGGATCATCAGCGGAGGACGGAGTACCCATCCTGTGATGAAGACGAAGAGGAGAACATAGAAGAGGTGAAGGCCGATGACCTTATGCCACTTGAAGTGGATGGAGAGCTTGCGCGAGAGTTTTCGCTTCTTTTCGGTGGCTTCCTTCGTCCCGTGCTTGTTCTTCTTAGCCATCAGACGGTGGCTGAAGATAGTGTAGAAGATCCCCGTGATGGAGAGGAGTATGACGAAGAGCCCGATGATGTCGACGATGATTCGTCCGGTGAGGCCGAAGTACTCTCCGCTATGGAGCATCCACAGGATCTGGAAGAGTAGGATCTTCCCCGTATATCCATCAGGCTTCTTCAGCTCGTAGGTTGTCCAGCTGGGATCGCTAAGCGAACGGCGGTAGAGTAGGGAGCGGCTCAGGAGTAGTACGGAGTCGCCCGTGATCTGTAGATCAGCCAAGCGCCCACGTACAGAGCTCGGTAAGGGTTGCTCGATCCATCGGTCACGCTGAGGGGCGAGGCGATAGAGGCGATACTGCGAAGCGACCCATATCCCGCCCGTTGTATCTCGCGCCATAGACATGATCTTAGCTTCGTCGCCGCCACGGACAAAGCCCGCATGCAGTGGTCGTGCCTCACGTCGTAGGCTACTGTCGGTCACCCACACGCCTACGCTCCCATAGATATAAGCCAAGCTGTCGGCGCGGAGTACACCTCGTACAGCCCCATTATTCCACTTCTCGAACTTATAGTCGCTGGGGAGGACTGCACGGGGAATGTCTATGCTCTGTAGTAGGTCTCGGTGGTTGAGGATGATCCCAGAGAGGGCTGCCAAGAAGAGAAGAAAGCAGAGTGGGATCCCCAGATATTTGTGTATCTTCTTTGCCTTCATCCTATGCTCCTGAGTTTGCTATGCTACCCTGTCGTGCCTGAAGCATGCTTCGTACGGGGTTAGCGTACATGGTGAGCAGGCAGTGGCGTAGGAAGGTGCGGTCGAGTGCAAGTCCATCGGGGAGCTTGACCAGATCAATGCGGCTCTCGATGTACTTGAGGGCCTTGGCTTCGTCCTCAGCACTATAGTCATAGAGGGCTCGCTTGCCTCCCTCGAGGGTATCGAGGGCAATGTAGTTGATGGGGTAGAGCTTGTAGTGGCTGTGGATCTCTGAGTCGATGAGCAGAGCGATGGCTTCGGGGGTGCTGTACTTCTCTGCAGTCTCGCCTCGTGAGGCGATCAGTTCATTGAGAGGACGGCCGATGTGGAAGGATACCTCACCCTTCCAGCCGAAGATCCCTGTACGCATATTGATGCCGTCGTCAGCTGGGCTCTTCTTGAAGCCCTCGACGTCGCGCTTGAGCTGCATCTCCTGTGCCTTGAGGTAGTCACAGGGGTCATACTCATAGCTGCAGGTCACGGGAACAATGTTCAGTGGCGCAAGGGCTTCAAGAGGCTGGCGGCTCTTTGCACCGAGGGCAAGCATCTTCAGCAGTGCGGGCTGCGTCTTGTCGGTGGAGTCCTTTGAGCGCCCTTCACGCTGTGCGATCCAGAGGCTCTTCCCTTCGGCGATGGCATCGTGCATGTACTCGGAGAGTAGGCGAGCAGCCAGTAGGACTTCGCGCCCTTGGAGGTTGCGTCGCACGAGGAAGCTCCCATTGAGCTTAACCAAGGTCTCGATCCAAGGATAGAGCATGAGGTTGTCGCCGATCGCGATCTCGGGGAACTTCGCATCGATGTCTGCTACGAGTACGTTGAGGAAAGCTGAGTCGAGGATGATATCTCGGTGATTGGAGATAAAAAGATAGGCTTGTGCTGGGTTTAGGTACTCGAACCCCTCACCTGAGAACTGTGTTACACTCTTGCTAATGGCATTCTTGATGATGGGGTACATAATTCTTGACTGAAAATCTCGTATTTTCTTGCAAGAGAGGAGTAGCTTTATCTGTTCTTCCTCACTGAGCTTAGGAAAGCCAAAGTGCAGTAACTGACGCATAGTAGGATTATCCTTGATATATCCTAATATTTCTGAAACCTCACTGTCGTGAAAAGGACGTATTTGAGAAAAATCTGTCAAAATGTAGCGGTTGAATATAACAGTGCAAAGTTACGCAAAATTTATCAGAAAAGAAACAATCAAGGCTTGAAAATTTCAATGGCATTGGCTGTTGTTTGATTAATAATCTCATTTTCAGATATATTATAGATTTCGGCTAATTTTTTTACAATATAAATAAGGTAACTGCTTTCATTACGCTTTCCCCGAAAAGGAACAGGGGCTAAGTAAGGGGCATCAGTCTCTAACACAAGGTGTTTCAAGGGTATTTCGTTAAGGAAGGTATCTATTTTTCCGTTTTTAAAAGTTACTACGCCTCCTATACCCAATTTCAATCCATAGGAAATAGCCTGTTCGGCCTGTTGTTGATTACCTGAAAAACAGTGAAATATGCCAAATAATTGCTCATCTTTTTCACCTTCAAGTACCTCGAAAACTTCCTCAAAGGCTTCTCGGCAATGGATCACAATAGGGAGCTTATAGCTCTTGGCTATGCGAATCTGTTGGCGAAAGGCTTCTTTTTGAGCTTCTAAAAAGGTACTGTCCCAGTAGAGGTCTATACCGATTTCACCAATAGCATAGAAAGTATTAGGGTGAGCTTGCATGAGAGCGATTACATGAGCAAGTTCTTTTTCCCAATCCGCTTTCACACTACAGGGGTGTAAACCGTTCATAAGATACATCTGCTTAGGGTATGTTTTTTGCAAGCGAAACATGCGTTCGGTATAAGAGGAATCTATGGCAGGGAGGAAGAATTTTTCTACTCCGGCGTCCATGGCTCGCTGTATAACCTCCTTATAATCTGTATCAAACTGCTCTACATACAGATGGGTATGTGTGTCGATAATCATCTATAAAAATCATTTTTAAAGGATTGCAAAGGTAGTTATTTTGAAAAAACAGGAGTG
>ERZ772772.2831-NODE-2831-length-10128-cov-5.619974_pt1 | contig 10128 bp, 8 predicted proteins | sample MGYA00511484_ERZ772772 | MGnify/ENA primary metagenome ERZ772772 (study PRJEB29015, sample SAMEA2737913) | human oral metagenome | biome: human oral; feature: human-associated habitat; material: dental | place: China | collected 2088 ... | reverse complement strand
AGGCGGAGCTGGGCAAGGTCTATCCGATGATGGCGCTGGCCTTCGTGCTGGTGCCACTGGCCAGTCACTGGCTGTTCGGCGAGCGCTTCACGCCCCAGTACTTCATCGGCATCGTGCTGATCATGGGCGGCATCGTGGTGGCCGTGCGCTCCTGATATCGGCTACGGCGTGTCGGGCCAGTCCCCGGCCAGACAGTGGCGCTTGGGGGGCAGGCCGGGGCGTTTGTGCAGCCGGAAGCCGGCCTGGCCAAGCGCATCGCGCACGCTGCGAGCCACGCACCAGGTGGCGATGCGCGTCCCTGGATGACAGTGGCGGGCCACGGCCTGCATGGTGCGGACATCCCACATGGCAGGGTTCTTCTTCGGATCGAATCCGTCCAGGAACACGCTGTCGGCGCCCAGGCTGCCATGCCGGGCGTGCCAGCCTTCCAGGCGGGTGGCAGCGTCACCCAGCAGCAGTCGCAGCTCGACCGTTCCGTGGGGATCGTCAAAGCGCAGGGTCAGGCAGGACGGCGCTTTCCAGCCATGCGTGGCGGAGGGATCCGGCAAACCGGATGTCTGCGGTCGGGGCGTCCTTTCCGGGGTCGCGCGGCCCTCAGCGGATGTCTCCGATTCGGCATCGGTGTGACAGGGAGGCGCGTCGTCGGCGTTTCCCGAGTACCATGCGGCCAGTGTTGTGGCATCCGGCCAGGCGTCAGCCAGGCGCTTGGCCAGCGGCTGCAGGCGTGGATCTCCGGCGACGGCACGGCGGATGTCGTGGGCGCTGACCGGGTGCGCCTCGGTGCTGACGAAGCGCAGCGTGGCCGGGCGTGCCGGACTGGCCTGCCAGCAGGCCCAGGCCGACAGGAAGTTCAGCCCCAGGCCGAAGCCGGTTTCCAGGATGGTCCAGCAGGCGGGGCCGGAAGGTGCCGTGGTGGTGTCGGCATTCCTGTCATTGTCCAGGCACGGGGTGCCTCCCGACGTGCCACACTCCAGGTCGTTTCCGGCCGTCTCCGGGGAACGGCACGACCACGCGTCGGGCAGCCCGCAGCCACCCAGGAAGACGTGTTCGGCCTGGGCGCGGGCGCCACTTTGCGTGTGGTAGCGATCCCCGTAGCGGGGACTGAAGGGCTGGCCGTCCTGCCAGGCGACCGGGGTGCTGCCGGTGGCATCAGGTATCGTTTCCGGGGTCATGAGGTTATTCTAGTGATGCGCGAAGTCCATGGTCTGACGGCCTGTCCGATGTGCGACACCCTGCACAGGCGTGTGCACCTCGAGGACGGGCAGCGTGCGCGGTGCCGGGTGTGTGGTTCGGAGCTGGCCAGGTCATCACGCCTCAATCGGGCGCGGATGATTCCGCTGGTGCTTACCTGCCTGCTGCTCTTCGTGATGGCTAACGTCTTTCCCATCGTGGCCATCGAGCTGCAGGGCACGGTCCACCAGCTGACGCTCGTGGGTGCGGTGATGACGCTGCTGCAGTCCGGGATGTTCGCGGTGGCGCTGATGGTGTTCGTGCCCACGCTCTTCCTGCCGGGACTGTATCTGCTGACGCTCCTGTTCGTGCTGTGGCTGACCGGCCGCAGCGACGTGCCGGCCGGCGTGCAGAACCGGCTGGTGCGGATGATGCAGCAGGTGTATCCGTGGAGCATGGTGGAGGTGTTCCTGCTGGGGGTGCTGGTGGCCATCATCAAGCTGTCGTCGATGGCCAGCATCATCGCCGGTCCGGCACTGTGGGCCTGGATGGGCACGACCATCACGCTCACGGTGGTTCTCACGTTCCGGCTGCGGCGGCTCATCCGGCGCACCCACATGCCGGTGGGCGAGGTGCGGCTGCAGGATGACCAGGTGGTGTATGCCGGCCAGCCGCCGGTGCTGGAAGATGCCGACGGGGAATGGCAGGCGGCGATGGGCAGGCATCGCGACGCACATGCCGGCGCGCTGCTGACGGCGGCAGAGTCGGCCCGGTTCTGTGGGCGCCGGCTGGGCATGATCTCCTGCCGGCACTGCGACACCGTCTGGGCTGAAGCCCGGGAAGGCGAGCGCTGCCGGCACTGTGACGCGCGGCTGTACCGGCGCAAGCCGGGTGGACTGGGCGTGACCTGGGCGCTGCTGATCACGGCGATGATCCTCTACGTGCCGGCCAACCTGCTGCCGGTGATGACCACCAGAACGCTGTTCGGCACCGATGACTCGACGATCCTGTCCGGGGTGATCTACTTCTGGCAGGACGGAGAGTGGGCGCTGGCGGCCATCATCTTCATCGCTAGCTTCCTGATCCCGCTCTTCAAGCTGGTGGCGCTGATCCTGCTGGCGCTGCTGGTGCAGTTCCGCAGCCTGTGGCGGCTTCGGGAGCGCACCCATCTCTACGACATCGTGGAATGGGTGGGGCGCTGGTCGATGCTGGATGTGTTCGTGGTGGCGGTGACGTCATCGCTGATCCAGGTGCCCGGGGTGGCGGTGATCAAGGCCGGCCCCGGCATTGCGGCCTTTGGTGCCGTGGTGGTGCTGACGATGCTGGCCACGATGAGTTTCGACCCGCGGCTGGCGTGGGATGCACGGTTCAGGCCCGGTTTTCGGCGCCCGGGGGCGCGCCGCCGGCAGGCCGATGGGCGGGGGCGTTGATGCCGGGGCAGATGTTTTTCCCGGGATCTCCATCGGGCAGGACGGGGACACGCCCGGGGAGTCGCGGGCGTGGAAGGGTTGGACGGGTGTGCATGGGGGCATGGTCCCGGTAATTCACGCCGTGCTGGTTTATCGACGTTGAATGGGTGTGCATGGGTTCATGACACGCTCCAGGGATGTGTTATTTCTGGCGGGCCGCAGGGTCCGGAGGCTGTGAAGGATGGGTGTCGAGGATGAAGTGCGGGCCGGGCGCGATGCAGGTGAAGGGCGTCGTGGCCGTGAGGGATACGAGGGGCGCAGCCCTGTGGAGGCCCGGCAGGCAGGTGGCCATCATGATGATGCGCTGGTGCCCGAGGCCGAGGTGGAAGACCGGCGCTATCGCTGGCTGCCGTCGCTGGTCTGGCTGCTGCCGCTGCTGGCGGCGCTGGTCGGAGCCATTCTGACCTACCGCGAGATGACCCAGCACGGGCCGACGATCACCGTGACCTTCAAGACGGCCGAGGGGCTGGAGGCGGGCAAGACCAAGCTGCGTTACAAGGACGTGGAGATCGGTCAGGTCAGGCGCATCCAGCTGGCCGAGGACCGCTCGCATGTGGAGGTCGACATCGAGCTGGGCAAGGGGGCCACGAGTTTCCAGGCGAAGGATTCGCGCTACTGGGTGGTGCGGCCACGGGCCGACGTGTCCGGTGTGTCCGGGCTGGGCACGCTGCTGTCCGGGGCCTATATCGGGGTGGATGCCGGCCGCTCGAAGGAGATGGTGTCGACGTTCACCGGGCTGGAAAACCCGCCCCCGCTCAAGTATGACGAGGCGGGCAGCCAGTACCGGCTGCGTGCGAAGGATCTGGGCTCGCTGGACATCGGTTCGCCGGTGCTGTACAGGCGGATGGTGGTGGGCCGGGTGACCGGCTATTCGCTGGACGATTCGGGTGAATATGTGCTGGTCGACATTTTCGTCAACAGTCCGTATGACCGTTTCGTCGGGCAGAACTCGCGCTTCTGGGAGGCCAGCGGCATCGATGCGCAGTTCGATGCCAACGGGGTGGCCATCAAGACGCAGTCGCTGATGACGGTGGTGGCGGGCGGTGTGGCCTTTGCCTCGCCCATCGAGGGCAAGGGCAAGGCGGCCGATGTCCATACGCCGTTTGCGCTCAGCCCGGACGAGGCCACGGCCATGAAGCGGGCCGACGGCAAGTCCAGCTTCATCGTGCTGAACTTCGACCAGTCGCTGCGGGGGCTGTCGCGCGGGGCCCTGGTGGATTTCCGCGGGGTGGAACTGGGGCAGGTCCGATCCATCGACATGGTGGTCGACGAGAAGACCGGCGAGGTGAAGATGCCGGTGCTAATCGAGGTCTATCCGGAGCGTCTGCACTGGCGCAGTGCGAACGGTGACCAGGCATCGCCTTTCTCGGGTCGTTCCGACAGCCAGCTGCGCCAGGAGGCGCTGGAGCGGCTGCGCAAGATGGTCGATCGCGGCATGCGGGCGCAGCTGCGGACCGGCAACCTGCTTTCGGGCCAGCTCTATGTGGCGCTGGACTTCTTCCCGCAGGCCAAACCGGCTGATCTGAAGGTGGTGGGCAACGACATGGTGGAGCTGCCGACGGTGGGCAATTCGCTGGATGAATTCCAGGCCCAGATCGCCCAGATCCTCGCCAAGATCAACAAGGTGCCCTTCGACCAGATCGGCCGCGAGCTGCATCAGACGCTGGCCGGCATGCGCCGGACGGTGAACGAGGCCGAGGGCACGATGAAGCGGGTCAACCGCGATCTGACGCCGGAGCTGCTCTCCACCGTGCAGAGCCTGAAGAAAACGCTCGATTCCGCCGACCGCACGCTGGCCCATGCCAACCGCACGCTGGCGTCCGATGCGCCGCTGCAGGAGGACATGCAGCAGACGCTGCAGTCGGTGGCGCGGGCGGCCGATTCGCTCAAGCGGCTGACGGATTATCTGGAGCGCCATCCGGAGAGCCTGATCCGGGGCAAAACCGGCAAACAATGAAGATTTTCAGGGGTGTATGGTGAAAATGCGTTCCGTGATGTGGGTGGCGGCCTCGGTCGCGATGTTCGGGCTGGCCGGTTGTGCCAGTGCCCCGGTGTCGTATCACACGCTGCAGGGGAGCAGTGAGGCGGGCAGCGGTATGTCGGCCCAGCCGGATCTGCGTTACCAGATTGCGGCGGTGAATGTGCCGGAGCGGCTGAACCGGCCGGATCTGGTGCTGTCGGGTACCCCTGAAACCGTGGGCAAACCGGGAGGTTCTGACGCGGGGGGCGGTCAGGTGCGGGCAGATACGTCGGTGACGGTGCTCGAGAACGAACGCTGGGACGCGTCGCTCACCGATGCCCTGCGGGACGCGCTGGCTGCGCGGCTGGCCGAGGCGGCTGCCCGTCCGGTGACGCCGGCCAGTGCCCGTGAACCGGCCCGGCTGCGGCTGACGGTGCAGGTATACCGCTTCGATGCCAGCCAGCGGGGTGATGTGGATGTGCTGGTGGACTGGCGGCTGCGGCGCCTGGACATCGAGGATGAGGACGATGCCAGCCCGGAAGCGCCCGATGGCCGGGTGCTCGCATGCCGTTACCAGGGGCGTGCCACGGTGCCGGCGGGCAATGTGACGGCGGTGGTGAGCGCCCTGCAGCAGCAGGTGGTGCGGCCACCCGTCCCTGGCTGCGCGGCAGCGCCCAGCCCTGTGCCCAGGGGGCGCTGCAATCGGACAGGCGGGATATGCAGGGGGCGCAGGGCATGAACGGGATGCAGAGGATGCGGAGCGTGCAGGCAGTCGGGGCAGCCAAGGTGGTTCAGGCGGGGCCGCGCGGATGACGCCGGAGGCCGTTCCTCCTTCTCCGGTGGTTCCGGAAATCGGGGCGCAGGATGGGGGGGTACCATCCGGTGCCGGCAGACCGGATTCTGCCCTGGCGGCTCCTGCTCCGGCAGTCTCTGCCCGGGCGGTGATCCCCGTTCCGGCGGAGGTCTCTGCTATGGTGCCCCCTGCTCAGGTGGAAGCGCCTGCATTCGACACCCGGGACCACGCCATGATGCGTCTGGCCATGGACCAGGCGCTCAATGCCTCGCTGCACGGCGAGGTGCCTGTGGGGGCCGTTCTGGTGAAGGACGGCCAGGTGATCGCCACCGGGTACAACCATCCGGTGGGCAGCCACGATCCATCGGCCCATGCCGAGATGCGGGCACTGCGGATGGCGGCCGAGCAGCTGGGCAATTACCGGGTGGGTGCCTCGACGCTTTATGTGACGCTTGAGCCCTGCATGATGTGTCTGGGGGCCATCCTGCACGCGCGGGTGACGCGGGTGGTGTTCGGGGCGCACGATCCCAAGACCGGCGTGTGTGGCAGTGTGCTGAACCTGCCGGCCCATGGACAGCTCAATCACCAGACCCAGGTGGAAGGGGGGCTGCTGGCGGAGGAATGTGGCCGGCTGCTGCAGGATTTCTTTGCCCGGCGTCGTGCCCAGAGGCGGGCTGCACGCGATGTGCTCCGGGCGCAGCAGGACGAGCTGGTGCGGTGGGCGGCCACGCTGCCTGTGGAGGCTGCGCTGGGGGAATTGCGGCTGGAAGGGGCTGATCCGGATGCCGAGGCATCTGCGTGAGCAGCGTGGCGGGCCGGATGTGCAGGTATCTGCGTCAACGGTAGAGAGGCTCCCCTTGGAGGAGCGGCCCAGCCTGTGGATGCCCTGGCGCAACGACGATTCTGCGGGATATCCAACCCACGACAATTCCGTAAACGCCGGATTGCAAAGGCCCGGAGCGCGCAAAACAGTGCAAAAATAGTTCCTTTCCAGAACCGGCGGAAGTGGGCGGCCGGTGTGCCCGGCGGACCGTGTCCGGCGCCGGAAATGCCCGTCCGGCTCCGGCTTGCCCGGACCGGGGGGCTGGCCGTGTTCTGCCCCGAATACCGACACTGAGAGGCTTTTGTATGGCAGGAGAGGGAATCATCGGGTCGTGGCGACGGCTCAATCTGGTCGGCCGGATTGCCATCGGGCTGGTGGCCGCGGTCTGCGTGGCATTGCTGACGCGCTGGCTGGGTGGGGGCGCCGAGGGTTGGGAGGCCGTGGTGGCCCGTACCAAACACGTTCCGGAGGGCTGGCCGGCCTGGGTTCTTTCGACGGGTGAGCTGCTGGGCGACCTGTTCGTGGGCGCCCTGAAGGCAGTGGCACCGGTACTGGTGTTCGCGCTCGTGATGGCGGCCATTGCGCAGCATCAGCGGGGCACGGAAACCAACATCCGGCCGATCCTCATCCTGTATATGCTGGGCACGTTTGCCGCGGCGCTGGTGGCGGTGTCGCTGAGTTTCCTGTTTCCCTCGGAACTGGTGCTCAAGGGGGTGCAGAAGGCCAATGAAGTGGCGCCCGGTGGCATCACGGCCGTGCTGAAGGATCTGCTGATGAAGCTGGTGACCAATCCGGTCCAGGCGCTGGCCAATGCCAACTACATCGGCATTCTGGCCTGGGGTCTGGTGCTGGGGCTGGCGTTCCGTCATGCCAGCGACCATACGCGCGCCCTGCTCAACGAGGTGGCCGAGGCGGTGTCGAAGGTGGTGCGCTTCGTGATCAGCTTTGCGCCGGCCGGCATTTTCGGCCTGCTGCTGGTGACGCTGCTGTCACCGGACGGGTTCAGCCAGCTGCAGGGCTACCTGCATCTGCTGGGGGGGCTGCTGGGATCCATGCTGCTGGTGGCGCTGGTGGTCAACCCGCTGATCGTCTGGACACAGACCCGTCGCAACCCGTACCCGCTGGTGATCACCTGCCTGCTGGAAAGTGGTGTGCCGGCCTTTTTCACGCGCAGCTCGGCCGCCAACATTCCTGTGAACATGGCCCTGGCCAAAAAGCTGGGCCTGCACGAGGACACCTATTCCATCTCGATTCCGCTGGGGGCCACCATCAACATGGCGGGCGCAGCCATCACCATCACGGTGCTGACGCTGGCTGCCGTCAACACGCTGGGGCTGCAGGTGGACTTTGCCACCGCCGTGCTGCTGAGCGTGGTGGCCACGCTGGGGGCCTGTGGGGCATCCGGGGTGGCCGGCGGGTCGCTGCTGCTGATTCCGATGGCCTGCGCGCTGTTCTCCATCGACAACGACATCGCCATGCAGGTGGCCGGTGTGGGCTTCATCATCAGCGTGGTGCAGGATTCGGCCGAGACGGCACTCAATTCATCCACCGACGTGCTGTTCACGGCTGCGGTGGATCAGGCGCAGAAGCGCTGAGTAAATATGGGGCCGGCAGGCTGCCGGCCCCAGCCCCTGTCCGGTGTGACCGGCGCTGGACTGGACATGTCTGCTGCAGCCCGTTGGTGTCAGCATGCAGGCAGTTTCCGGTCCGGGTCATCCGCAACACACGGCACAGGGCGCAAGAAGGTGGAACGTGCTCCAGATCGCAGCACGCCAGACCGGTGAAGCGGATATCCGGTGGGGCGGATGTTCCGGCTGAAGGAAAATCTTCGCGGCTTCCAGACAGCAAAAAGGCGATGCCCAGGATTGGGGGGCATCGCCTTTTTGCTGTCTGCGCAGCGGCCGCCCGTATCGCGATTGCGGGAGGCGGCCATCATGGCGCAGTCCGGGAGCGGATCACGCCTGCGAGAGGATCACTCCTCGATCTTGGCCTTGGATTTCAGGCTTTCCTGCAGGGCCTGGATCTTCTGGCGCTCCAGCTGCTGTTTCAGCTGGGGCTTGACCTGGTCGAACGGGGGCGGTTCGGCGGCACGCACGTCGTCGAGCTGGATGATGTGATAGCCGAACTGGGTCTTGACCGGGATGACGGTGTATTCACCTTTCTTCAGGTGCGTCATGGCCTCGGAGAATTCCTTCACGAAGGTGTCGGGCGTGTTCCAGCCCAGGTCACCCCCGTTGGCGCCCGATCCCGGATCTTTCGAGAGTTTGGCCAGCGACTCGAAGCCTTCGCCTTTCTTCAGTTTGGTGATGATGTCCTTGGCCTCGGCCTCGGAGCCGACCAGGATGTGGCGGGCCTTGTATTCCTGGGCGCCGCTGGCGGCGGAGTCCTTGGCCAGCTTTTCATACTCGGCCTTCACCTCGGCGTCGGTGACGGGCGATTTCTTGAGTTCGTTGGCGATCAGGGCACGGATCAGCACGTCCTGACGCAGCTGCTGCAGCTGCTGCTGCACGTCGGCCGATTTTTCCAGACCGCGCTTGTCGGCTTCCTGCACGAACAGTTCACGGGTGATCAGCTCGTCGCGGATCATCTTGCGGGTTTCGGGGGTGTCGGGACGACCCTGCTGGGCGAGGATCTTGACGAATTCGTCCACGCGCGAGGCCGGGATGGCCTTGCCGTTGACCACGGCTGCATTGTCGCCGGCGGCCATGGCCGGTGCGCCCATCAGCAGGGTGGCCGAAAGAACGGCGGCTGCACCGAGGGTGCGTGTGAAGCGAAGAGATTGGGTCATGGTGCTTCCAGAAAGTCGGGTTGGTAAAACGAACTGCCCTGGACAGCGGATGGCGTCGAGCAGGTGAAGTTCCTTTCAACGAATGCGCTGCCGATGCGTTGACAGTTTTCGTGCCAGACCGTGCAACGGCCTGTATGGGGGTGTTGCAGAGGGTCAGTGGCTGGGTGTTTCGGCCCGGATGCTCAGTGCGTGGACCCGGTGTGGCATCCAGTCGGCGACGGCATCATACACCAGCCGGTGTCGGCGCACGGTGCTCAGGCCGGCAAAGACGGGCGAGACCAGTGTCACGGCGTAATGGCCGGCACCGCCCGCAGCGCCTGCGTGACCGATGTGATGATGGCTGTCGTCATGCACGGTAATGTGGGCGTCGGGAAAATGTTGTTTCAGACGTTGCAGCAGGGCGTCGGCAGTGGGTTTCATCGGAAGGAGCTGGGGAAGGCTGGTTCGGGGCGGCGTGCGCGGGTCTGGGATCGGGTTTTGGGCAGCCCCCGGAACGGGTATTTGTGGGCAGGTGCCGGGTGAGTTTTCGGAGGGACAGGGGAGACGGGCTGAGCAAGGTCAGGAATCCCGGGAGCGCGGAGGCGATGAGTCCATGCACGCTCCGGTTGTGGGGTGACCGTGGACGGCCGGCGTCAGGCTTTCGGCGTGTCGTGTTCGTCGGGTGATGGGGTGGCCTCGGTGACCGCTGCCGGGGATGGGTCCTGCAGGTGGGCGCTCAGGTAGAAGCCCTGGGCGATGATGAAGACGAAAGTGGCGCCGGTGGTGCCGAACAGCTTGAAGTTGACCCAGGTGTCGGTGGCGAACTGCCAGGCCACCCACAGGTTGACCACGCCCATGATGGCGAAGAAGGCGCACCAGAGCAGGTTCAGCCGCTTCCAGATAGTCTCGGGCAGCTGCATCTGCTGGCCCATCAGCTGTTTGAGCGGCAGTTTGCCCAGCAGGCTGGCCACGCCCAGCGCGACGGCAAACGACCAGTACAGGATGGTGGGTTTCCACTTGATGAAGGATTCGTCGTGCAGCAGCAGCGTCATGCCCCCGAAGACGACGATGATGGCCAGGCCGACCCACTGCATGGCATCGACCGGGCGTTGTTTTACGAGCAGCCAGCCGATCTGCAGCACGCTG